>Ga0316190_10000736_pt1 | contig 23014 bp, 21 predicted proteins | sample Eddworburrow2_MG_FD_204929 | JGI IMG/M metagenome (GOLD analysis project Ga0316190, IMG submission 204929) | Coastal sediment microbial communities from Maine, United States - Eddy worm burrow 2 | ecosystem: Environmental > Aquatic > Marine > Coastal > Sediment | place: USA: Maine | collected... | reverse complement strand
CCCGGATTGATAGCCGAAGACCTGCCCGGCGGCATTCCTGAGGTGTTGGCGAGTCTGAACGATTTGTAATCCTTCTCTCGCACATTTGTGAGCGCGCGCGCCGGATTTGCTGTGTTAGGGTCCATGCCCATGAAAACACGCGCCTTTATCATATCCCTGTTCATGATTGTGCTGGCACCGATGGCGCTTGCAGCAGACGGGTTGCGGGCGCTCCAGAGCCTGAAAGATGCACGCACCCTGGATGTGTCTGCAAAACAATTTGACGCGGCAAGTGTTAAAGACAAACCGGTTGTCGTGGCGTTTTTTACCTCATGGTGCCCGCCATGCACCAATGAGTTTGACGAAATGGCAAAGGTACAGGCGGCCATAGCCGACAGGTCGGTCACTTTTATCGGTATCAACCTGTTTGAAGCCTGGGGCGGTGAGAAAGACGCCGCCCGCATGGCAAGATTTATAGCCCGTACCAGGCCCGATTTTGCGCTGATTGAAGGCAGCCCCGAGATATCGGCTGCATTTGGCACCATCAACCGTATCCCGACCGTGGCTGTTTTCGGCGCAGATGGCCGTGAGACCTGGCGATTTGTGCACGAACGCGGCGCTGCCAAAACTTATGCAACTGGCGATGAGATTATCAAGGCGCTGCAGTAAGCTGACGCAGTCTTGAATTCCAGATGTATAAGAATAACGGGTCCTGATCCTAAACCTCTGGCATCCCGGCACATGCTTTGCTATACACCGGCGCGATTGCTGACGTACGGCGCGCTTGGTAAAGGCGCGCCGCTGGTCTTTTCAAGCGGGCGTGGCGGAATTGGTAGACGCACTAGATTTAGGTTCTAGCGGTGAAAGCTGTGGGGGTTCAAGTCCCTCCGCCCGCACCAGAGACTAAACGATCAGGGACTGTTGAATTTAACTGAAGGTTGGTATTGTCCGGGTCGAACCGGCGTCGGCCTTTGATGCAAGGCTCATAAGGATATTGAACATCATGCAGGTGACCGAAACACTCAATGAAGGCCTCAAGCGCGAGCTTAAAGTCGTCATTCCGGCAGGAGACCTTCAGACTCGTGTAGACGAGCGGCTGGAAGAATTGAAAGCCACGGCCCAGATCAAGGGATTCCGGCCGGGCAAGGTGCCGATTGGTCACCTTAAAAAACTGTATGGCCAGTCGGCCATGGCGGAAGTCGTACAGAAATCCATTGAGACATCGAGCACCGAAGCCCTGAACGAAAAAAGCCTCAAGGCTGCCTATCAGCCGGAGATCGTGCTGCCGGAAGATGAAAAGGACGTTCAGGCGGTGATGAGCGGTGATGCCGACCTGTCCTTCACCATGAACTTTGAAGTCGTCCCTGATATCGAGATCAAGGACTTCAAGAACCTCAAGGTTGAACGGCTGGTGGTTGAGGTCACGGACGAGCATCTCGACGAAGCTCTGGAAAACATTGCCGGCCAGTACAAGGACTATGAAGATCGCGCCAAGGGTGCGGCTGAAGACGGCGACCGCGTCACCATCAGCTTTGTAGGCAAGGTTGACGGCGAAGTGTTCGAGGGCGGCACGGCTGATGATGTGCCGCTGGAATTGGGGTCAGGTTCGTTTATCCCGGGCTTTGAAGAGCAGTTGGTCGGCACAAAACCCGGCGATGAAAAGACCGTAAAGGTCGCCTTTCCGGCAGAGTATGGTGTTGAGCACCTGGCCGGCAAGCCTGCTGAATTTGACGTGAAAGTCTCAAAGATTGAACAGCCGAAGGCTGCCAACATCGATGAAGCATTTGCCGAAAAGCTCGGCATGGAAAGCGTCGACAAGCTCAAGGAAATGGTCAAGGAACGCATCGCGGATGAGTTTGGCAACATGTCCAATGCCAAGATGAAGCGCGATATGCTCGATGCGCTGGACGCAGAGTACAAGTTCGACCTGCCGTTAAAGCTGGTGGACCAGGAATTTGAGCAGATATGGGCTGCGCTTGAACGCGAGATGGAAGGTGAAGGCAAGACCTTCGCGGATGAGGACACCACCGAAGAAGAGGTTCGCACTGAATACAAGGCCATTGCAGAACGCCGTGTGCGTCTTGGCCTGGTCATCGGCACCATCGGTGAGAATGCCGGCGTCACCATTGGTGATGAAGAACTGCAGCGCGGCCTGATGGACCGGGCACGGCAGTTCCCGGGTCAGGAAAAGGAAGTGTTCGAGTTCTATCGCAACAATCCCAATGCACTGGTCGAAATTCGCGGACCGCTGTTTGAGCAAAAGGTTGTCGACCATATTGCTGAGGCCGCCACCGTTACCGAGCGCTCGGTCAGCCGCGAGGCATTGCAGCACATGCTGGAGCATGACCACGAGCATGGCGAAGAATGCGATCATCCCGATCATGATCATGGCTCAGATGCCAAGCCGGCCAAGAAAGCCGCTGCCAAGAAGCCGGCAGCCAAAAAGGCACCGGCCAAGAAGGCAGTTGCCAAGAAGAAGGCCGACTGATCTGGAGCGGGATGAGATTACAAATAGCCGATGAACCGTCCGCAAATGAGCGCGCCGGTCCATGCGGCAAGAGAGATCAGGGCGGCCCAGGTGGTCGCCCTGTTTCGTGCCAGGTACACTGCGTTCAGAACACCAAGTGAGATCAGGGCCAGCTTGATCTGGAACAGGGGCATGGCGGCGTACTTGCGGGCATCGGTTGTAAACAACATGCCTCCGGCCAGCAACGCCAGCACAAGCCCGGACACAGCCACCGGCACCAGCACGCGGGCCAGTCCGTCGGCTCCGACAGATTTCCACAGCCCGAGATAGCGAAGGTCGAGCGAAACAATTGAACCAAACAGCAGCGCGATACCTGCAATATGGGCCGTGTTGACGATCGGGTACAGCCAGCGCCAGGTGCGCATGGCATCGCCCAGCGTAGACTGTTCCAGGCTCAACAACAGATGTTCCACACCTAGTCCCGGTTCGGATACAGGTCGTATAATTTGCCGTCTATGGTGATGCGTTCCGCCTTGACCCGCTTTTCGGCTGCATCAGCCGACCGGCCGCCGGAAACCTTGATTTCGGTGCCGGGTGCGAGCAGTTTTTCATCCAGGCCGGCGCGTTCGTGGCGCCAGGTCTGGCCTGCCTCAACGGTCCAGACATCGCCATCTGCGTCCACTTCAAGTACGCCGTGCGGATTGCCCAGGCGTGCGCTCTTGATGATCCCGGTGAGTTCAAAATTTCCATCGGCTGTCCAGCGCCAGCCGTGATGGGCCATGGCTGGCCCCGCGAAAGCCAGGCTCGTGATCCAAGTTATGAGACTGCGGCGGTTAATCATGATATTCTCCGTTATTGCAGGCAGCAATCGTGACGTGTCAAAACAACAACCATGCAAGCAGATTACATCATCATCGGGGCAGGGTCAGCGGGTTGCGCGCTGGCGTCACGCTTAAGTGAAAATCCTGACATTCGCGTATTGTTGCTGGAAGCCGGCGGCAACAATACTTCCGCATTGCTGCGTGCACCTGCCGGCTTTGCAGCCCTGTTGCCGTGGCCGATCAGCAACTGGGCCTTCAGGACCGAACCTCAGCCAGGCCTGAAAGGGCGCAAAGGGTACCAGCCCCGTGGCAAAGGCCTTGGCGGCTCGTCAGCGATCAACGCCATGGTCTACACGCGCGGCCGCGAACGCGACTACGATGACTGGGAAGTTTCGGGCTGGCGCTGGCGTGATGTTGAACCCTCGTTCGCCGCGCTGGAAAACGGTGGCCTGACTGTAAGTGATCAGACCGAACCGTTTGCTGCATCAACCATGTTTCTTGATGCCTGTGCAGCATCCGGTCTGCCGCAAATGCCGGGATTTGACGAATTGGACACAGAAGCCTCCGGCCTGTATCGCACCACGATCCGGAACGGTGAAAGATGTTCATCAGCGGATGCATTTTTGCGCCCGGTCAGCGATCGCAAGAACCTGACCGTGCTGACCGGGGCAAGAGCTGGCGGCATACTGATTTCTGAAGGCCACGCCGTTGGCGTGCGCTACCACAAGGACAGGGCATGGCGCGAGGCGCTTGCCACCCACGAAGTGATCCTGTGTGCAGGCGTTTTTCAGACCCCGCAATTGCTGATGCTGTCCGGTATCGGCCCGTCTCGAGAACTGCAGGCGCATAATATCCCGGTCCTGCTTGATATGCCGGGAGTAGGGGCGAACCTTCAGGACCATATTGACTACGTCATGACCTACAGGACCAAAACAGGTCCGGAGACGCTTGGCGCATCTGCAAGTGGTGGCAAGGCGATCATGGATGCCGTGAAGCAATGGCGGAACCACCGCACGGGAAAGCTGACATCGCCGATTGCTGAAGCAGGGGCCTTCATCAAGAGCCGTGACGATCTGGAGACACCGGACCTGCAATTGCATTTTGCACCCGGCATTGTGGACAATCATGGGCGCAAGATGCATGCCGGGCATGGCATGTCGATCCACCTGTCCCTGCTGAAGCCCAATTCGAGAGGCCGGGTGTCCCTCAACTCCAGGGACCCGCTGCAGGCACCGCTGATCAACCCGCAGTACTTGACCCATACCGATGACGTCGTCCGGTTGGTTGCAGGCTTCAAACGGGTCCGGCAGCTGTTTCAACATGAGGCATTCGCGTCCATCCGGCGCAAGGACATGCACACTGACGGCGTCGACAGCGATGCTGAAATCATCAACTGGATCCGGAAGCGAGCCGATACACTTTACCACCCGGTCGGGACCTGCCGCATGGGCGGAGCGCAACAGGCGATGAGTGTCGTCGGACCCGATCTCAAGGTAAATGGTATTGACGGGTTACGTGTGGCGGACGCATCCGTGATGCCCCGCATCATCTCCGCCAACACAAATGCAGCCGCCATGATGATCGGCTGGCGCGCCGGCGGCCTGATAGCCAAACAATCGGAGTTCTAGAACTTTGAAAGCGATTGGCTTTACGGCTTTTGATTGATTCAGTCAAAAGCCATGCTGATCTGGATCAGGACGCGGGAAGCCGAAACTTCCCGCGTCACATCATCGCCAGTGATTATATGCCGAGCACCCGGTTGCGCTGATTCGAGAACTCGATCTCGGCAACTTTGCGGAAGCCGCCAAGCTCACGCAGCTTGACCTGGAAATCGTCGTTGATTTTCGCGGCCAGGGGGGAATGGTTGCGGGTTTCCTCGAACACTTCCTTGGCTGCGACACCGAACGAGTCCCAGACATCTTCGTTGAACGAGCGCAGTTCCACACCGTGATCATTGATCAGCTTGCTGAGATACTCACCATTGTTGGCTGAGGCCTCTTCGTGTTGAGCCGCATGTTCTTCATTGCAGGCAGCGGTGATGATGGCCTTCTCGCTTGCCGACAGGTCTTCCCAGAACTTCTGGTTCATGCCGAAGGCGAGACCGCCGCCGGGTTCATGCATGCCGGCAGTGTAGTAGAACTTGGCTGCCTCGTAGAACTTCATGAAGTAGTCGTTGTAGGGGCCAACCCACTCGGTTGCCTCGATAGCGCCTGACACCAGGTTTTCATAAATCTGGCCGCCGGGTAGCGATACGGTGGAGACCCCCAGCTTGGACATCACCGTGCCGCCAAGGCCCGGAATACGCATTTTCAGGCCCTTGAGATCGTCCGCTGAATTGATTTCCTTGTTGAACCAGCCGCCCATCTGGGTGCCGGTGCCCCCGCATGGCAACGCCTTCAGACCGAATGAGCCGGACAGTTCGTCCCACAGGGCCTGGCCACCCTTGAACTTGATCCAGGCATTCCATTCCGGTGATGTCATGCCGAATGGCACCGATGTGAAGTAGGCAAATGCCGGATGCTTGCCGACCCAGTAATAATCAGCTGCTATATAGGCTTGCGAATTGCCGGATGCCACGTCGTCAAACACGTCAAACGCGCCGACGCGCTCACCCGCGGCGAAGTAAGTCGTGGTGATTGCACCTTCCGTGAGTTCGGTAATGCGCGCCGCCAGACGCTGGGCACTGATACCAAGGCCGGGGAAATCCCGCGGCCAGGTCGAAACGATCACCAGTTCCTTCCTGGCTTGTGCGATTGCCGGTGTGGCGAGTGTGGAAGCGGCTGCGGCTGTGCCAGCAAGGGCGGCTCCCTGAATGAATTTACGGCGTTCCATCAAAAAATACTCCCTGTTCAGTTCAATCAAATCAATGTTTTGGGAATTGCCGCAGAGAGCGGCCAGACCCGCTGTTATCAGAACAGAAACCTTTATCTTTGCCAATATGGAGATTTGTTGCGACTGGCCCCTTTGACTGAGGCGGCAATTCGCCTATCTATTGTGCATCACTCAAGCGTCACGATTCTTTTGTCCGCGTGACGGTTTCCACTCACCTGTTCTTAAAAACAAGGCCTGCTTTCCAATGCGCGATCCGATAGAAACTTATGCTCAGCTCGTCCCCATGGTGGTGGAGCAAACAAACCGCGGCGAACGCTCTTATGACATTTTTTCGCGGATGCTCAAGGAGCGCATCATCTTCATAACCGGCCCGGTTGAAGATCAGATGTCAACGCTGGTCGTGGCACAATTGCTGTTTCTTGAGGCTGAAAATCCCAAGAAGGAAATCGCCATGTACATCAATTCGCCTGGCGGCGTGGTTTCGTCCGGCCTGGCGGTTTACGATACCATGCAATTCATCAAACCGGCGGTTTCCACCACGGTGATCGGGCAGGCGGCTTCCATGGGGTCCCTCCTGCTGGCCGGCGGGGAGAAGGGCATGCGCTTCGCCTTGCCGAACGCCCGCGTCATGGTTCACCAGCCGTCCGGCGGCTTCCAGGGCCAGGCATCGGATATCGAACGCCATGCTCAGGACATTATCAAGATCAAGAAACGTCTCAACGAGATTTACGTGAACCATACCGGCCAGAGCTACGAAACGATTGAAAACACGCTCGACCGCGACCATTTCCTGACTTCTGCAGAAGCCAAGGATTTCGGTCTTGTCGACGAGGTTATCGAAAAACGGCCTGAGACTGGTGGAGATGACAGCAAGAAATGATGATCGATAGTCGGTTGGGCACGTGAATTGCATAGCATATTTCGACATGTTTTGGGTGTAAGCAGATCACAAAGCGGTTCATACTGACGCGGTTTGTTAATCATTTGTTGATTGTTCATCGCCGAGCATGGTGAAATGTAAAGATTCGGAGATTGCCGGTCTCGAACCCGATTGTTCCAGACTGTTTGAGTTTCAACTTGGCCTGACAGCGTCAGGCGACGGTTCAATGATGGACCGAAGGAGTACAGATGACAAAGTCCGGCGACGGTGAGTCCAAGAATACCCTGTATTGCTCATTCTGCGGCAAAAGCCAGCATGAAGTCCGCAAGCTGATAGCGGGACCAACCGTGTTCATCTGCGATGAATGCGTTGAGTTGTGCATGGATATCATTCGCGAAGAAAACAAGACTTCGCTGGTGAAGTCTCGTGACGGTGTACCGACACCGACTGAGATTTGCACGGTGCTCGATGATTATGTCATCGGGCAGTTCCAGGCAAAGCGTGTGTTGTCAGTCGCTGTTCACAATCATTATAAGCGTCTGGCACATGCAGCCAAGAACAATGATGTCGAACTGGCAAAGTCAAATATCCTGCTGGTCGGCCCGACCGGGTGCGGCAAGACATTGCTGGCGCAGACGCTGGCTCGAATTATTGATGTGCCGTTCACGATGGCTGATGCAACCACTCTGACTGAAGCCGGTTATGTGGGCGAAGACGTCGAAAACATCATCCTCAAGCTCCTGCAGTCAGCCGACTATAATGTCGACAGGGCGCAGCGCGGTATCGTCTATATCGACGAGATCGACAAGATTTCACGCAAGTCCGACAATCCGTCCATCACACGTGATGTGTCAGGTGAAGGTGTGCAGCAGGCTTTGCTGAAGATCATGGAGGGCACCGTTGCGTCGGTTCCGCCGCAAGGTGGCCGCAAGCATCCGCAGCAGGAGTTCCTGCAGGTTGATACCGCCAACATCCTGTTCATTTGCGGCGGCGCGTTTGCCGGACTTGACAAGATCATATCCTCACGCGGCAAGGGGGCCGGTATCGGCTTTGGCGCTGATGTGAAAGAGCCGGACGACAAGAAAACAGGTGAACTCCTGCGTGAACTGGAGCCGGAGGATTTGCTGAAATTTGGCCTGATCCCCGAGTTCGTAGGCCGTTTGCCGGTTATCGCGACGCTTGAGGATCTGGACGAATCTGCCTTGGTCGAGATTCTGTCTGAGCCGAAAAATGCTCTTGTGAAGCAGTACCAGCGCCTGTTTGAAATGGAAGATGTCAATCTCAACATCACCGACGATGCCTTGTCTGCAATCGCTGTAAAGGCGATCCATCGCAAGACCGGCGCGCGCGGCCTTCGGTCCATCATGGAGGGTATCCTGCTTGATACCATGTATGACCTGCCGGGAATGGATGGTGTAGAAGAAGTGGTGATTTCAGCCGAAGTCGTAACCGGTGAGGCCAAGCCATTGATGATCTATTCAGACAAGGACAAGAGCGTGAAGCCCAAGTCGAAAGTTGCAAGCGGACCGGGCAGCGCCTGACGCCAGATTTGCATACACATGGATTTTAAACCCGGTCAGCGTGAATCTGACCGGGTTTTTTCATGTCGGGCAGTCAGCGCAGTGCGCAGGATTGTCCAGATGATGGCATGACCCGCCAGGATGGTGCCGCGCACCGTGCCGGAGATTTTTGAAACACCGATCCGGTTGAAATAGCTGACCGGAACTTCGCGCCAGCGCAATCCATGCAAGATCGCCTTGAGTTGCATTTCCACGGTCCATCCGAAGGCGCGGTCTTGCATGCGGATCTCCGCCAGGCTGTGCGCGGTAATGGCCCGATAGGGCCCCAGATCGGTGTATCTGACACCCCAGAACAACCGGATCAGGGTGCAGGCAAGCCAGTTTCCCCAGCGCTGCTGCGGGGTAAGCGAACCGGCTTCGGCTGAGCCCAGTGTTCGCGAGCCGATTATCATGTCGGCCAGGTCTGCGGTGATCGGATCGACCAGCAAGTGCATTTCACACCCACGGTCTGAATAATCGCCATCCATGAAAACGATGATGTCATGATCTGTCACGGCTTCGACACCGCGCAGGCACGCGGCTCCGTAGCCTGCCTGCGGCTCGTGCACGACATGTGCGCCGTGCGCCTTGGCAATCTCAGCCGTGCCGTCCCTGGACGCGTTGTCCGCGACAATGGTTTTATCCACCCAGTCCGGCACTTCGCTGATGACCTTGCCTATGGCGCCTGCTTCGTCGAAGGCGGGAATGATTACGGCTATTTTCCTTCCGTGCCGCATCAGGTTGCCTTCTTGGCAGTGCGGGTGACCGGGTCCGGCTGCCTGCCTGTCCACCAGTCGAAGCCAAGCACAAACCAGACCGGCAGCCACATGGCCCAGATCAAACCAAGCATCCAGGTCTCATCGACATCGACAGCCGTCAGTTTGAAGAAAGCATAATAGAGCGGAAACATCAGCGTTATGAGCAGCAGGCCGCGATAGGGAAAAATGCACAGGAACGGTGCAATCCAGATGAAATACCATGGCAGTTGAACTGGTGAAAGCAGCAGCATGGCGGCCGCGGCGACCAGAAAACGGTGAACCGTATCTGACGGGCCGGCGACGGGTTTCCGGTTGCTCAACAACACCGCTGCCGCAATGAACGCCACCGCCATCAACCGGGCCAGGCTGCCCGGATCGAGCAGGAGTTGAGGTATCAGGTTTGCCGCGGCGGTAAAGATCAGGAAGGAGGCTGAAATACGTTCCCATCCGGTTGAAAAGGTCACGAAGCCCGATGACTGGTCAAATTGCGCAGCGATTATGGGCCAGTAAAAAGCCAGAACAAGCAGCCCGGCAAGCGCTATGGCCGCCGTCAATCTGGCCGGCTGTTGTAACAGGGGCCGCCAGATGGCCGGCAGGATCAGGACCGGCCAGACCTTTGCCGCAACTGCCAGTGCCGCGACACCGCTTGCAGCAACAGGTCGTACCTTGACACAGACAACCAGGGCGGCCAGCAGCGGCACCATCAGCACCGGTTCCATGTGCGCTGAGTTCATGATCTCCTTGATGACGATCGGGTTCCACCAATACAGGCACGACCAGATAAGCGGTCTGTTGAGTGATGACAAAAGCCACAGGACCAGGCCCAGTGTGACCAGTTCCAGCAGCAACAGCACGCCCCGCCAGGCCTCCAGGGAAAACGGTTTTATCATGTACGCCAAAGCAAAGGCTGCCTGGGGCAACGCCGGATAGATTGAACGAAGCTCGCCATAATTGATCCGCTCCAGCACCGGACCGGCCTGTGCCTTCAACATGACAATGGTCGGGTCGGCAACGCCACCATCGAGGATTGTCTGCGGACTGTAGGCCCAGGGACTGATCCCGTGGGCGGTCAGGGCGCCGTCCCAGAAATATCGATAGTAGTCATTTTCCTGTACGGGAACGGAGCCAAAAAAGACGACGCGCATGGCCAGGCCAAAAACGATCATAAGCATCAACAGGGATAGCGGGGATGGCGCGGTCAGGCTGCGCGGCACCAGAAACCATGCAACGGCCAGGAAGACAGCGCCGGCAATCATGTAACCTGCAACAAACAGGAAAATTGGGCGGTCGGCCACTTTAAGCTCGTAAGCGAACTGTGAGCTGGCGGCAGCAAGAACAAGGGCGCAGCACAGAAGCGCTGCGCCCGAAAGAATCCAGAATTTGAATACAGACCGGTCATCGGGTTTGAGAGACCAGCTTTGTCTTGTCATCAGTGTATTTCCCGCAAAAGCGGCTACAGGATTTGCGAAAAACAGATGTGCGACAAACGGATAGGCCTGAGATCTGATCCAGTCAAAACCGTTATCGCCTTTAGCTGCCCTTGCCGGCGGGATAACGGGTCTTCTTTTTCTTTTTCTTTTTCTTCTTTTGGGTTGTCGCAATTTTCGTTGTGGCAACGGATTTTTCGAGTTTTTGTTCGCTGACACCGGAACCACTGGAGACCGCCGCGGCAACAGGTGTTGCAACAATTGCGATCGCGCCGATGAGGGCAATTGCAATAGCGCCGAAAGCGGCATTGGCAGTTTGAATTTTGCGCATCTAGAACTCCTTAACACGTGGGAAGCAATTTGTTCAGTGTCCAAGGTAACAAGTTCTGCTGATTTCGGAATTCAACTCGGTTCACGAATTCATTATTGATATCGCCATTTTGCTCTCACGAAGTTCACCTAGGCTGTGAGCCTTGTGATTGGAAGTACGACCGGTTGGCCGGTAACCTGGCAGCCAGATTGAAACGATATTCAGGAACCGATGTCCCATGCCCCCACATGCCGGAATGATGATGCGGATCATTGCCCTCCTGACCGTCTGGCTGGTGGTTTCAGGTTTTGGTTTTTCTTCAAAGGCGCCGCAAGCCTGGGAAGACTGGGCGCAAAGCAACCCGCAGGACATCAGGGTGATTGACCACGGCGAATGGACTGCTCTGCTGAAAAAATACGTAAAACCGGGCAGGGCAGGGCTCAACACATTCGCCTACGGCAAAGTGACGGCGGGCGATAAAGCCGCACTGCAAGACTATATCGGATCTCTCGAGGCCATTGAGGTGACCGGTTACAACAAGAACGAGCAACTGGCATACTGGATAAACCTCTACAATGCCGTGACGATCAGGGTTGTACTGGATCATTATCCGGTCAAGACAATCCGGGATATTGATATTTCAGGTTTCCTCAAGAACGGGCCATGGCAGAAGGAGCTCGTAACGGTTGAAGATACACCATTGACGCTGGACGACATTGAACACGCTATTCTGCGTCCGATCTGGAAGGATCCGCGCATCCATTACGGGGTCAATTGTGCATCAGTTGGTTGCCCCAACCTTCAGGTGTCAGCATTTACCGGCAAGACCGCCTCCGCGCAACTTGACGCCGGTGCTAACGCATACGTCAACTCAACCCGGGGTGTCGAAGTCAACCAGCGCGGCAAGGTGTCGGTTTCTTCGATCTACTCCTGGTTTGCTCATGATTTCGGCAATTCGGAAACCGGTGTGATGCAGCATCTTCTCAAGTTCGCCAACCCTGATCTGGCAGAAAAGCTGACCAGAGCCGGACGCATTTCGGACACTCATTACGACTGGTCGTTGAACGAGTAATAGCCCGCAGTTCCGGCTTCGGGTGCCAAAAAACCTGGTTATGGGTGCTAGAATGGCCTTCCATTGGCCTTATTCCTGTGGCACACAAGAATCTATCTGGGAGATTCTTTTCCTTTCAGATCAGAGGGTTTGATGAATGTGGGGTTATAGGGTTGCGTAAATCAACAACATTGGCGGCTGTCGCCATGCTGTCACTTGTAAGTGGCTGCGCGACGGATATTGGCAGTTTCACGTCGAGTGATCCCGCGCCGGTAACAACAGCTTCGACGGTTCCACAACAGCAGGTTGCAACCAACCAGCCGCAATACGGTCAACCGCCGCGGATACCACCTCCTGGACAGGCAACATTCGCGCCGGCTCCGAAACCCGGGGCAGGCGGTCTGACCACGGGCTCATATTCACCGGCTCCGGCTGGCCGGAGACTGTCGCAACCGGAACTGTTGTCAATGCTGGCAGGCAAGTCCATTGTGGTCGCGGACGGTCGCAGGCTCGAATATGGCCCATCCGGTTCGTATCAGGAAACCCGCAACGGACAGGCAATCGCGGTGGGCACTTACCAGATTCGTGACGTTTCGGTGTGCGTACAATTCACAACCGGGCTGACCAGGTGCGACAGCTTTGTGCAGGATGGCAACCAGTTGTTCGTGGAAGACCGCAACGGCCAACGGCTACCCGCCCAGGTTGGTTGATACCTGCAGCAAAACAAGGTTAGCGCGCCTTGAAGCGTGCTGGAAAACTTTCGAGACAATCAGGTTTGTGGTTCCTGGCTGATTGAACCGGAGGACGTCCTGATCAGGGTGCTTGTTAGCCTGACTCAGTTGACGCTGGCAGCATTGTTCAGTTTTGTCGGGGGTGTTGATAATTACGCACTTGAATCTGGCGCTGTCCACAGCCATTTACCAACAGACATCGACGGTGCTGCAAGCATGTAACGAATCGTGCCTAAGTAGCGTCAGTATTTGCTGGAAAGTGGCGTATCCGGTGCATCTGCGGGCAATTCACCAGTCCGGTAGCGTTGGTTCAGCGTTAACAATTCCAGCACATGATTGAAAAAAGGCCCCTTGGCCGCTTCGGGTTCTACCGAAAGGACATTGAATGACTAAAAAGAAAACAGCCACGATCGAGGACGTTTTCGCAGTCTTGCCGCTGCGCGACATTGTTGTGTTTCCACACATGATTGTGCCCTTGTTTGTAGGGCGCGAAAAGTCGATTGCTGCCCTTGAAGAAGTGATGCGCGAGGACAAGCGGATACTGCTGGTTGCCCAGAAAAACGCATCCGATGACGATCCAACCTCTGATCAGATGTATGAAGTGGGTACAATCGGCTCAATTCTGCAGTTGCTGAAACTGCCTGACGGTACGGTCAAGGTTTTGGTCGAAGGCCTGGAACGGGCCCAGATCGTGTCATACACGGACCGCGCTGATTTCTTCGAGGCCAAGGCCAGTACAATTGATGGTTCCGATGCCGATGGCGGGGAAACCGAAGCGCTTGCCCGCACTGCTGTTACGCAGTTTGAGAGCTATGTAAAGCTGAACAAGAAAGTGCCGCAGGAAGCGGTGTCATCGATCACCCAGATCGACGATTATGCCAAACTTGCCGACAGCATCGCAGCGCATCTCGCCATCAAGATCTCTGAAAAGCAGGAGCTGTTGGAAACTGCTTCCGTCGCCCGTCGCCTTGAAAAGGTATACGGCCTGATGGAGAGCGAGATTTCAGTGCTGCAGGTCGAAAAGCGTATTCGCTCGCGCGTCAAGCGTCAGATGGAGAAGACCCAGCGCGAATATTATCTCAACGAACAGATGAAGGCGATCCAGAAGGAACTCGGCGATGGTGATGACCATGACGAGATGGCCGAACTGGAACAGCGCATTACCAAGACGAAATTGTCCAAGGAGGCCCGTGAAAAGGCCAACGCGGAAATGAAAAAGCTCAAGCAGATGTCTCCGATGTCTGCAGAAGCCACGGTCGTGCGCAACTATCTGGACTGGTTGCTGTCCATACCGTGGAGCAAGAAGTCCCGCGTGAAAAACGACCTTGCGCAAGCCGAGGCCGTGCTTGAGTCGGATCACTACGGCCTGGAGAAGGTCAAGGAACGCATTGTCGAGTATCTGGCGGTGCAGGCACGCGCCAACAAGCTGCGCGGGCCGATTCTGTGCCTGGTCGGTCCTCCCGGCGTCGGCAAGACCTCATTGGCCAAGTCAATCGCCAAGGCAACCGGCCGCGAATACGTGCGCATGTCGCTCGGCGGTGTGCGCGATGAAGCGGAAATCCGCGGTCATCGGCGCACCTATATCGGATCGATGCCCGGCAAGGTCATCCAGTCGATGAAAAAGGCCAAAAAATCCAACCCGCTTTTCCTGCTTGATGAGATCGACAAGATGGGTATGGATTTCCGTGGCGACCCGTCGTCTGCATTGCTGGAGGTTCTCGATCCCGAGCAGAATTCAACCTTCATGGACCACTACCTGGAAGTTGAATACGACCTGTCGAACGTCATGTTCGTGACCACGGCCAATTCGCTGAACATCCCGGGTCCGCTGATGGATCGCATGGAAATCATTCGTATTGCCGGGTACACCGAAGACGAGAAATTCGAGATCGCCCGCCGCCACCTGTTGTCGAAAGCGCTTGAGAATCACGGGCTCGACAAGACCGAATTCGAGCTCACCGATGACGGTTTGACGGAAGTCGTGCGTCGTTACACCCGCGAAGCCGGCGTGCGTAACCTGGAGCGTGAACTGAATACGCTTTGCCGCAAGGCGGTGAAGGAAATCGTTCTCGCCAAGGGTGCCAAAAAGAAGGTCAAGGTGACAGCCAAGAACATGGCCGATTTCCTGGGCGTCCAGAAATATCGCTATGGCATGGCCGAAATGGAAGATCAGATCGGTGTCGTTACCGGGCTTGCATGGACAGAAGTGGGCGGCGAGTTGCTGACCATCGAGGCTGTGATGATGCCCGGCAAGGGCAAGATGACCGTGACCGGCAACCTTCGCGATGTGATGAAGGAATCGATTTCGGCTGCATCATCCTATGTCCGCTCGCGGTCGACGGAAATTGGTGTCAAACCACCGGTGTTCGACAAGAAGGACATTCACGTGCACGTGCCTGAAGGTGCAACACCGAAAGACGGACCGTCCGCCGGTGTCGCCATGGTGACGGCCATTACATCGGTTTTGACCGGCATCCCAATCAGGCGGGAAGTGGCCATGACGGGCGAAATCACGCTGCGTGGCCGGGTCTTGCCGATCGGTGGGCTTAAGGAGAAGTTGCTCGCAGCTCTGCGCGGCGGCATTACCAAGGTGCTCATCCCGGAAGAAAATGCCAAGGATCTGGCCGATATTCCGGATAATGTGAAGAACGGCCTGGAGATCGTTCCGGTGTCTCATGCTGATGAAGTGCTCAAGCATGCGCTTGTATCGTTGCCTGAGGCCATTGAGTGGGACGAGGCGGCTGAAGAGGCCGCTGCCAAAGCTGCAGCCGATGCGGCAAAGGCATCCGGTGAAAGCGTAACGGCTCACTGACTTCCGGTCGCGGATTTTTTTGTCCGCTACTTTCATGCACCACAGTGCAATCCAGGGCGCGATCAGATTTTCTGATCGCGCCTTTTGATTGCCGGTGTCGGGGCGGCCACTCGGCTTGGTTGTAGAGCGGTTGCTGGCGAACGACCCGACTGTACCGAGGGGGCCGGATCGCCGGCAAAAGGGCTGGCTGGTGTTGGCCAAAATGGTTTGAAATCAAGGAGTTCTGCGAATCAAATTTGTCAAAAATGCGCAAATCCCAGTTTTTGGCCAAATCCAGCCATAAAACTGCGCATCAATAAGTGCATGTAAACATGATGGTTTTTCAGGCAATTGCGCATGGCTCTTGCATTAATTGGCTGAAATCCGCGACTTTCAATACACGAGGCGTTCGTACTTGAGTATCCATTGTCGGAAATCTGGTGAAAGGATCCATTCACATGAACAAAAATGATCTCATCTCAAAAGTTGCCGAAGACGCCAAGCTCACCAAGGGTGAAGCAGGCGAGGCAATTGAAGCTACTCTGGCGAACATCCAGAAAGCCCTGATGCAAGGCGACGATGTGCGCCTTGTCGGCTTTGGCACATTTTCAGTAGGCCAGCGTGCGGCATCTACGGGCCGCGATCCGCGCACCGGTCAGGCCATCAATATTCCGGCATCCAAGAACGCCAAGTTCAAAGCTGGTAAAATCCTCAAGGAGGCTGTTAACGGCTAAAGCCAGCCCGACTTCCGGCCGCGGCCCCAAACCGGTCGTAGGCATTTATCAGGCCCTGCGTGCTCTTCAGAAAAGACGCAGGGCCAAATTTAATTAAAACGGCGCTTGCTCAAATGCGCACAGAGCGCTAATACATCGCTCAGATTAGTGGGGGCGATTAGCTCAGTTGGTAGAGCATCTCGTTTACACCGAGAGGGTCGGCAGTTCGAGCCTGTCATCGCCCACCATCCCACCAGCCAGAAGGCGCCATCGTCCATGCTTTCAATTGAAGAGTTGAAGGCCTCCGGGTTGGAGTTTCTGGACAAGCTTGCCGGCTGGGCGACGTCTCCTCAGTTCTACGCCCAGGTCGGTGCCATTCTTGCCGCCGTGATCCTGGCCCGTATTGTCGCTGCGCAGTTGCGAAAGCGCGTCGGGCTGTTGCGCGAACCGGTGGCCGATGATCACAGGTTTGCCCGCTGGCTGAACTTTGCCCATTCATTACGTGATCTGTTGTTTCCTGTCCTGGCAGTGCTGTTTCTCGCCATTGCCATACAGATCTGCCTGGCAACAGTTGGCAGTGCCTGGCTGGTGCGGATCGCCCAGTCGGTTGGTGTCGTGGGCGTCCTGTACGCGGCCATCAATCGTTTCATCTCCCACTCGCTTGTACGCGCTGCTGCGATCTATGTCGGCATCCCCATTGCCACCCTGCAGGTGTTTGGCTGGTGGGACGAGACCAGCGCCTTTCTGGATGGCGTGTCACTGGAAGTCGGCAATATTCGCATTTCGCTTTACTTCCTCGCCAAGGCGGCCGTGTTCGGCGGTCTGCTGTTCTGGCTGGGCAGGTTGTCGACAACGGCGGGTCAAAAGGCGATCCGCAACCAGAAAGACCTCGACAAGGCGACCAAGGAACTGTTCGCAAAGCTGTTCGAGATCGTGCTGTTCATTGTTGTCTTTATTCTGCTGCTGCAGATTCTCGGTCTCGACCTGACTGCGCTGACAGTGTTTGGCGGTGCATTGGGTGTCGGACTTGGCTTCGGATTGCAGCAGATCGCGTCCAACTTCATTTCAGGCATCATAATCCTGCTGGAGCGTTCACTGGGTGTCGGTGACTATATCGAGATGGAAGACGGCAAGGCCGGCATACTGAAGGAGCTCAACATGCGCTCTTCGACGCTGGAGACCTTTGACGGCAAGGAAATCATGGTGCCGAACGAGAAATTCATCACCACGAGCTTCATCAACTGGACCCGGGATGATCCGCGCCAGCGCTTCGAGGTTGAATTCTCCGTGGCCTACGAAAGCGACATCCATGAAGTCATACGGCTGGTGACTGCGGCAGTGGCGAAACACAAGTCTGTGCTGAGTGATCCGGAACCCCCGGATACGGAACTGCGCGGCTTTGGTGATTCAGGTGTCGACCTGGCCGTTGAATTCTGGGCGAAGGGTCTGGATGACGGCAAGAACAAGTTCACCGCCGACATTCTTCTGGTTGTCTGGGACACCCTGAAAGCCAACAATATCTCCATTCCGTTCCCGCAGCGCGAGGTCCGCGTGCTGGGTGATGCGCCCAAATTGGCCATCAAGCGCAAGAAGGCCGATGAGGCGTGAGCTGGGGCAGGCGCTAATTTCTTTGCTGCTAAAGGCATAATCCGCCGATGGCCGCTTGACTTGCGACAGCGAACTGAGTAATCCACCCCAACCAACGCAAACCATTGGGTCGTGGCCCGGTTTGCCTTACATCGCGCGGGTGTAGCTCAGTTGGTTAGAGTGCCGGCCTGTCACGCCGGAGGTCGCGGGTTCGAGCCCCGTCACTCGCGCCATTTTACCGCTCCCTGCATTTCGTGATTTTGCTGCATTCGACCGGGTTTTCCGCTAAACAGGGTGGATGGCAGAACATCCGGCTGGCGAAACAGTTTTCCACCATATACTCAGCCGGGGATTCAGACTTGCGTCGCTTGTTGCACTGCGGTACCAACCCAACAGGCAATCAGAGTCGAATAGAGGGGCTGCGGTGGCTGAACGGCCACCACGCAACAGGTGCTGAACAATGACGGAACTACTGCAGGACTATCTGCCCATCGTCATATTCATGGGAATATGCATTGGTCTTGGTATTGCCCTGATGGCATCGGCGTTCGTTATCGCCATTCGCCGGCCTGGTCCGGAGAAGATGTCGGCTTACGAGTGCGGGTTTGATGCATTTGACGATGCGCGCATGAAATTCGATATCCGCTTTTACCTGGTGGCCATTCTCTTCATCATCTTTGACCTTGAAGTGGCATTCCTGTTTCCGTGGGCGATATCGCTCAAGGAAGTCGGCGTGTTCGGGTTCTGGTCCATGATGATATTCCTTGCCATCCTGACCATCGGTTTCGTCTATGAATGGCGCAAAGGGGCACTGGAATGGGATTGATCGACAAAAACGGCCAGCCACTGACGGCGGCCGCTGCCGCCGCGCCTGCGGTGCTGACACCGGAACAGGAAGCCTTTTACTCATCGGTAAACGACCAGTTGGCCGACAAGGGTTTCCTGGTCACGACAAGTGACGATCTGATCAACTGGGCACGCACCGGGTCTTTAATGTGGATGACCTTCGGCCTGGCGTGCTGTGCCGTTGAAATGATGCAGGCGTCCATGCCGCGATATGATGTCGAGCGCTTCGGATTTGCGCCGCGCGCCAGCCCGCGCCAGTCCGATGTCATGATCGTGGCGGGTACGCTGACCAACAAAATGGCACCTGCATTGCGCAAGGTCTATGACCAGATGCCCGAACCGCGCTACGTGATCTCCATGGGCTCATGTGCAAATGGCGGCGGCTACTATCACTATTCCTACTCGGTCGTGCGTGGTTGTGATCGCATTGTGCCGGTGGACATCTACGTTCCGGGCTGTCCGCCGACAGCAGAAGCGCTGGTATACGGTATCCTGCAACTGCAGAAAAAGATCCGCCGAACCGGCACGATAGAACGCTAGGGGCCAGGCGCAAGAACCATGGATGAAAACCTGATCGATCTTGGCGAGCATATCGCCTCCGAGCTGCAGGAACTGGGGGTTACCTATGCCATGTCCCATGACGAGTTGGTCCTGCACAGCAATGGCGACAACATAATCGATGTGCTGCGCTTCCTGCGCGATGATCCCAGTTGCCAGTTTGTCTGCTTCATCGATATTTGCGGGGTTGATTATCCGGCTCGCGAGAAACGCTTTGATGTGGTGTATCACCTGCTCAGCCCGTATCAGAACACCCGTGTCCGGGTGAAACTGCAGACTGATGAAGATACGCCGGTGCCAAGCGCTGTAGAGGTGTTTCCGGCTGCCAACTGGTTTGAGCGCGAGGCTTTTGATCTTTACGGCATCCTGTTTTCCGGCCACCCGGACCTGCGCCGTATCCTGACGGATTACGGTTTTGCCGGCCATCCGCTGCGCAAGGACTTCCCGATGACCGGTCATGTTGAAGTGCGCTATGACGACGAGAAGAAAAAGGTTGTGTATGAACCGGTGAAGCTGGTTCAGGAATTCCGCAATTTTGATTACCTCAGCCCGTGGGAAGGCACTGAATACGAGCTGCCCGGCGACGAGAAGGCGAAGAACTGATGGCTGAGGCACAAGTCAGGAACTTTCATATCAATTTTGGCCCGCAGCATCCTGCAGCCCACGGTGTCTTGCGCCTGGTGCTGGAACTGGATGGTGAAGTGGTGGAACGGGTTGATCCGCACATCGGCCTTTTGCATCGCGGCACCGAGAAGCTGATCGAAGCCAAGACCTATCTGCAGGCGGTGCCGTATTTCGATCGCCTGGACTATGTCGCCCCGATGAACCAGGAGCATGCCTATGCGCTGGCCATCGAAAAGCTGATGGGCATTACCGTGCCCATGCGCGGGCAGCTCATCCGTGTTCTTTATTCCGAGATCGGCCGTATTCTGTCGCACCTGCTGAATGTGACCACTCAGGCGATGGATGTGGGCGCATTGACCCCGCCGCTGTGGGGCTTCGAAGAGCGCGAAAAGCTGATGGTGTTTTATGAGCGTGCGTCCGGCTCGCGCATGCATGCAGCCTTTGTTCGCCCGGGCGGGGTGCATCAGGATCTGCCACAGGACCTGATCGACGACATTGACGGTTTTTGCGATTATCATCCCAAGGTGCTTGACGACATCGAAGGCCTGCTCACCGAAAACCGTATTTTCAAGCAGCGTAATGTCGATATTGGTGTCGTAACGCTGGAAGAGTGTTTTGCCTGGGGGTTCTCCGGCGTCATGGTACGCGGGTCGGGTGCTGCCTGGGATTTGCGCAAGTCACAACCTTATGAGTGCTATTCGGATATGGATTTTGATATTCCGATCGGCAAGAACGGTGACTGCTATGACCGTTACCTCATCCGCATGGAAGAGATGCGCCAGTCGCTGAAGATCATGAAGCAGTGCATCAAGATGCTGAACTCGCCGCAAGGCCAGGGCCCTGTATCGTCGATGGACGGCAAGGTGGTGCCGCCGTCTCGCGGAGAGATGAAGCGCTCGATGGAAGCGTTGATCCACCATTTCAAGCTGTATACCGAAGGCTTCAAGGTACCCGAAGGCGACGTGTATGCCTGCGTTGAGGCGCCCAAGGGCGAGTTTGGCGTCTATCTGGTATCGGACGGGTCCAACAAGCCATATCGCTGCAAACTGCGCGCGCCCGGTTTTGCGCATCTGCAGGCGATGGATTTCATGTGCCGTGGTCACATGCTGGCAGACGTGTCGGCTGTACTCGGTTCTCTCGATATTGTGTTTGGTGAGGTCGACCGGTGAGTGTACGCCGCTTAGCAGATGATAGTGTTCAACCCAAATCATTCGCCTTCACGGCGAAGAATTTGAGCTGGGCAAAACAGACCATCAAGAAGTATCCCAGGGACAAGCAGGTGTCTGCTGTCATCCCGGTATTGTGGCGGGCGCAGGAACAGCATGACGGCTGGGTGTCGCGTGCAGCCATGGAAGAAGTCGGCCGCATGCTGGACATGCCGTTTATCCGGGTCTACGAGATCGCCACATTCTACACCATGTTCCAGCTCGCACCGGTCGGCAAGAAGGCCCATGTCCAGGTGTGTGGCACGACGCCATGCATGTTGCGCGGCTCTGAAGACCTGATGGCCGTGTGCAAGCGAAAGATCGCCGAACAGCCGCACACCCTGTCTGAGGACGGGGATTTTTCGTGGGAAGAGGTCGAGTGCCTGGGTGCCTGCGTGAATGCGCCCATGATCCAGATTTTCTCGGACACCTACGAAGACCTGACGCCTGAAGCGATGGAAGATCTGCTCGACAAGATTGCCAGGGGGCAGAAAGTTCAACCCGGCCCGCAGATTGACCGCATCATGGCGGCTCCGGAAGGTGGCCTGACCTCGCTCGATGGGGAAATTGTACCGGCGAAAAAGGCGGCACCGAAAAAGGTGGCAGCAAAGCCGGCAGTGAAAACGTCAAAGAAGGCCGCGCCGGCCAAGGCCGCTCCTGCAAAAAAGGCGACCAAGGCCGTCTACGGTAAAGCCAAGCAGGTCAGCACCGGACTCGTGAAAAAGACCGGCCCTGAGCGTCTGGCCAAGCCCACAGGCAAGGCTGATGATCTCAAATTGATTTCAGGCGTTGGACCAAAACTCGAGCAGACACTGAACAAGCTGGGCTTCTGGCATTTCGCACAGATCGGCAAATGGACAAAAAAGGACATCTCTATTGTCGATGACGAGTTGTCCTTCAAAGGGCGCATAGAGCGCGATGACTGGGTAAAGCAGGCCAAGGCCTTGGCAAAAGGCGGCGAAGCTGAATACATCAAGGTATTCGGCAAGAAGCCGAGGTAACACACCATGCTGCAAGACAAAGACCGGATATTCACCAATCTCTACGGCCAGCACGATGTCGGCCTGAAGGGCGCCATGAAGCGCGGTGCGTGGGACGGTACCAAAGCCATGATCCAGTTGGGACGCGGCGGCGTCATCGACCAGGTCAAGGCATCCGGCCTTCGCGGCCGCGGCGGTGCAGGTTTTCCAACCGGCCTCAAATGGTCCTTCATGCCCAAGCAGTCAGACGGCAGGCCGCATTATCTGGTGGTCAATGCCGATGAATCAGAACCCGGCACCTGTAAAGACCGCGAAATCATGCGCCACGATCCGCATACGCTGGTTGAGGGATGCCTGATTGCCGGTTTCGCCATGGGCGCAAATGTCGGCTACATCTATGTGCGCGGTGAATTCATTCGTGAGCGCGAAGCGCTGCAGCGCGCCATTGATGAGGCCTATGACGCCAAGCTGATCGGCAAGAACAACAAGCATGGCTGGGATTTTGATCTCTACGTCCACCATGGCGCAGGCGCTTATATCTGCGGTGAGGAAACCGCACTTCTGGAAAGCCTGGAAGGCAAGAAGGGCCAGCCGCGCATGAAGCCGCCGTTTCCGGCCAATGTAGGTCTGTACGGCGCACCTACCACGGTCAACAATGTGGAATCAATCGCAGTTGTGCCGACAATCCTGCGTCGCGGGGCGGACTGGTTTGCCGGTATCGGCAGGCCGAACAATGTCGGCACCAAGCTGTTTTGCATTTCCGGGCACGTCAACCAGCCATGTACGGTTGAAGAGGAAATGGGTATCCCGTTCCGCGAACTGGTTGACCGGCATTGCGGCGGCATTCGCGGCGGTTGGGATAACCTGAAAGCAGTTATCCCCGGTGGTTCTTCTG
>Ga0316190_10000733_pt1 | contig 23055 bp, 15 predicted proteins | sample Eddworburrow2_MG_FD_204929 | JGI IMG/M metagenome (GOLD analysis project Ga0316190, IMG submission 204929) | Coastal sediment microbial communities from Maine, United States - Eddy worm burrow 2 | ecosystem: Environmental > Aquatic > Marine > Coastal > Sediment | place: USA: Maine | collected... | reverse complement strand
TGTTGCCGGAAGGCGAGACCCGGTTCATATCCGGCAAGATCGAATGGTATGGCGGTACACCGCAGATTGTTCACCCTGACCATATCCTGACAGCCGACCAGTTTGCCGATATGCCGTTGCTCGAACCCGTTTACCCTCTGACAGCGGGAGTCTCCGGCAAAATACTCGGCAAGGCGATCCGCCAGATACTCGCAGACGTTCCCCAATTACCCGAGTGGCAGGATGCTGCGTGGATTGCAGCCCGCAAGCTGCCGTCTTTCCAGGCTGCCCTTGCAACACTCCACAACCCCGCAGATGCCGATGATCTGGAACCCGACAGCCCGGCAAGGCAACGCCTTGCCTATGACGAACTACTGGCCAACCAGTTGGCGCTTGCACTGGTACGCCGTCATATGAAACGTGCCTCCGGCAGGGCATTGAAAGGCGACGGCGACAGACGGCGTCAAATCGTCGATACCTTGCCGTTCTCGCTCACGGACAGCCAGCAACTTGCGGTGTCTGAAATCACTGCCGATATGTCGTCGCCGGATCGCATGCTGCGGCTCCTGCAGGGCGACGTTGGATCGGGCAAGACCATCATCGGTCTTCTCGCCATGGCTGCCGCCGCAGAAGCCGGCACACAGTCGGCCCTCATGGTGCCAACCGACATCCTGGCCCGCCAGCACATCGCCAGCATACAACCACTGGCCCGCGCTGCCGGTCTCAAGGCCGCAATCCTGACGGGCCGGGAAAAGGGACAGTCGCGCCAGCAATTGCTCGAAGAGCTGTCGTCCGGACAAATCGACATCCTGATTGGCACACATGCCCTGTTCCAGGCGGGCGTCAGTTTCGCAGATCTTGGTCTCGTGATCATTGATGAACAACATCGCTTTGGCGTCCATCAGCGCCTCGCCCTCCAGTCCAAGTCAAGGCGACCGGCCGATCTGCTGGTGATGACCGCCACACCTATTCCTCGTACGCTCGCCCTGACCGCCTATGGTGACATGGACATCACCCGGCTCATCGGCAAACCTGCCGGCCGCAAACCGGTTGAGACGCGTGTGATGCCGCTGGAAAAACTGGACCAGATTGTCGACGCGCTTGAACGCGCTGTTTCACAGGGCAAGCGAGCCTACTGGGTATGCCCGCTGGTCGAGGAGAGCGACTTCATCGACAAAACGGCGGCAGAAGCCCGTTTCAGAACCTTGCTGGGACGTTTTGGCAACAAGGTTGGCCTGGTGCACGGGCGCATGAAAGGGCCCGAGAAAGATGCTGTGATGGCACAGTTCAAGAACGGTGAACTGTCCATTCTTGTGTCGACAACAGTCATAGAAGTTGGCGTGGATGTACCCGAAGCCTCCATAATGATCATTGAGAATGCCGAGCGTTTCGGACTGGCGCAATTGCATCAGCTTCGTGGTCGCGTCGGTCGCGGTACGGATGCTTCCAGTTGCGTGCTGGTCTATGATGGCGTGCTCGGTGAAATTGCCGCTGCGCGGCTGAAAATCATGCGCGAAACCGAAGATGGTTTCATCATTGCCGAACAAGACCTGAAGCTGCGTGGGTCGGGAGAGGTACTGGGCACCAGACAGTCAGGTGTCGCCAGTTTCAGGCTCGCCGACCTTGGTCGGCATGGCGACCTGCTGCAGGCAGCGCGCGATGACGCGAAGCTGATTCTCGAAACCGACCCAAACCTGACCGGCGCCAGGTCACAGGCATTGCGAATCCTGCTCTACATGTTCGAACGAGATGACGCTATCCGGCTGTTGTCGGCCGGTTGATAGGCAGTGCGCTGTCCCCTACAAGCAGCTCGAGCATGATTGGACGATGTGGTCAGCGTTTTTTGGCTGCTTTTTTTGCAGGAGATTTCTTGCCGTAGGCTGCTGTCTTTTGATTTGGGTTCAGGACGTGATCAGGATGGGCGATCAACATTGATAACGTATCGTCATCCTCCACGATCGACTCATTGGCCTCACGCATCTGCGTCGGTGTCACCAGACCTGCAGAAATAACCAGTTTGGCTGCCTCTTCAACCGTCAGATCCAGAATCGTCACTTCCTTCTTTTCGACAAAGAACAGGAAGCCAGACGTGGGATTGGGCGTCGTCGGCATGAACGCCGAATAATAGGTGATACCGGCCGGCAGTCCAATCTCGCCGGAATCCAGTTCGCGAGCAATGAAGCATACGACATTAACGCCCTTGCGGGGGTAGCCGATAAGACCCACGGACGAAAAATTGCTGGCATTCGACGACAATGCCGTCTCGAATATCTGTTTCACGGCCTTGTAGACAGACCGGACAATCGGCATCCGGTCGAGCGTCCGCTCACCGAAATTCAACAGGGTCCGGCCCACAAGATTGGCCGCCAGTGCCCCGATGAGAGTAATTCCCACAAGCGCGAATACCAGTCCGACACCGGGCAACGTGAACGGGAGATAATGATCCGGATTGTAGATTGTCGGGATATATGGCTTCAACCAGCTGTCAAACAGCGAAACAAACCACCACACCAGCCAGATCGTAATGGCGATCGGCGAAGCCACAACGACACCGGTCAGAAAATATGTCCTCAACTTCCCAAACATCAGCTATCGGTAAACTCCTGAAGCTCACAAAATTTGAGCACTACACAAACAACCATAATCCTTGCCATAGCATGCTCTCAAGACGACTGCTACAACCCAGTTGGCAATTCATTAACACTGCCAGCCATCATCGCGGGAGACGCCAATCTTGTCAGGTCGATTAACGGCGCGCCAGCACATTTTGCGCGTTCTGGGGTTCACCTTTGTGGCGCTGGGACTTGTCGGTGCATTATTGCCGCTGCTGCCCACGACTCCGTTTCTGCTATTGGCACTGGCATGTTTCGCGCGGTCTTCTCCGGCTCTTCACGACTGGCTTACAGGTCATGCGATACTGGGACCCTACATTATCGATTGGGAACGTGACCGGTCCATACCATTACCGGCAAAGATAACATCTGTTGTGATGATGTCGGCCAGCTTTGCCTGGCTGGCAATGGCAACAAACGCGCCCGCCATCGCAATCTGGATGACGGGCGCAATTCTTATCTGTGTTGCTGTCTATATTGTTACCCGGCCGACCTCTCACTGATCAGGCAGGAGGATCACCCGGCAGCATGAGCGATGAAGCAACCCGTGCCTGCCCGCTTCAAATCGCGGCACAACTGCCTGGCCTGGGCCTTTTCGAGCTTGTGAACACGAAGACGGTAGTAAATCCCCTTGCCTTCGACATCTGCCCGCACGACACCCGCAATTTGTTTGTTGAGCAGTGATCTATGACGGGTTTTCAGGGCAGTCCAATTGTCCCAGGCTTTGCCAGGTTGGCGTTGTGATACAAGTTGTACGGTCCAGCCTTCCAGTTTCGCGGTCACATTTGAACTGTCTTCATCGATATTCACGTTTGCCGTTTCCACGGACGCGGATACCGGCTCTACGCGCACGACCTTTACGGCTGCCTTGGTGGCAGTGGTTTCGATAGTGCGACTGGCCACACGGGCCGGAATATCCGGCACTGCGGCAACATGCTCAACAGAGATGGTCTCCGGGTCATTGACCTTCAACGGTGCCACTTCTGCAATCGTTTTGATCGCGGTTGCCGGTTGGCTAACCGCCGCCAGCATGACACCGGCAGCGCCTGGCTTACCATCGTTGAACAGGCCAACAGACGGTGCCACAGGCTCGCGCAGCGCAATCCGTGTCACAGCTCCTGACGGTGGTTTGGTAGAACCAGTCACGATATCATCAGCCATCAGGTTCCGGGTTGGCAACACCGCGAGTTTGATCTGCCGTTCACTTGGATGTTCCGGCACATCCATGCCCAGATCCCCTAGCCGGTCGCGGACCGGTGCGAAATCCGGCTTGAGCGAATAGGCTTCAAACAACACCGCAATTGCCTCATCCCTGTGACCAAGCTTGGCCAGCGCCAGAGCCTTGCCATAAAGCGACAGGTGACGATGCGGGTAATTCAGTTTTGCAGCCCGGGCATAATCAATCAGCGCGTATTCATACTGCCCTGCCTCACGCAGTGTGTTGGCTCGGGCATAAAACGCTTCTGACAGGTACGGGTCGAGATACAGTGCATTTGTATAGTCGTCTATGGCAGCAGATTGCCTGTCCATGTTCGAGTTTGCCAACCCGCGATTGTACAAGGCCACAGCGCGGATTTTTGCGCTCAGCGCATCCAGTTCTATAGCCTGACTGTAATCGGAAACTGCAGCATCATGTGCGGCTAGTTTCTGGTGAGCCAGCGCCCGGTTCAACAGGGCGCGCGCTTTGTCGGCAACCGTGATCTCGTCAAGAGAAATGGCAGCGGTATATTCGGCAATGGCCTTTCCAGGCTTGCCGGATACAAGGTGTGTGTAGGCTGACTGCATGATGGCAGTCGGCACGGCGGAGCGGACCCCGGTGGTTTTTGAGGCGGCTGCGACGGCATTGGTGGCTACTCCGGCAACCAGGAACGCAGACAAGACAGACGCACGAACAACTAACTGTATCTTCATGACCGCGATATTGCCGCGACATGGTTAAACAATAGCTAAACAAAAGCAGAAAATTTTCACGTGCCGTAACGCCGACCCGCCGTGACCTATTCCACGGTTACAGATTTTGCCAGGTTCCGTGGCTGATCAACGTCCGTGCCGATGATGACAGCCGCATGATATGCCAGCAACTGCATCGGAACAGCATAGATCATCGGTGAGATAAACGGGTCAGCTTCGGGCACGGCAATGGTTTCAAATGCATCGGCAGCATGCTCCGATGCACCGGTCTGATCCGTGACCAGTATCACCTGACCGCCCCGCGCGGCTACTTCCTGCATATTGGATATAGTCTTCTCAAACAGATCATCACGTGGTGCTATCACGATAACCGGCACGTGCTCATCAATCAGCGCAATGGGGCCATGCTTGAGTTCTCCGGCGGCATATCCTTCAGCGTGTATGTAGGAGATTTCCTTCAGCTTCAACGCGCCTTCCATGGCGATTGGATAATTCACACCCCTGCCCAGGTACAGCACGTCACGCGCCACGGCCACTTTTCGGGCCACTTCTTCAATATGGCCTTCCATAGCCATCATACCCGACATAATGCGCGGCAAACCGATCAATACCTTGACCAGTCGCTGTTCTTCCTGCGTGTCAATGGTTCCTCGGGCCTTGGCGGCGGCAATCGTCAGGCAGGCCAGCACTGTCAACTGACAGGTAAATGCCTTGGTAGAGGCCACCCCGATTTCAGGGCCGGCAAAAGTTCGCAGGACGGCAGAACTTTCACGCGCAATGGTCGATTCCGGCACGTTTACAATCGCGACAACCTTATGTCCCTGGGACAGGCTGTAGCGGGCAGCCGCGAGACTGTCAGCCGTCTCACCGGATTGCGAAATAACGATGGTGACTCCATCCTTGTTCAACGGAGCTTCGCGGTAGCGAAACTCCGACGCAATGTCCACTTCAACCGGCAGGCGGGCAATTTTCTCGAACCAGTACTTTGCGGTCAGCCCGGCATAAAACGCCGTTCCGCAAGCCGTAATGGTCAGCGAGGGAATCTTCGCAAAGTCAAACGGCAGATCGTCCGGCAACCGGATTGTGCTGTTGGAAAAATCAACATACTCGGCAAGCGTATGACCGATGACCTCCGGTTGCTCCTCGATCTCCTTGGCCATGAAATGGCGGTGATTGCCCTTGTCGACCAGCATTGTAGAGGCCTGGCTGAAGCTTATGTTCCGGACCACTGCCTGGTCGTGTACATCGAATATTTCAGCGCCCGCCCGGGTCAGCACAACCCAGTCGCCGTCATTGAGATAACTCACGCGATTGGTGAACGGCGCCAGCGCCACCGCATCCGAGCCCAGGAACATCTGGCCATCGCCATAGCCAATCGCCAGCGGCGCACCCTGACGGGCGCCCATCATCAGGTCATGTTCGCCCCGCACCAGGATACCGAGCGAGAAAGCACCTTCAAGTTGTTTCAAAGTCTGTGACACCGCATCTCGCGCCGATGTGCCGGCGGACAGCTTCTGGTTGATCAGTTGTGCCACCACCTCGGTATCGGTTTGCGTCTCACAGGCAATACCGTCTGCAGCCAGTTCATCCTTCAAGGTCCGGTAATTTTCTATGATGCCATTGTGAACGACGACGACATTGCCCGCCTGGTGAGGGTGTGCATTGGTTTCATTTGGTGCGCCATGGGTAGCCCACCGGGTATGCCCGATCCCGGTCGTGCCGTCCCAGCCATTGCCGAGCACCTTGGCATACAGATTATCCAGCTTGCCCGGTGCCCGAACCCTGTCGATTTTACCATCTTTCAGGACGGCGATGCCAGCAGAGTCGTAGCCACGATACTCCAGACGTCTCAGGGCATCGACCAGTTGCATGGCCACAGGTTCGGTGCCCAGAATGCCCACAATACCGCACATGAATGCCTAGTCCTTTTTGTTGCCGCTGGCCGCTGGCCTGCTTTTGCTTTTACGCCGGGTTTGAGCCTGATTGTAGCGCACTGCCCAACCCTGGCGAACTTCCAGAGAGCCGCGGGCAACGGCAAGTGCACCGGCATCGACATTCCTGGTAATCACGCTGCCGGACCCGACATAGGCACCCTCGCCGATTTTTACCGGCGCAACCAGCGCTGAATTGGAACCGATAAACGCGCCGGCCCCGATGTCGGTGTGATGTTTGAAAAAGCCGTCATAATTGCAGGTGATTGTACCTGCTCCCACATTTGCACCTTCACCCACGCGGGCATCACCCACATAACTGAGATGGTTGACTTTGGCACCCTGCTCTATGTCCGCATTCTTGACTTCGACGAAGTTGCCGATCCTGACATTTTGCGCAAGCCGCGTGCCCGGGCGAATGCGCGCATACGGGCCCACTTCGGTGTGTTCACCAATCTGCGAATCTTGAATATGACAAAATGAACGGATGATGCTGCCCGACCCAATTGACACTCCATGACCGATGATAACATTGGGCTCTATGATCACATCGCAGCCAATGACCGTGTCTGCGCTCAGGAAAACGGTCTCCGGCGCAATCAGCGTTGCGCCTTGCACCATTGCCTTTTCCCGGTAGCGGCGTTGAAACTCCGCTTCCACCTGCGCCAGTTCGACCCGTGTGTTGACGCCTTGAACTTCCCGCTCCGGGCATGTTGCCAGTGCCACCTTCTCGCCGGCATCACTGGCCAGGCCGACCATGTCAGTCAGGTAGTATTCACCTTTGGCATTGTCATTGCCTATTCTCGGCAACAGGTCCCTCAGCAGGCCGGCATCAAATGCCATGACGCCGGAATTGCAAAGTGTGATGGCCCGCTCTTCATCGGTAGCATCCGCGTGTTCACGAATGGCCGTCACGTGACCTGATCTGTCTGTCAACAAGCGCCCGTATCCGGCTGGATTTGCGGCGTCAAATCCAAGCACGGCCAGTCTTGCGCCATTTGCAATGGTGGCGGTCATCAAGCTCAAGGTTTCACGGGTCATCAGGGGATCAGCACCGAACAGGACCAGAACTGTTCCTTCAAAATCATCCAGTGCCGGCAGCGCTTTGCCAACGGCATCGCCTGTGCCGCGCGCTGGCGATTGCACGACGATCCGGGCATCGGGAGAATAGCCCCGGACTTCGGCTTCAATGGGAGCTGCGCCGTCACCGACCACCACAACAATGCGGGCAGCATCCAGATCATTCGCGGCATTGATAACATGCCCGACCAGCGAACGCCCGGCGGCCTTGTGCAGGACCTTTGGCAGTTGCGAACACATGCGTGTCCCCATGCCCGCGGCAAGCACGATACAAGCAATATCTGTCATCGACCGATTGCCCCATAGATACTACGAAATGATCCAGGGCCGGTCTGAGATGCGTTGTTGAGTTTCATTATCTGCTTCAGCCCGCATTCAGGTTTCAAACGGCCCATCCCGATTCTGCATGTTTACTTGGCGCATCAACAAGGCGCAAGACAATCAAGGCAAGCCACGTTCGCGAACCGGGATCCAATAACCGGCCATAACTCGATTGTGGGCAACTTGCCTCTCGAAGCAATAGCGCTTGCGAACAGAGTTGTATGAGCTCACTGCGGAATTTTGATGGCCGGTGCAGTGGATATTTGCCCGCTACGGCTGTCTGCGAACCTGGTCAGCAGAAAAATCGGCACCAGACCAATGGCCACAATCACCAGGGAACCGGTTGCAGCTTCGGACAACCGTTCATCAGATGCCAGTTGATAGACGCGCACCGCCAGTGTGTCGAAGTTGAATGGCCGCACAATAAGGGTCGCCGGGAGTTCTTTCAGAACATCGACAAACACAATTGCTGCAGACATCAGCACGGAGCGCCGCAATAAAGGCAGGTGGACCGAGATAATGACACCACGCCGGGTGCGCCCCAAAGTGCGAGCCACATCATCAATATGAAGCGGTATGCGTTTGAACCCTGTTTCAATGGCGCTGTTGGCAACCGCCAGGAACCGCACCGTGTAGGCATACAGCAGCGCAATGACGCTGCCGGACAAGACCAGACCGGTCGAAATGTTGAACCAGTTGCGCATCACCCCGTCGAACCAGTTGTCGAAAGCCCCCAGAGGAATAAGGATACCCACTGCGATGATGGTGCCGGGGATGGCGTAGCCCAGCGTCGACAACCTGACAAGGCCTGCGCCTGCTCCGCCGGAGGACCGCCGTAAACAGTAACCTGTCAGAATTGCGCAGGCAGTGACGATAAGGGCTGCCCCGGAAGCCAGCAGGAAACTGTTGCCGGCATAGACCATCAACCTGTTGCCTAAGAAACTGTCGCCGCCGTCAAAATGCAGATCGAGAAGGATCACCACCGGCACGACAAACCCCAGCAGCACCGGCAGCGCGCAAGCCACAAATGCCCATGCGGCTGACCAGCCGCGCAGCATGACCGGTTGCGGTTTTAGTGCCCTGCTTGACGTATCGTAGTAGGCCTGGCGCGATCTGGACCAGTGCTCAAGCGCCACCAGAAGAAACACAAACGCCAACAGGGCGGAAGCCAGTTGAGCCGCCGCTACCCTGTCTCCCATGCCGAACCATGTCCGGTAGATGGCGGTGGTAAAGGTCTGGACACCAAAATACTGCACCGTGCCAAAATCGGCGATTGCCTCCATCAGGGCCAGCGCGACCCCGGCAGCAATTGCAGGCCGTGCCATGGGCAGTGCAACCGTGGTGAAAACATTCCAAGGGCTGCGGCCAAGAGTGCGTGCCACGTCAAGAAGGCCGCGCGACTGCTCCTGAAAAGCGGTCCGTGCCAGAAAGAATACGTAGGGATACAACACCAGCACCAGCATAACGCTGACACCCCACAGGGAATGAATATCAGGAAACCAGTAGTCGTTTCTCGTCCAGCCAAACAGCTCTCGCAGTCCTGTTTGCAAGGGCCCGGCAAATACCAGGAAATCAGTATAGGCATAACCAATGATATAGGCCGGCATGGCCAGCGGCAGCAGTAACATCCACTGCAGAAAACGCGAACCCGGGAACCGGCAGGCACTGACAAGCCACGCCGTGCCGGTGCCAACAACCGCCGTACCCAGCCCAACCATGCATACCAGCCCCAGTGTATTGATCACCAGGTCCGGCAGGATCGTTGACGCCAGATGACCCAATGAGCCGCGGCCGGTATCGAACAGGCTGGAGAGCACCGCCGCGATCGGCAGCAACATCAGCAGGGCCAGAATGGCTGTGGCCATGAAAACACCGTTGGGGCGGAACCTCGCGGTCCACCCCTTCTTAGCTGTCAACCTGGTCGGGTTGTCTCTGAAATCGTGTGCTGTCGCCATGTAGTGTCCGGCTAAACCGAGCTCTCGGCAGACGACAGTAAATTGTCGTTAGTCGGCATTATTTCCAACCAGCCCTGTCCATGATCTGCACGGCTTCGGAATTCAGCGATGCAAACAATTGGGCATTCAGTGTGTCTTCCTTGAAGTCACCGAATGTATCCAGCGGACTCGGCAGCGGAATTCCTGCAACCACCGGGTATTCAGTATTGCCGGCTGCAAAATATTCCTGCGCCTGATCGGATGCCAGATATTCCAGGAACTTGATAGCCCCCTGCTTGTTCTTTGCATGGCGCGCCACCCCGCCGCCGGAGATGTTCACATGCGTGCCGCGATCAGCCTGGTTCGGGAACACCAGCGTCACTTTTTCGGCAGCCTCGCGCTGGGCTTTCTGATCTGATTTGATCATTTTGCCGAGATAGTAGCTGTTGACCACCCCGACATCGCCCTCACCTGCGGCTACTGCCTTGATCTGATCACGGTCTCCACCCTTGGGCGAGCGAGCCAGATTGGCAACAATGCCACGCGCCCAATCGGCTGCTCCGTCTGAACCGTGAGCCATGATAATGGAGCCCATAAGCGACTGGTTGTAGATGTTGCCTGAAGATCGGATCAACACCTTGCCCTTCATTGCCTCACCCGTCAGGGATTCGTAGCTCGGCGCATCTTTCGGATCCATGCGATCCTTTGAAACAACGATGATACGGGCGCGTTTGGAGAACCCGAACCAGCTGCCGTCGGAATGGCGTAAATGAAGCGGAATGCGGGTGCTCAGGACCTCTGACTGCACAGGCTGCAGCAGGTTTTCCTGATTGGCGCGTTCAATCCGGCCGGCATCTACCGAGATAAACACATCCGCCGGTGAGTTGCTCCCTTCGGCTTTCATCCGCTCAATCAGCTCATCTGCCTTGGCTTCGATCCGGTTGATACCAACCCCCGTCAACTTGGTGAAGTTGGCATAGAGCGCTTCGTCGGTATCATAGTGGCGCGATGAATACAGATTGATCTCTTCTGCAGCGCGTACGATCGCAGGCGCAGCGAGGACCCCCACGGCGGATCCGGTAGCAGCGAGTACAAAACGGCGGCGATTGAGAGTTGAGTTGATGACTGACATTTAAACGATCCCTAGATGATGATCCTATAAACCGACTAAATCAGTCGGAAATAGATTTTGCAAGCAGGAACTAGCATCTTGCGACGTTTTGACAGGCCCTAACCGGTTGAAAACGCAACATTAAAATTGGAATAATTCCAAAGAACGCTGTAAGCCTCTGGTCAACCGACTGAATCTTCAAGGATGATTTCGCTGGCCCGTTGCCCAATCATCATGCACGGACCGTTCAGATTGCCGGTCACCACAAACGGCAGCACAGAAGCATCCGCAATCCGCAATCCTTTCAGGCCGTGCACCTTTAGCCGGGAGTCGACGACAGCCACCTGCCTGTCGGCTCCCATCCGGCAGGTGCCGCAGGGATGATAGATCGAATATCCCCTTGCGCGGATGTCCTGTTCCAGTTCCCCGTTCGAAGCCACATCCCCACCAGGAAGATATTCCTTCAAGATAACTTCCTGCAAAGCGGGTGCCGCTGCGAGTTCCCGCAATATGCGTGTCCCTTCCAGCATTTCACGCAGATCATCAGGGTGGTCAAGGAAATTGAACCGGATCTCCGGCGCCACCCCCATGTCACGGCTACGCAGCGCGACATGACCGCGTGATTTTGGCCGGGTATTGCAGATACCCATGGAAAATGCCGGGTATGGATCGGCATTGGCCATACGCCCAGGTGATCCGGGCGCGAGATCCCGGGTCAGTGGAGAAAAATAAATTTGCAGGTTTTCCGTTATACGTGAGGGGGCGGATTTCACAAAACCGCCGGCATGAGTTGTTCCCGACGACAACGGCCCGGTTCCAAACAGATAATATTGCAGCCCTGCCCGCAGCTTGCCACGCAAGGTACCTATCTGCTGGTTCATGGTCGGTACGCGCGAGCGAAAATGCATGTCGTATGCAAAGTGATCCTGCATGTGTTGTCCGACCGCGGGCAACTCGTGCCGAACGTCGATACCGGTTGCGCGAAGCGATGCGCCACTTCCAATGCCCGACACCATGAGCAACTGTGGCGTATTGATCGCACCGCCAGCCAGAACCACCTCATGCCGCGCAGTCGCGCTGAATGACCGGCCGTTCTGACGATAGGTGACACCGGACACCTTGTGATCATCGATTTCCAGCCGTACGACTTGCGCATTCGCCTCGAGACGAAAGTTTGGCTGCTTGCGCGCCGGTTCCAGCCAGCCGCGCGCCGCCGACATGCGCTTTGCCGAACTGCAGATCGTGTGATGATAGTACCCCAGTCCCTCAACGCGCTCACCGTTGAAGTCATCATTGCGCCGGTACTGCAATTGCTGGCCCGCTTCCAAAAATGCATTGCAGACCGGATGTGCGACGCTTGCCCTGCTGCTGACCTGAAGCGGCCCGTCAGATCCATGCCACGCGTCGCGAATGCAATGATTTTCCATCCGCTTGTAGCTCGCCAGCACCTTGTCCCAGTCCCATTCAGGGTTGCCTTCGCGCGCCCACTCGGCATAATCGGCCCTGGTGCCACGCATATAGACCATGGCGTTGATGGCGCTTGACCCACCAACAATCTTGCCGCGCGGTACTGGTATGCTTCTTCCGTTCAAACCGGCTTCCGGCTCACTAGCGTACATCCAGTTGACAGCCCCATTGACGATGGAATGGCCGTAACCCAGCGGTGTCTTCTGCCAGAAAGTATTGCGATCCGGACCCGCCTCCAGCAACAGCACCGAATATTTGCCCGATGCCGCCAGGTTTCCCGCCAGCACACAGCCGGCAGACCCCGCACCCACTATTATGAAGTCAAACGACAGCGCATCGTTCTGCACAGGCCCACACCCCTTGAACAAGCCATTAATTTTGAGGGACATGATGCCGAAAGCTGCGTGTCTGCCAAGCAAAAAGAAACAGGCCGATCCGGTGAAGGAAATATCGGCCCGTTAAGGTAGCCATTATGGAGGAATGGCTAGAGCAACATCGGTTCTTTTGAGCCCATGTTGCTCTAATGCTCTGGAAACGATCAGATTAATGATTTTCGCTTGGTTCACCAGAAAATCATCATGGTCCAGTCGTTGTCTGGGCCTATTCTGCCGCAACGCCAATCGCGACTGAAGTGTCCGCCATGAATGATTCCTGGGCGGCGGCAACGCCTGACCCAAGTTCGATCTTTGCTCCTGCATCGCGCAGCGCCATTTCAGCAGACGCAAGCGCGGCCAGGCACATCACCTCATTGAGATCGCCGAGATGACCGATACGGAACACCTTGCCCATGACTTTGCTAAGCCCGGAACCGAAACTGGTGCGATACCGTTCATAGCCGAATTTGATTACCTCGCGGGCATCAATATTGTCCGGCACAACGATGGCAGAGACAGTATCCGAGTACCATTGCGGACTATCCGCGCACAGGCTGCAACCGGACCAGGCCAGAACGCCGTTGCGCACCCCTTCGGCCAGCCGATTGTGGCGAGCGAATATATTGCCAAGCCCTTCTTCCTCAATCAGTGCCAGGGATTCGCGCAACCCGTGAAACAGTTGCGTCGGCGGCGTGTACGGAAAATACCCGTCATCATTGAACTTGAGCATGTCTTCAAACGAAAAATAACAGCGTGGCATCACTGCTGTCCTGGATGCCTGAAGCGCCCTCTCGCTGACGCCCAGCATTGACAGACCTGCCGGCAGCATGAAGCCTTTCTGCGATCCGGCAACGGCAAGGTCGACGCCCCATTCATCAAAACGGAAGTCGATTGACCCGATTGAACTCACGCCATCAACATACAGCAACGCAGGGTGATTGCTTGCGTTCAACGCCGCACGAACCCCGGCCACATCGGAAGTTACCCCGGTAGCGGTTTCGTTCTGGGTGACAAACACTGCCTTGATGGCATGTGTTTTGTCGGCAGCCAGGATATCGGCATATTCTGCTACCGGCACACCCTTGCCCCACTCGACATCCAGGCACTGCACCTCAAGACCAAGGCGCTGCGCCATATCCACCCAAAGCTGGCTGAACTGCCCGAACCGCGACATCAAGACCTTGTCGCCTGGGTTCAGTGTATTGGTGATGGCACTCTCCCAGGCCCCTGTGCCGGAGCCCGGAAACATGAACACACGACCGGGCGTCGTTTGGAAAACCCGCTTCAGACCTTCGAACAGCGGTATGGTCAGATCACCGAAGTCGGGCGCGCGCATGTCCTCCATCGGGACGTTCATGGCACGTCGAACGCGGTCCGGGATATTTGTGGGGCCGGGAATGAACAGATGGGAATGACCGATTTTCATGTTATTTCCTCCAATGTGAAATTATGGGAAAGCTTCTGTTGTGACTGTGGCCTTCTGCATCCTTCCATCTAGGCGATCCAGAAGCTGAATCCGAGCCAAACCGGGTTGTTGTGAAAACCTTGTCATTTACAAATCTCGAATTTGTAATATTGTAAACATTCGGTAGTTACAAAATGGAATGAGCCATGACTTCAGGTAAGACCTTTCTGGGTCCCAAACTTCGCCAGTTACGGACCGAACGCGGTCTCACCCAATCCGGCATGGCCAAGGCCCTGGGGTTGAGCACGTCTTACGTGAACCTGCTCGAAAACAATCAACGCAGCCTTTCGGTCCAGGTATTGATGCGGATATCGCAAGTCTATGGTGTGGACTGGCGCGACCTGGTGACCGATGACACGCCCGGCAAGCTCGCCGAACTCCGCAGTGTGCTGCAGGACCCCGTGTTCGATGCTGCGCGCCCCGATCTGCAGGAATTGCGTGCCGCCCTCGATCACAGCCCGACATTAGCGCGCAGCGTGGTTACCATTTACAACAATTACCGCACACTTACCGAGCGCTTGATGTCCGAGCGCGATGCAGCACCACAGGATGATGGCGGAGCCATGTTGGCCGCAACGCCTGAAGCGGTGGTGCATGATTTGTTCCGCACCCATCGCAATCATTTTGCGGCACTGGAAGAAATTGCCGACACGTTTTTCGGTGGCGGTCGAATACCTTCAGATGAAGTATATTTCTATCTGAAGACCCGCTTGAAAGACCGTCTCGGCATCAAGGTGACCACCGTTCCCGTTGCCGAATTGCCCGGGACATTGCGCTCCTATGATCAGACCGAACAGGTACTGCGATTGTCTGAGGGGCTGGATTTCCGTAATCGCATCTTCCAGCTCGCGCACATGATCGGATTGCTGGAGTATGGACAGCTGATAGATGGCATAATATCGGAAAACACCATAGACGGCAGCCGCAATCAGGCTCGTTGCCGTGTGGAACTTGCCAACTATTTTGCAGCTGCAGTGTTGATGCCATACGACCCCTTCATCGCTGAAGCGCGTGAGTGCCGATACGACCTTGACCATCTGGCTGCCCGGTTCGGGGTGTCACTGGAACAGGTATCTCACCGCGTCACCACGTTGCAGCGTGAGGGCAATCAGGGTGTGCCGTTTTTCTTCCTGCGCATCGACAAGGCCGGCAACGTCACCAAGCGCTTCAATGCGACAACCATTCACCTGGCCGAGTATGGTGGCGCCTGCCCCCGCTGGGACATTCACATCAGCTTTCGTATGCCAGGTCGCATTCTTCCGCAGTTTGTCGAAATGCCCGATGGTTCAAAATACTTCACCATCAACCGCACTGTCGACCGGCCCACTTTCGGCCACCAGAGCCAGGACCATCGTCTTGCCATCACTCTTGGGTGTTCAACTGAATACGCCAGCGAACTTGTCTATGCCGGGCAATTTCAGATTGGTGACCCGGATATTTTCACACCAATAGGAATTAACTGCAGATTGTGCCCACGCCATGCCTGTTCCCAACGAGCCCATCAGCCCATACACCTGGATTTGCCGATAGACGAACACAGACGCGGTCAAACCAGGTTCGAGAGTTAGGTCATGACCTGGATTATCGCGATTTAATTATTGAAATTGGTTTTGGGCTTCACACTGGGGGCCTCCAGGGAAATCGGCCTGATTTGCGCGCGAATGTTGCGGCCCTTCCAGGGCACCAGACCATAGGTATTGCACCATTTGGCAAAAAACACCTTCCGCTCACCCTCGACCTTCAGGGCAAATCGCAGACACTTGCCTGACTTTTTTACCCGGCCTCCAGTGAACACACCGGGGATTTGCAAGGACACACGGCAATCAGTCGTCAGACGCGCCGAAGTGGCTTCAACCTTGCCCCGGAAATTTCCGGACACTCTGTACTTGCCGGGCTTGGCCCAGCCAAATCCGCAGGACTTGGCAGCATGGGCCGTATCCGGCACGAACACACTCCCGGCCACAACCGTAGAGCCCGCCAGCAGCAGTGTCTGCGCTGCGATCATCAATCTTGCTTGCATTTTGAACCTTCCGTTACAGGCTGCGCCATCCCCCGGACTGGTCAGTGCTTTCGCATACAAATATAACGTCGACTATAGAGATTCTTCGACTGAAGTGAAGCAGTCAGTGCAAATCACTATGCAGGTTCACGAATTTTTGTAGCGTCTGACATCGCCGTCGCCACTTCTTCCAGCGATCGTCTGGCACCGGTCTGCAAATACTCCATGGCGCGTAAGGCAGCCTCATGCGCTTCAAGGCTGGAGCCTGCCACACAATCCTCAATCACCCTGCAAAAATAATCCGACTGATGACCATCGACAAATGTGTAATGCACACAGACATCGGTCAGACCCCCGCACAGCAAAAGCGTGTCCACCTTCAGTCCGCGCAACAGTATTTCGAAATCGGTACCAAAGAATGCCGAATAACGCCGTTTCCTGATGAGATAATCGGTTGGCAAATACCCCATCTCATTTACCGCGATCTCTGTACCGGGGTCGCCCTCAAGGCAGTGAACATCCTCATCGCCATCCAGTTCACGGCCAAAGTCGACAAGGTCGGGTCTATGCACTTCCTGAATGAAAACAACCGGTATGTCGTGTGCCCGTGCAGTGTCTATAGCCTTGCGTGACAATTCCATACGCTGCTTGTAATCCGGCATGTTGGCAATTGCTCTCATGTCGCTGTGATCGATGAAGGTGCTCGCCTGGATGTCGATGACGATCAACGCGGCCCGTCCTTCGATGAGATTGCGCCTGGAAGATGTGGTGTTGGCCATGTAAGTTCCTCTAGGTCTGACTGTGTAATCGTATGCACAGACGTTAGATCCCCACCGATCAGATATCAAACAGCACGCCTGTCAAGCTCCCTATAGTCGGAACGACAGAACAACACGTGCCTTTTCCTGGACGTGATACCGCCCCATTTTGGCCGACAAATCCACAAACTACGGTCACTTGGAGAAGCCAAGGTTTGCTCGACGGCATAACTATTCTGACCAGTGGACACGGGCGGCTGCAACAGTGGCGGGAACCTTGCTCTGCTGGTGTCTGGATGAAAGGCACGTCATGGCAAAACGATATCCGCTGTCAATTGCTACCATACTCATTTTCCTAACATTCTTTCTCACTCTGCTGGCCCCGGGCGCATATTCCCAAGAGACCAGTCCGGGAGAATGGAAACTGCGCCAAAAGGCATCTGACAGCGTCATTCGACTGGTGGCCGAGGACGTCAACAGTACATCGTTCCGCGCAGCCACCGAAATCGCCAGCCTGCTGTCAAGAACTAACGGCCTCAGATTGATGACCATTTCCGGTCGCGGCGGCGCCGAGAATATTGCCGACCTGCTATTCCTGCGTGACATTGATCTGGCCATTGTCTCCCTGGACACACTGGAGAAAATTCGAGCCGAAAACATCTTCCCGAAACTGGACCGGCGAGTGGCCTACGTCACCAAGCTGTTCAATGAGGAAGTTCATGTCCTGGCCTCTGACAAGGTCTCCCGACTGCAAGATCTTGCCGGTGGCCGAATTGGCGTAGGCCCCAAAAACGGCACTGGCGATTTTTCCGCGCGCACCATTTTCAACTCTGAAAACATCCAGTTCACCGCTGTTTACGATGACTATGCCACGGCAATTCTTAAACTCCAGAACGGCGAGCTTGATGCGGTCGTCAGTGTTTCGGGAAAGCCGGTTCGCATGTACGAAAATCTGCGCAAGAAGGGACTGCGATTGTTACCGGTGCCGATCAACCTGCCGAAAATGCCTGATTACATTCCTGCAAGCATTGATGCCAGCGACTATCCAAATCTCATTCCTGCCGGCAAGAACATCAGCACGGTAGCGGTGCAAAACGTACTGCTCGCCTTTAACTGGAAACAGGATACCAAGCGCTATCGCAAGGTTTCCAAATTCATTGACCAGTTCTTCCCAAGAGCTGCCGATCTGAAAAAGCGCCCCAATCACCCTAAATGGCAGGAGTTCAACCTGTCGGCCCGTCTCGACAACTGGATACGGGTCAAAGCCGCCACTGATGCCGCGAAAAAGCCGGTTGTCGCGGCAAGTTTCGCCAGTTGCAGCCCTGGCGATTTGAGAACCGCCTTCGCGCAATACCTGGCCGAGGCAAACATTCGCATGGTTAGCGAAATATCAAAATCGGATGCCGAACAGATTTTTCAGGATTTCAAGGTCTGGGTCAACACCGCCACAGTCAATCAATAACCTCAACAACCCTTTGGCCGGCATGTCGCCGCGCCAACCAGATCAGTGAACCCAATCATGAGTACATTCCGTTTGTTTCGCCGTTTCACTTCGCTTGCAGCATTAAATCAAGCTGTTGCCCGGTTGCTGCATTCAGCGGCCATTATCCTGATCGCTGCGAAGGTGTTGGTACAACTTGGTGTATCGATGCGAACTCATGTGGCTCTGGTACTTGCCCTGAGTTTCACCACAGCCGGACCGGTCGCGGCTGAATGGTACCCTGAAAAACCGGTGAAGCTGGTCATCATGGCCGGAAAAGGCGGCGGTGCTGACAAGATGGCGCGCAGGTTCATCAAGATCATAAACGACGAGGAAATGTCACCGGTCCCGTTTGAACCAGTCAATATGCCCGGCAATTCCGGCGCAGACGCGCTACAGTTCATGAAAGCCAACACCGGCAACCCCCATGCAGTTATGGTCACGCTCAACAGCTTTTTCACCACGCCTCTACGCCAACCGAAACTGGACATAGACATTACCACCTTCACGCCCATCGCGCGCATGGCTGAGGACACGTTCATGCTTTGGGTGAGCAAGGACAGCGGTATCTCGAACCTTGACCAGTTCATCAAACAGGCTTCGGCCAGGGGGTCGAAATGGTTGATGGCAGGCACCGGCAAGGGCGGCGAGGACAACCTTCTGACCGATCTCCTGAACCGAACCTACAAGTTGCAGATGGCCTACAAACCGTTCAGGGGCGGTGGGGCCGTAGCCCGTGAACTGATCGAGGACAAGGCGAACTCGACAGTAAACAATCCGTCTGAACAGGACGCCTACTACAGACAGGGAAAATCCCGGCCGCTTGCCGCCTTTACTCCCGAGCGACTGGATCAATTTCCCGACGTACCAACTTTTGCCGAACTGGGGCATGACATGACCTACTTCATGCAGAGATCAATTGTCGGACCACCAGGACTGGCACCCGATGCGATTGCATTTTACCAGGAGATTTTCCAGGCCGTTTATGAATCCAAGGAATGGCAGGACTACATGAACAGCAACAGTTTGCGTGGCGAATTCGCAACCGGCGCCGCCTTGATGGACTACTGGATTTCCGGAAAAGAGAGCCATCGCAGGATACTCGCAGATTTGAAGCCGTTGAACTGAAAATCAGGCTTTGCCTTTGTGATACCCGCCTGGGACAAACGCGATGCTTGCAAGCTCGTTGAGCCCGAAGACCTGGAACACCAAGCAAAACATCAAGTGCAGCCCAACACCGCGAGCAGCCGCTCGTGACGGCGGTCAGGACCCGGTTATTCCAGTTCCATGGCTGCCTTGCCGGCTCCGATCAATCCTCCAAACACAGCACCGCATGAATGGCTGAATGCCAATACAGATACCCGCAAGCAGGTTCCTGCCGGAAGCTCCCTGTAGGCGGGATGTTTGCGGATAGCCTTCTTGATCTCCCGTCTACGCCTTCCCACGTTGTGGATTGCGTGGCGAAACACATGACGGATCCCGTCTCGATGGTATTCCCGGATTGCTGCACCGGATACTCTGCCATTGCAAAAATTGTAGTAGGCAACTGACGGGAAATATCGTTCCTGCACATGATTGATCGGGAACACCGTTGAACCGACGGCATTTTTCATCAGATCATGTGCCCGCTCCACTTCGAACTGACCAGGGTTCAGAGCCCGGTCCGGTAACAGATTGCGGCGGAAAGCAACGTTGAACCCTATTGGTTGAACGGGTTCCACCAGATTGGGGTGCCAGTGGAAAGCTTGAACATTGAGAAAGTTGGCCCAGGACCATTTTTGCGTGGATGTCAGGTTTTCGGCAGACCCAATGACGCACGAAGTATCTTCGGGCGTTTGCCTGAGGACTGCCGTCAACGCTTGTAACCAGCCCGAGCTTACCACGTTGTGGTCTTCAAGAACCACGATCCATTGGGCATTGCCCCCAAGTGCATTGACCTCAGCGCGAACATCCACCGCAGAATAGCCCGGGTATAGATGAAACTCTATAAACTCTCCGAAATCCTCAATTTCAGTTTCAGCTTCAGTGGCACAGAGTATCAGGATGCGAACATCACGGCTGACGTCGTTTGCAAGTGCGCGAGCCAGCGGATAGCATTTTTCCGGCCCCTCGCCTGAGCAAACCATTATCTGGATGAACGGTGTGTTCAAATTCGTTTCGTTTTCGCTGACCAACCCAGGAATTCCCTATGATGTTGTTCCAGACTACACCGGAGACCAGACAGGTTAATGCAAGTTTTCTGACTGGAATTGCAACATGCCTCTGATACACCGATCACAACAGGACCTGCGCACGCACTGCCGACTTGCTATAGAACACGAAAAACCAAGACTTGAACGAAAAACATGAGCATAAGACATTAATGAAGACCATGATTGGCGCTGCTGAGAAATCCACAACAACGACTGCCTATTTCGACATCACTGAGTTGCTGGCGTTTCTGACCACCTCACACATTGTGACTGGAATTCAGCGAGTGCAGGTAGAGGCAATATTGGCCAGTGTCGGCGAAAGAGATGTCGAACGACCGTCCATTTGCATAATTTTTGGCTCCGATCGAGTTTGGCGTGCCTTACCCGACGGTTTGTTTGCACAGTTAATAAGCACAGCTGACCAGGGCATCGCAGACTGGCAAGCGGAGTTTACCAGGTTCAAAACTGCATTGGCCACTGCCGAGCGGGTAGTGTTTTCACCCGGTGACGAAATATATTTTCTGGGAACAACCTGGCACATAGCCGGCCTGTATGAGTCGCTGTGTGATGTTTCCAAGGAGGGGGTGAAATGTATATTTTACGTCCACGACATGATACCCATGAACCACACTGAGTATATCGTACCGCATTATGAAGCTATATTTTCCTATAGTTTGTACGGCATCACCAAAGTGGCTGACGCCATCATCTGCAACTCTGAGGCAACCAGACGGGATTTCCTGGAACTGACCGGTTACGACCGCCCGTTGAAAGTGGTGAATCTGGCAATTCAGCCCCCTCTCTCATTGTATGAACCTGACAAGAACGACGCTGCAACGTTGTCGCGATATGGACTGGCGCGGCGCAATTATGTCTTGATGGTCGGCACCGTTGAACCGCGCAAAAATCACATTGCCGTGGCCAATGTGTGGAATGACTTGAGCAAACGGTTTGGAGACGCGTGCCCGGCAGTGGTCATTGCAGGACGAGTGGGATGGAACGCGCAAGGAATTTGCCAGCAGCTTGAAATAATGAACAGATCAGGCAAAATTCTTCACCTGCAAAGCCTCGAAGACAACGAACTGGGCCATCTGTATCAAAACTGCATGTTTACCGTGTACGCCAGCCGCTATGAAGGTTGGGGCTTGCCTGTCACCGAAAGCCTGGCCTTTGGAAAGCTTTGCGTATGCGCCAGCAACTCGTCACTGAACGAAGCCGGCCAGGGTTTGGCGATACATTTTGACGAGCGCTCTGAACGCGAACTGCTGGATACCCTCACCCGGTTAATTGAACAACCGCACCTGGTTCACGAGCAGGAACAAGAAATTCGCAGCAAGGCGACATTCAAAACCTGGCAGACGTTTGTTCGCGAGATCCACGCACTCGTGAAAACACTGCCGCACAGGCAAGACAATATGACCCCTGAAATTACACCTGCGTCGACTTACTGGTTTGGGCGCGGAAGACAGCCAAATGCGTTTTCGGGTGAAATGCCGGGTGAATTCCTGCGCTCGGGACCAGGCTGGCATTTCGCGGAAGAAAAAGTCAGCTGGACTACCGGCGGCAAATCCAGTCTGACGTTCCGTCCTTCAAAAGCTGGCAATTTTGACTGTTACATTCATGTGGTCGGGCCCCTTGGTAGTACCCATATGGAACTGTCGTCGACTGATGGGATATTGTGGGAGGGCTTCGTCGATGGAGAAAGACTTGTATGGTTTCATCTAGGCAAACTGACTGCAGGCGAAATGGTCCGGTTGCATATTGTCTCGGACCAACGGCTCAAGCATCCATCAACTGATACCGACCCGGAAAAACCAGGCACCGGAATTGCTTTGATCGCCCTGCAAATTCGCGACCGGGACAATGGCAGCAAACAAACAACTAGCGCTCCCGCCACCCTTGAGGTCCTTAGATCGTTTTGTCCACCGGGATGATGAGTTCAGAACCATATCTCTCAAGGAGTTCATGGCTGTAAATCTGCTCATTGACTGTCCGGCAGGACCTGCCAGGATTCTCGTTTCGCTGCAACTGCAGCATCAACCTGGCCATCATTCACCGCGAAACTCGCCGGCAATTCTCCATCAAATATCTGGGTGTCCGCAAACCTTAGTTCCGCAAAATGCTCCGGCGTCGAGTGTGTCCCCAGTTCTCCGATATACCGGGCAAGACAAACATACGTCGATGCCCGCCAACAGTTCAGGGCATTGGTCACGATGTCCTTGGCAGAATCCTGTGACGTCGCTTCTTTATCGTACTTCCACTCTCGGAACAAATCCCGGATCTCGGCATTCGGTCGTTGCCGGTAATCACGTCCGACCACCAGTTTCAGGTATTGTGACATCATGGGCTGCATTGCCTTCCAATGCGCCTGCCGCAAGGCAAATCCCCATATATGCCCCATATCAACAACTGCTGATTTGTTTGCCTCCTGAACGTCTACG
>Ga0316190_10000731_pt1 | contig 23155 bp, 19 predicted proteins | sample Eddworburrow2_MG_FD_204929 | JGI IMG/M metagenome (GOLD analysis project Ga0316190, IMG submission 204929) | Coastal sediment microbial communities from Maine, United States - Eddy worm burrow 2 | ecosystem: Environmental > Aquatic > Marine > Coastal > Sediment | place: USA: Maine | collected... | reverse complement strand
GGGTAGGTGTAGACGACTTTTTCCAGCAGGGCGGCCTCTTTGGCCATAAATGCAGAAAAATCTTCACATTTCCCTTTTTCGATGCTGTTGAGCAACGCATTAAAGGCGCGCGTTGCCGCTGTCGTATGATAGTCGTTCATGCCCGTCAGGCTGCTGATCAAGCCTTTTTCGGCTACCTGAAGATTGAATTTGAACAACTCGAGGTAGTCTTTGAGGGATTCGATGGGATGGTGGCGGACGAGTTTGTCGCTTTCAGTCGTTTGGAAGGCGTTAAGGGCGGTCCAGTAGGGCAGCATGAATTCGTTGGTGTAACGGTACACACCGATCCAATAAGACTGGCAGGCCGTCATAACGTCGCCCGCGAGCTTCAGAAAAGCGGGATCGATGTCATCGGATAACCGGTTGCTTTGTTTCTCGCTGTCGGTTTTCATTTGTCGCTTCTCGCACGCCACCGTCTCGATGTGGCCTTTAATTGGTTTTGGTACCCAAATGATACCATTCCGCAATCTCGGCGTCAATCATGCCAGAGGCGCAGCCACATCCATTGCGCTGCACGTCGTGTCATCTCGTATGCGGTAAGGCTGCGCATCTCTGCTATTTTTTGACTTGCTCGATCTTGCGATTAGGGTGCCCTTCTGAATCCTTAAACCAATCAGTGTCCTCATTAATTGTATAAGGGGGCACTATTTGGATTTCGACTTTTGGGCGGTTTCAAAGAAGTCCGCTACCTTCTTGTAATTGTCGTCAGCGGTTTTTTTGAAATCCTGGCACCCTTTGTTGTAGGCATCGACCCAATTCTGGATGAGTTTTTTGCCTTCTTCGGGCAGCCAGGTGGCCTGTGTCAGGAACGTGTTCACCATTTTTTCATTCTGCTCGCCGATTGTTAACATGGCTTTGAAACTGTTGTCAAAGGCCGTTTTGTTGAAGTCGAGCATTTGCTTCAGCATTTGATTGGGTTCGAACATATTTGCCTCCTTTTTGATAACCAACTGTTTTTCGCCGCGTTACTTCGTTTTTGACATTGGGGACGTCTGGGGTTTCTTCGGCGTGGGAACCTCTTCAAGCGTGGACGCCTGTGGTTTTTCCAGCGTGGGAACCGCTTCAACAAGATCGGCCAGTTTCACGAAATTCTCGTCAATAACCCCCTTAAAATCGGCACGGCCTTTTTTATACGTGCCAACCCACTCTTCGATAACCCGTCGGCTCTCCTCGGGCAGCCAGGTTGTCTGCTCAATCATGGTGTTGAACATCCGTTCGGCCTGGTCCTGGAGCATGGTCGCAGCCGTGAACGTGTTGTCAAAAGTTGCTTTTTGAAAGTCGACCATTTGTTTTGCAAATTTTTCCGTCTCCATGTTATGAATTCCTCCTGTAATAAAGTAAGATTATTGAAAGGCTGTCCTGCAGCCGATGTTGACCACATTATAGGCAGTCGGGAGATGATGTCAAGATATTTTTTTGCATTGCACAAAAAAATATTAGATTGCAAAAGGTAAGTCGAGACGTTAATAATTTTTATTATGGTTTCGTTTTCATTATATTAATTAAATTTTATCTTTTTTATAGCTGCCTCATCCTTTATTTTTACTTGCTTTTTTGCTGCGGCATGCCAAGATGGGGGCCGTCGTCGATAATGCGTTTCTTTTTACTTAGGGACATTATTCTAAAAGGATAATCTAATGCCGGATAATATTATACTGAAAAAATACGCGAACAGGCGCTTATATGACAACACCCGCAGCGCGTATGTCACGCTCGAACAGGTGGCGGAGATGATCAAGGCCGGCAATTCGGTGACAGCGATTGACGCCAAAACGGGCGAGGATGTCACCGCCTTTGTCTTGACTCAGATCGTGCTCGAGGAGGCTAAAAAGAAAAAAGCCTTGCTGCCGGCGGCGCTGCTGCATATGATCATTCGTTACGGTGACAACATTCTCGGTGAGTTTTTTGACAAATACCTGGGGCAGACGTTGAAAAACTACTTTTCTTACAAAAGCCGTGTGGATGAGCAGTTCAAACAATGGTTGGATTTTGGAACAGATTTGTCGGCAGTGGCCCAAAAGTCCCTGACGGGGATATCGCCCTTTACGACGGTCTTTAAAAAGAGCGGTGATACGGAAGACAAGGAAAAAGAAGAGTAGGCGCCCGTGCACGAGGCGATGCGATAAATTTTGACGAATTCTTCAATAAACGTTCGTTCAACAGCACAGAAAAGGATAGGTCAAAGTCCCGACCGCAAGCAATTTTCCATAGTGTCAGGCAATCCACCAGGAACGCATTGCCGTTACCTTTGAACCGACAGGCTATTTGACCTTCCGGATCCTTATCCGGATGTCGCTTCGAACCCGCATGCAAAGGAGGATTAAGATGGAAACTTCTCCCAGAAACACGATCGGCATCTTAACCGGCGGTGGAGACGTCCCAGGACTCAATCCATGCATCAAACAACTGGTCGTAAGCGCCCATCAGTTCGGAATGACGGTGCTGGGGATCCGCCGGGGATGGGACGGGTTGGTGGCCTTCTCTCCAGACGATCCCGATTCGAGAGTGCAGAACATCCTTCCCCTTGACCCGGCCCGCGTGCGAACGATCGACCGATCCGGCGGCACAATTTTGCATACCTCCCGAACCAATCCGACGGCCGTGAGCCATAAGGATGCCCCAGGTTTCCTCAAGGACAGGTTTGCCTCGAAAAAGGAAAAACTCGATCTTACCGGCCATGTCCTGGGCAACCTGTCCAACCTGGGCATCGACGTGCTGGTGGCCATTGGCGGTGACGATACGCTATCCTTTGCCCTGCGACTTCACCGGGAGGGATTCCCGGTCATCGCCATCCCCAAAACCATGGACAATGATGTGACGGGAACGGACTACTGCATCGGCTTTTCCACGGCTGTCACCCGCAGCGTCAACTTCATCCATGCCCTGCGCACCTCCAGCGGGTCTCACGAGCGCATCGCCGTGGTGGAGTTGTTCGGCCGGTATTGCGGGGAGACATCGCTGGTGTCGGCCTATCTGGCCGGCGTGGAGCGCTGCGTCATTTCGGAGGTGCCCTTTAACATTGACACAATCTGCAATTTCCTTGTCGCGGACAGGCAAAACAACCCCAGTCGCTATGCCATGATGACCATCAGCGAAGGCGCTGTCATGGAAGGAGGTGAAATGTCTCTTTCCGGCGAAGCAGATGCCTACGGGCACCGCAAATTGGGGGGCATCGGGGCCGTCACGGCTGAGGCCATCAAGAAGATCACGGGCATCGGGATTATTTTCCAGCCCTTGCTCTATCTCATGCGCAGCGGGTCTCCTGATTCGCTGGACCTGATGGTGGCCTTTAACTATGCAGGAATGGCTGTGGACCTGATCCGCGATAAGACCTTCGGCAAAATGGTTGCCCTTTCCGGGGGGCGATACACGGCTGTCGATATTTCCGTTGTCACCGGCGGAGCCAAGCGGGTGGATGTGGATGAACTGTACGATGTCGATACCTACCGCCCACGCATCCGCACTGCTCAAGGAAAACCCATGTTCCTATATTGAAAGAAAGGAGAGTATTATGATAACCACACTGACCGCAGTGCAAGTTGGTCTCGGGGCTGTCGGCGGACATCTTCAGCCCAGGAAGGCATAGGGGACGATGGAGAAAAGTTGGCATAATTATCACCTTCACTTCAAAATATCTTTTAAAATAGGTCCCGACCGTTCAAGAAAATTCTGAAATCCCGGGCACCGACAAATATTGACCGGCGCTAAATACCTCGAACGATGACATGGTGAAGTGCCCCTGGGGCATCAATACGGGATTTCCGTGCCATGGTTGTCTTTGATATGGTCACTGATTTTTGTCAACTTTTCACCATCCCCTACCCTACTCAGAAAATAAAAAACGACGCTGCCGGGCGAGGCTGGTTCTCCAACATGGGAGCCATTTTGGCGGTCAAAACTGAACTGGGAATGACCGATCACGAATTGACGACCTAATGGTTCAGGATTGCCCAGAGTCGCAATGAATCCCTAATTTCGTGTTTGTCAGAGAGGCAAAAACAATGGATGAAATCCGTCCCATAACGTTTCTGTGTATCGCCAGCTATTTCAAAGGCGAAAAATTCATTCGTGAGTGCAAACGAATAGGCTGCCGGGTCATACTTTTAACCAAGGAAAAATTGCTTAATGCAAACTGGCCCCGGGACGCGATTGATGAAGTTCACGCTATACCGGATTTGCAAAATCGTGAACACGTTATTAACGTCGTCAGTTTTCTTGCCCGAACGCTTATTTTTGACATCATCGTTGCTTTGGACGATTTCGATGTGGAAATGGCCGCGACATTGCGGGAGCATTTACGTCTTCCCGGCATGGGAGAGTCCACAGCCAGGCGTTTTAGGGATAAATTGGCCATGCGTATGCGGGCAAGGGATCTGGGTATACGTGTGCCCGAATTCATCCATGTACTCAATCATAATCAACTTAGTGAATTTCTGCACCGGGTACCGGCGCCCTGGGTGCTCAAACCGCGCTTCCAGGCATCGGCGATCGGGATAAAAAAAATTGAAACCGCTGAACAATTCTGGCAGATCGTCGAAACCTTAGGAGATAAACAATCATTTAACTTACTGGAACGATTTGTTCCGGGTGATATCTATCATGTTGATTCCATAGTTTACGAAAGCAATGTTCAGTTTACAGCTATACAAAAATACATGCTACCCCCCATGAGTGTCGCCCATGAAGGAGGTATCTTTGCATCCTGTTCGCTGGAGAGAGGCTCGCCCGAGGAACCCATTCTAAGGTCATTAAATGATAGGGTGATTACCCAATTCGAACTGGAGCAAGGTGTCAGCCATACCGAGTTCATAAGAGGAAAGCATGATGGTGAATTCTACTTCCTCGAAACGGCGGCACGGGTCGGCGGGGCACACATCGCTGACTTAGTTGAAGCCGCGTCCGGTATCAATCTTTGGACCGAATGGGCCAAAGTGGCTTCTGCCAGCAAGACCAAACCCTATCGATTACCCGAACGTCGTAAAGACTATGCCGGACTTATCATCACCTTAGCGCGGCAAGAAAATCCGGATACAACCGGCTATGATGATCCTGAAATTGTCTGGAGATTAAACAAACGCCATCATGCCGGACTCATCGTCCGATCTCTTCAATGGGAACGAGTAAATACTTTAATTGAGAGCTATGCCGAAAGGTTTCGAGCGGACTTCCATGCTTCCATGCCGCTTCCGGATCAACCGAGCGATTAAGTCTTGACGATTGAAAGGAGCCACAACGCATGACCGCGTAAAAAATACATCGAGAATCCCGAACTTGCTCTAATTCCGAAAAAACCGAGGCGACGAAAAAGCCAGCTCGATCCGTTCCAGGAAAACTTGGAATGTAGGGGCGTTGTTTCTATGTTGACAGCATATGGAGAACACCGTATTTAAATCTGCCTCGCAGAGCTCGCATAGATGCCTCCGGCACCTTGCATCATATCGTCACTCGAGGGATCAAAGGCAAAGCGATTTTTAAAGGTGACACGGATCGGAAGGATTTTATCGAGAGACTCTCGAGTCTGCTGCAGGAAACGGTTTCACCCGGCTATGCGAATATATGTGGCGATGGTGATAAGTTGGCACAATTGTCACCTTCACTTCAAAAAATCTTTTAAAATAGGTCCCGACCGTTCAAGAAAATTGCTGATAACCCTGTGCGTCGACAAATATTGACCGGGCGCTCGATACCTTAGACCATAATATGGTGAAGTGCCTCTAGGGCATCAATACGGGATTTCCGTGCCATGGTTGTCTTTGATATGGTCACTGATTTTTGTCAACCTTTCACCATCGTCCCTTACCCTAGTCCCCTACCCTACTGCAAAGCATTCGTAAACAGGAACGGCATAGGGGGTCGAATTAAAGGTAAATTTGCTGTTTCTGCCAGCTTCGACCACTTTACTTTTTACGTGGCGCGACATTTTATTTGCCGCTCCTTGCCCCTGATACTCCACCGCTACAAACAAGGAAAATAGATGCGAGTTAAATGAAAAGACTGGCTCAGTATCCTCAATTAATATAATATCAGTTGGTTGATAATATTGGCATCTCAATTTTCTTGTAATGAGATACAGGGTGGTTACAAATCGGACAAGAAATTAAAGGTTCTACTTCTAAGGTAGAGCCACAAATTCCACACACATAATAATCGGGCTTCGCACTTTCAATTTTCTTAGCTAAAGGTTTGAAAAATATTCCAGAATGTTTTTCTATTTGCTTTATAATTTCCTCGTGTTGCTTATGTGATTTCCATGAATACACGCAATTTATTATAGCTTCATCATATGATTCTAATGATAGTTGTTTTAATATTTCCGGATAGAATTTCTCTATCTTTTCTAATTCTTTAATTGCGGCATTTTTCAGGTTTGATTTGGTGTCGGCAACTGAAACAGGAATCTCTTTTGCATTTATAGATGAGGCTAAAGAAACAATAACTCTTTGGTAGTTATCGGCATGAATTTTTTCAGAACTTGATATAGCCGAAAAGAGATAGGCAATATTCGGATAATTTTCAGAAAGGGCTTTCTGGGAATATCTATCATAATGCTTGTATGCTATCATTTCTTCCCAATAGGCTTTTTTAAGTATATCTGAAGTCAATGGGTATCGATCACCATTATTTTTATCATCCGCCTTCGCAAAATATTTAAGGTTTGCAATTGGGTAAAAAAAAGGAGCTAAAAAAGAAAAATATAATAGTTGTCTTCTTGAAATCATTTGTATGCCTCCTTTATTTGGGTAAAGATTGCCATCTTGTTGATTTTTCAGGACGTTCCATCCAAGCTTTAACCACCCCCTTCAATGAATTTGAAGTCTGCCTAAATTCCCAAAGCATTCAGTCCGTTAAAAACGGTCACTTACCGACTTTAGATCGATTAGCATACCAATATATTAGAAGCGGACCAATTGCAATATTAACAGGAAATCTATAAAATTTTCATGGCTCAGAATACGTGAATATCTAATAAATCTTTTATCAATTGTCCCGCAACAGTATCAGACAAAGATTTGATTATCCATAGTATCGTTTGAGCACAAGCAAAATTTATAATGAAGTTTAACAGGTCGGGATAATAGATAAAACAAAGATGTACGAAGCAGATTGCGGGCGCGTCGGCGCGCTATTTTCATGTGGGGTTTGTATCAGATTTTTTTCGACCATTCATTTGCGAGCCGGCAATTAGGGATCTTGGTTAAAGACGGACCAGACAAATGTTTATAGCGTTGAGCTTAATCACGGCATCATATGTGCACCATTTTTTAGGCAGTTACAGCCAATACCGTCAGGAAAAGGGCACTTCACCTGTCTTTTTCAAAAACGATTTAAATTTTAAAAGACCAGGATACGCCCCTTCTGTAGCAAGCGGATTCGGCGGTCGTGCCAACCTCCTTTGGTATCTCTAAAAACGTGCTCATTCGAATAGGCTACGACATTTATCCCTTATTTTCTTTAAGAGCTCTGGGTCTAACTGTGCTTTATAAAGAGATTTTGCTGCACATGTTATATCAGTAGTTGCATTTCTGGCTCCCTTGAGGAAGGCTTCCTTAAGGATGGCTTCCTTGAGGTTGGCCCCATCGAGGTCTGCTTCATCGAGGTTGGCTCCATAGAGGTCGGCTCCATCGAGGTTGGCCCTCACGAGGTTGGCCCTTTTGAGGCTGGCTGCTGTGAGTCTGGCCCCTGTGAGGTTGGCCCCCTCGAGGTTGGCTCCATTGAGGTCGGCTCCATTGAGATTGGCCCCCTCGAGGTTGGCTCCACTAAGGCTGGCTCCATCGAGGTTGGCACCCAAGAGGCTGGCTCCTTTGAGGTTGGCTTCCTTGAGGTTGGCTCGATCGAGGTCGGCTCCATCAAGGTTGGCTCCATAGAGGTTGGCTTCATCGAGGTTGGCCTTCAAGAGGCTGGCCCTTTTGAGGTTGGCTCGTGTGAGTCTGGCCCCTGTGAGGTTGGCCCCCTCGAGGTTGGCTCCACTAAGGCTGGCTCCCTCGAGGTTGGCTCCACTAAGGCTGGCTTTATAGAGATTGACATCAGAAAGTAAATCTTTCCAATCTTCTATCGTTTCTTTCAACAGCTTAACTAGTTCTTGATATTTAATTTCTTTAAATAAAGAGCGAAATACGGATGGAGGGTTTAAGATTTCCGGTTTCTCCGGGCACCACATATTTTGTACTGTTGCAATTCTACCTAAAGCCTTCTTATAAACGTCAGTTGCTAATTGAGTGAAGATAGAGTTTGCCCTGTTTTCGATTATATCAACCCTATTTTCATATCTCTGAGAGGCTACACCATAAAATGCTACGTATATACCTACTAGCCAAATTAACCCTGTAGGTAATGGCTGGGGATATTTAGAAGGATAGAACTTTCTGAAAATAAATTCCATGCCAGAGTAGCGGAACATCGCCTTGGAGGCAAAAGAAATAATTTCGATTATCTTTTCGCAGTATTCTACCAATCCTTTTTTAATTGGCTGAACTTTTGATGAGGTCATTTTTACCTTATATGGATTTCTTATCATTTGATTTCTCTAAATTGCTTTGCAACAGATACCTTGTCATAAAGCCAACTATTAGAATTCACGAGAAATGTGCCGATGCGATCTGGTAATGTTCACTCATCACAGAAAACCGACCGAGCTGTCAGCCACCTCCGAGCATAGCGATAGCTATCAACGGTCTTTTTAGCTATAATCGTCATTGCCATTGATCCTTATTGCAGAATTCAAATTGATATTTGACGCACATAGCATTCATTACTTGGGTCAGATATTGTCGATATCGGAAATTTGAAGTCAATGGCACAGGATAAAATCGAAGGAGCAGATGTCAATACGAAAAGCCGTGATTTTGAGTTGAATGGATTGGTGGGTAGGAACTAAAAATGCCTTGCCAAAATCGTAATTAATAGAAATTATACAAAATATTCAGTTACGTTCTGGCTATACCATTAAAACCGACCGGAGAATAGCTTTGTTAGCATAACGGATACATTTTTCCGGAGGCGGGGACAGGTTTGTTGGGGATAGGACAGGTTTCAATAAACCTCATGTTCAGGTGGTATCCATGATTTATCTCAGGTGCATGGCTACCCCCTCCCTGACGGCTAATCGCAAATTCATTGTAAGCGTCAATTTAACCCCATCTTCACAGGATTTGGGAATATGGGGGGCGGAATATGTGGAACGATGGTGAAAAGTTGACATAATTGTCAACTTCACCTCAAAAAATCTTTTAAAATTTTTCCCGATCGTTCAAGAAAATTTTGATAATCCCGAGCATCGGCAAATATTGACCGGCGCTCGATACCTCGAACTATGATATGGTGAAGTGCCCCTGGGCATCAATACGGGATTTCCGGGCCATGATTGTCTTTGATATGGTCACTGATTTTTGTCAATTTTTCACCATCGTCCTTTATCTATGTATTGATTGCTTTTAAGAAAAAGTCCTTTATTCGTCTCGCCATATCTCAAGCAGTGTTAAATCATCGTTCACATTCGCGTTGCCCCGCCATTGCCTGATTTCATCTGTAAGTCCTTCACCCCAGGGTGGTCCTTTTGAATTCTTTATATAGCCAACCATTCGATCGTGGCCGTACATCTCATTAGTTTCGTTTTCTGCCTCTATAACTCCGTCCGTAAACAAAATAACCGATTCACCGGGAGACAGTAAAATTTCTTTCATATCGTAATGAACATCCGGCATGATCCCTAATGATATTCCCCTAACTTGGGGGAAATGTCCAATACCACTTTCGGTTATCCACAAAGGCCGGAGATGGCCTCCCATAGAAAATTGCATTTTTCCGCTTTGAGGCCAATATCTTACAAAAACAATAGTCGCAAAAAATCCTTCTTTGGATATTAGCCTATGCAAACTATTGTTAATGGTTTCAAGAAGCTTGTCAACATCCGTATGAATTCGTGATTCGCTTCGGATTTTAGTTGACAATGCAGCCATTATCAGAGCAGCAGGAACACCTTTATCGGAGACATCGGCTACATACACCAGTAAGCTTGTATCTGGCATTGGAATTATATCGTATAGATCACCGCCTATATAGGTGGCGGGAACAGACAATGCCCAAATATGGCTTCCTTCTTCCAGGTCTGGAATATCAGGCCAGAATAGAGACTGAATCTTTGTTGCCGTCTTAAGTTGAAGTTTTAACTGGGCCGACTGTTCAAGAACCCTGTCATGCAGCGATTTGATTCTTAGCATTGACTTAACCCTGGCGACCAGTGCTGCATGATCTACTGGTTTTGTCAAGTATTCGTCGCCTCCTGCCTCAAGGCCGGCAACGATGTCTTTTGAATCCGCTTTTGCAGTAACCATAATGATCGGCATAAATGGTAGGGAAGGGTTTTCTTTGAGGCGGCGACACACCTCTAATCCATCCATTTTGGGCATCATGATGTCCAATAGAATCAGATCTGGTTTTTTATCTTTGGCTATTGCCAATCCCGATTCGCCGTTCATCGCAGTGATGATATCGTAATTGTTGGCGGCAAGACGCATCTGGAGGATTTCAACATTAGCGGGATTATCATCTACGATGAGTATCAGTGGCGGCGTTCTCATTATTCCCCCTTGGGAAAATCATCTATGGCAGAAATTCACGGATTTTCGTTAATAGAGCTCGCGGACTAAAGGGTTTTGTTACATAGGCATCACAGCCAGCCTCAAAGGCCTTGACCTCGTCACCGCTCAAGGCATATGAAGTTACAGCAATGACAGGGATTTGGCACAGGGAAGGGTCAGCCTTGATTCGCCGGGTAGCCTCATATCCGTCGAAATCGGGCAATTGAATATCCGTCAGAATTAGGCCGGGACGATGCGTCTCGGCTGCGGTCACTCCCTCTCCAGCACTTTTTGCTTCAATTATCTCATAGCCGGCACTCGTGATGAGATCTCGAATAATTCGCCTGTTGTCCTCATGGTCTTCGATAACTAAAATCACATTTCTCATTTTCGCTCCATTTGCCTTTCGACTCGTATCGGCAGAGTGAAACTAAAAGTCGACCCTTTCCCCAAAATTGAATCCACCCAGATCCGTCCTCCGTGCATTTCCACTATTTTTTTTGAAATGGAAAGCCCGAGGCCAGTTCCGCCTTTTGCCCTGGCACTGGAACCATCAGCCTGGCGGAATTCATCAAAGATATTCTTCTGATCTGTTTCCGAAAGTCCAGGACCGGTATCTGATACAGAGATCAAAAAAGAGTCATTGGAAACCGTCGCCTCCACTACAACTTCTCCTTGTTCTGTGAATTTTATCGCATTTCCGAGCAGATTTAATATTACCTGGGCAATACGCTGTTCATCGCCTTTGCCGTTCTTCAGAACCTCGGGAACCGTCATTTTCAGATCGAGATTCTTTTCAGCCGCCAATGCCTCGACCGAGGTGTAGACCGTTTGGATTAAATCCTGCATCGAATAATCATTGAGAGAAAGGGTAAGCCGACCGGCCTCAATCTTAGAAATATCAAGTACATCGTTAATCAAGTTAAGGAGGTGCTGTCCATTTTTTTCTACACGTTCGAGGACCTCCTGAATCTTCTCTGGTACATCACCGTATATGTTGTCTATGATCAATTCCGTGTAGCCAAGAATTGCATTTAAAGGAGTTCTAAATTCATGGCTCATGTTGGCAAGGAACTCGGATTTATGTTTATTAGCAATCTGAAGCTCGTGCCCCTTATCCTCGATTTCATGAAAAAGCCTCGCGTTGTGAATTGCAATAACTGATTGTGCGGCAAAGGTCTGAAGCAGGTTCACGACAGGCTCGGTGAACTTGCCAGCAACTTTGCGCCGGATAACCAGTCCACCGAGGTGTCGGTCTTTGCGCAGTAGCGGCACAGCAAGCAAAGCCCTAAAATCCGTTTTCTTCATATACGAGATGGGGTAATCTGGCGCATTCACAAGGTCTTGAATTTGCACAGGTAACTTATTTTTCGCTGACTGACCCAGTACCGTTTTGTCCCCAACCCTCAGTCTTGAATCACGCATGACTTGGATGAACTCATCGCTCACACCATAATTTATCCGCGGGATGAATACCTGCTCTGTTTCATCAAACTCGTAAATCGTCCCAGCATCGGCTTTTGAAATCTGCACTGCATGGCGAACAATACTTGTTAAAACCGTTTCCAGATCGAGGGTCGAGTTGACAATCTGACTTACATCTCCCAGCGCCTTCAATTCCTCCACGGATCGGGCCAAATCCCGGGTACGTACTTCTACTTTTTGCTCAAGAGTTCGGCTGTAATCCTCTAATTTTTCTTTGCTTTCTTGAAGCTTTGCAAATAGTTGCTTGATCGATCCTCTCATGATATCTAAATGTTTAGCGAGTAGGCCAATCTCGTCACTGCTGCTTTTGTCAACGGTGGTATCTAAATCTCCACGCGCAATTGACGATGCTGACTCCTGTAATTTAAATAAGGGTGATGAGATATATCTTTTTGTGATGAAGATGGATGTTAACCAAATTGCCACAATAATAATAATTGACAATGTAGCAATGCCGTAAATTTGTAAAAGTGCTTTTTCCCTCAAGCTTTCACGCGATATCACGATTAGAATTTTGCTAACTAAATTATCCCTAAACTGGATATCAGCTGATTTCGCTATAAATTCCCGGCCTCTGAACGATGTTGAGGGCCTAACTGTTTCCAGTTTCCGGACCTGAAAACCAGGACGCACTTTCTCAATTATGACCTTATTTTTCCATGATATTTTGGTATAAACAATCGATTCATCTAAAAATAACGCGTCAACAAAATCATTCACAACCACATAGTCCAGATTCCAGAGAGGAGTCGGTAGGCTGTTCTGTGCAAATTCGACAGCGTTGTCTAGCCTTTGTTCAATTTCACGCTCGATCCTTTTGATGTCAAAAACAATTACTGTTGCAGCAAAGACAATCAATAAGATCGTAATAACACCGATTAAAGTATAACTGAATCGGCGGCTGATGCTACTGACTTTAGGCGCGACTTTAGATAAAGGTGCTTTCTGCGTGGACACTATATTTGATGGCATTTTGCGTCAGCCACATGTCGGCAAGATATTTCGTGAAGTGCGTGTGTTATAATGCTACTCGTTAATTTCGGGGAATGGATCATCTGGCAACTTATCATTCCATTTTCGACGGATTTGTATTATCGTTCCATCAACTATCATTTCGTCAAAAGCATTTTTCCACTTTTTCACAATTGAATCTGATGTTTTTTTTGAAAACGCAATGCTAACATCAATTTCCCGAAGATGATAGACTTCTTCTAATTCATTGTGATCAACTCCGGCTAATTCGCACACTGTTTTTAATCCCGGTATTTTATATGCCCATAAATCTATACGCTGGAGCACAAGCTTTTGGGCATTTAATTGTTCATCCGAAACAGGTTCAAGATTGGTAAAACCGTGTTTTTTTAGTAAGATCTCTCTTGTATCATCTCTGAGCGTCCCGATATGACCGACCTTTTTGGCGTCATCCAGGTTATTTATTATGATTCCCAAACTTTTCTTGGCAACTAGAATATCTCTTTTGGTTGCTAACGGACCTACCCATTTAAATTTATCATCACGTTCTTTTGTGTGAGTGGTGCTAAATAATACAACATTTTCATCTTTCAAAGCCATTTTATACGCTCTTGCCCATGGATAAACCTGGATTTTTTCGCGAGATCCAACTCGTCTTTGAATTTCTTTCACTATTTCAACCGAAGGTCCAACCAGTTCACCATCTTTTACATAATTCAATGGTGGTAGATTTTCAGTTAATATCGTTAAATCTGCTGATAATAAAGGTTGAGCCGAAAATAGAAATAATGATGCAAATACTAAACTCAGATTTTTCATGCTGCCCCCGCAGTATTGCGGTTATCTGATAAATGCTTTTGTCGGCTGGGTTTGATATACCAAGCCATCATGGCTCTATAGGCCGCCCCCAGTGCATAAAAATATTTTTCCCTTATTACACCTGAAATTTTTTAACAGTTGTGAGACCGTATTTTGCATTACTCCGGCTGCAGCCTTCAACATCAGCACCAAGGGTGACTGTATGTTTGCGTTTGCAGTCTTTATCAGTCATAAAAAACCTCCGAAGCAAGACGCGGTATTTTTATGGAATCGATGCAGTGGCAAGGCGTGGTCAATGTGGAAGGGAGCGAAAAAACGATGGTTAGCTTTAGGTTCAGCTCAATGCAATCATAAATAATACGATATGTCAAAAATTGTCAAGATTTTATGGCGGTGATCGAAAATTGATCATATTGCAAAATGGTATTATAACCGAACTCGGTTAAATTTTAGCAATGCCCCAACATAATGATAGGTTGTGGTACAGGCATAATGAAGATTTTGAAATGAACTGAACCGCTTCACGGAGAAGAGGAATATGAGGGACGATGGTGAAAAGTTGACATAATTGTCACCTTCACTTCAAACAATCTTTTAAAATATGTCCCGAACGTTCAAGAAAATTTTGATAATCCCGGGCATCGGCAAATATTGACCGGCGCTCGATACCTCGGACCATGATATAGTGAAGTGCCCCTGGGGCATCAATGAGGGATATTATGGCCATGGTTGTCTTTGATATGGTCACTGATTTTTGTCAATTTTTCACCATCGTCCCCTATCTACCCCTCTTCGGTGAATACGACCTTATTCGCCAGCGGGCCATTGATGACGGGCGGCGCATCGTGGATGATTTGAGCAAGGAGTCGGTGCTGTATGTGAAGTGATATCCTCGACAACACGGTATCCTTAACGGGACCGGAATATGAGGGACGATGGTGAAAAGTTGACATAATTGTCACCTTCACTTCAAAAAATCTTTTAAAATATGTCCCGAACGTTCAAGAAAATTTTGATAATCCCGGGCATCGGCAAATATTGACCGGCGCTCGATACCTCGGACCATGATATAGTGAAGTGCCCCTGGGGCATCAATGAGGGATATTATGGCCATGGTTGTCTTTGATATGGTCACTGATTTTTGTCAACTTTTCACCATCGTTCCCCTTCCTACCCAGAAGGATGAACGCAAGCGAACCGCACCATGATCCTGTTAACAAAAGCGGGGAGAGCCGAAATGGGACCCCTCCCCGCAATCATCCATGCCTGTCATTCTTCAATGATGTCAAAAAACGAGTAACGATACACTTTTGGCTTGTTTATTGACGAGTTGGTTCGAGCTTTGAATGATCAACGCTTGCCTGCTTAACGGAATCAGGCTCGTTCGGTTTCGAAGCCGTTTCGGTATCAGTTTCGGAATTGATAACTTCACTTGCGATAATCGCCGAAGCGAACGCTGCTGCAAGAATGACGGTGAGCGTCACCAGTTCGGCTTGAGCCGCCGGTGCGGCGATAGCAGTGACGAGGGCCACAACCAGAATTGGTATAATGAAAAATTTTGCTTTCATGCTGCTCCTCCTTTCCATTGAGAAGCCAGATTCTGGCGTTGATTTTAAAGGTATATACCTGTGTAATTATCAAGAACAAAAACTATGCCAAAAAATTATTAAGCTTATCTTTGAACTATTGCATTGATATTATTGATCAATGGTTTTGGTAAGATAGTCTCTCTATGGTAGAGTATGCCTATTAAGTAAATGCATTGATGGAAAAACTGTCTATCTGCTTTACAGCCTTACAGCAGAATTTGATTTGATTATTTCCTGGATCTTGCATAATTTTCGGCGCAAACGAATACACAGCATCTGTCACATTGCACAGCATCTGGGTTCGTCTGTTACCGCAATCAGTCAGCCCGTGGAACGTGGTAAACGCATCGCCACTTATGATTATTTTTCGCTTGATGATGTAAAACTGTAAAAATTGAAAGCGTACCATACACTTCCTTGTCTAATTGAAACAGAAACACATAAATCCAGAGTGGTCAGAATTTCGCCTCTACCTTCACCTTCCCACCGGCCTTGACCTCGACGCCACGAACCCAGACGACTGGTTCTTGAGGCACGCTGCGGTCCTTCACCCTGACGTCATAAATACCGGGAAGCAGCCGGAATCCTTTCGGCGTGAGGCCATAGGATATGTATTTCTCCTCGCCCGCGGGGAAAACGTCGACTACCACACTAACCGATCGACCGTTCATGAGAGCGATGACCATCATCTGCCCGTCAACAAAATCGGCACTTCGCTTTATTTTCTTGCCAGGTTCCACCTTTACGCCACGGATCCAGACTGTGGGTTCACCGGGAACGTCACGGTCTTTAACGCGGATATCGTATATGCCGGGCAACAGCTTAAACTCCTGCGGCGTAAGGCCATATGCGATATACTCATCTTCACCTGCTGGAAAGACGTCCACCGTAGCGTTGAATGGTTTGCCGTTCTTTAGGGCGGCGACCTCCAGTCGGCCGCCGGTAAACTCGGCAGTTCGCTCCATCTTCTTGCCGGACTCAACCTTGACGCCGCGGATCCACTTTGTAGGTTCACCAGGTACGCCACGATCCTTCACTCGGATATCGTAGGTACCGGGCAACAACTTAAACTCCTGCGGCGTAAGGCCGTATGCGATGTACTCATCTTCACCTGCTGGAAAGACGTCCACCGTAGCACCGAACGATTTGCCGTTTTTGATGGCAACAATCTTCAAATAGCTCCCCTTGTATTTCGGTTTATCCACGATCTTCTTGGCTGCTATGGAGAACTCCTTGGCGGTGTCGGCAGTGAAATAGGTCCCGCCACCGGCGTCCGCAATGCATTGCAGTTGTCCGCGTTCGGCATCGGTGACGTCAAAGCCGATGACGTGCATCACTATTTTAATTCCAGTTTTCCTGAGCTTTCTTACCAAGGCACAGGGATCCCCCTCGCAGGTCTCTTTACCGTCGGAGACCAACACTATGGTGGTTTCTTCCTCCAGCGCCTTGAGTTTCTCTACAGTGATCTGGATTGAATGCGTTATAGGCGTCTTTCCCTTGGGCTTGATTGCTTTGATGGTCTCGATCAGCCTCTTCCTGTCAAGTGGGCCAAGAGGCGCCAACTCTTCCACATCGTTACAGTCGCCCTTACGGCGGTGACCGTAAGCCACCAGTCCTATTTTGAGGCCCGCCGGCAGTTCTTGAATGAGATCAGTCATAACCTCCCTGGCGATGACGATCTTTTGCCTGCCTTCGACGTGACCCAACATGCTTCCTGAAGCATCGAGGATAAAGACCAGATTCTCCCCACCCGAGGCCGCGCCGGTATTCACGGACAACACCAACAACAGCGTTGCTGTTAAACAGCCTATTGTTTTACTGAAATAGATGTAAATACTACGAGGATTCATCATCGGTTCCTCCTTCTATACGGCCATACTTGTCCACAAGTCGGGTTCTATGAGAGCAACATCTTGTCCCAATAAACACCGGACCAGAGCAGGCCGAAATCAAACTGAAGTTAGGGAATCAGGAGTGGGTGCATGACGCGATCCGTATCAGGATGATACCAAATCGAGAAAGCCGGTGAGATACAGCTTGAGATGATTTTATTTACAAAATAATGAGGTGGGTTGTCAAGAAATTCACAATTCAGAATCGATAGAAGTTATGACGCAGAATTGTTGTGCCCGGATAAATTGTCAGCTTCAGCCCGACTTGCGATATTGTATGTGTTGCCTTAAATCCTATAAAGAATCTCTGTAATGATGGTGATTCCAACGTATCAACCGTTGGGGTGAACTAAAACCTGCCGCTATGCTCACCAACCTATCATTTCGCCGTGCTTTTTGAGATAGATTAGAAGGGGATGTTCGTGCTGGGCATTCACAATTTTCCAATAATATCATTAACATCAGGCTTTTTACCGGATGCGATAAAACGGGTCACACAGGAGTTGGAATATGAGGAACGATGGTGAAAAGTTGACATAATTTTCACCTTCACCTTAAAAAATCTTTTAAAATAGGTCCCGACCGTTCAAGAAAATTCTGATAATCCTGGGCATCGACAAATATTGACCGACACTCGATACCTCGGACGATAATATGGTCAAGTGCCCCTGGGGCATCAATACGGGATATCCGGGCCATGGTTGTCTTTGATATGGTCACTGATTTTTGTCAATTTTTCACCATCCCCTATCTACCCCTATGCGGAGGCAATCGACCGGTATCGTTCTGTCCGCGGTCATCGCCGCTGCGTGCCGTTATCTTGGCATCGAAGAGAAGGAATTGGCTCGGCCGACTATACGCGTTGAGATCGCACGTGCTCGCTCCCTGATCAGCTGTGTTGCCAAGAAGAACTTGTCGATCTCCGGAAGCGAAGTGGCTCGCCGGTTTAATGTAGACCGTTGGGCCATCAGCCGGGCGACCCAAAGGGTAAGCCAAGACCCGGAACTGCCTGCAGCCACCAAAACGATACAAAGAGAACTTGAACTCGTACCGAATCAACATTGAAGCAATGTCCCCTTCTCCCCCAATATACTTCTGCCGATCGAACCGGTGGCAGGATCGGGTTTTGTCACGGCCGGGAAAATAGATAGGGGCACCGGAGGGTGCCCCTATCTATTCTTTATTCGTCTATCTGCCCTTTATTGGTCGTTACCGCTTTCTGTGCTGTCATCCTGGCCATAGGCACTGGCCTTTTGGACCATGGATTGGGTCTGGATCTGAGCCTGGGTCGGGTCGTCGTTATGCAGTTGCGTTTGGTTTTGAGATTGGGTTGCGGTCTGGGCCTGCGTTTTTGTCTGGGTGTGAATTTGTGATTGTTCCTGCGTCTGCTGCTGAGACTGGGTTTGCGTATGGGTCTGGGTTTGCTCCTGATTTTGATTTTGTGATTGTGCACCTGACCCCGGGCCATTGCCGATATTACCGCCCTGGCCGCTGCCGTTTCCGCCCTGGCCGCCATTTCCGTCGCCGTTACCGGATCCACCACCGTTGCCTCCGCCGCCACCGTTTCCGCCGCCGGATCCACCACCGGAACCGCCACCGCCGTTACCGCCACCGTTGCCGCCACCACCGCCGCCGGAGCCGCCACCGCCGTTACCGCCACCACCGCCGGAGCCACCCCCGCCATTACCACCACCGCCATTTCCACCACCGTTGCCGCCGCCTCCGCCACCTCCTTGGGCCAGAATCAGGTTACCTTCGAACAAAGGATTCTCGACATCGGCGATAGACGGTGCTTGATTTCCGGTGCCGTCTCCGGATATCAGGTTCTTAGGAACCGCGCTCCAGGCCGGAAAGGTCATGAACAACAATCCTGAACAACAAACGAATTTTTTCAAAAATTTTCTCTTCATTTTTTCCTCCCCTTTCCCCTTGAATTAAATAAAAATCCGATGTTTTATCGGCCACTATGAAGTGATTTGAGACGATGTCAAAACACTGCAATAAGGCCCGACCGCCAAAACTTTTTGAACTTTTTGAATATTAAACGTGCAGGAGGAGAAAAGGTTACAAAGGTTTTAGAAAGGTATCCACTGATGTATCTTGCGCGGCGCCTATCAGGAACATAGGAACGTTGTTTCGATGTTGATAAGATAGGGAAGATACCGTATTTAAATCACATGCCTCGCAGAGCTCGCATAGATGCCCTCGGCGCCTTGCATCAAATTGTCATTTGAGGGATCGAAGGCAAAGCGATATGTAAAGATAACACGAACCGGGAGGATTTTTTCGAGAATGTGAGGGACGATGGTGAAAAGTTGACATAATTGTCACCTTCACTTCAAAAAATCTTTTAAAATAGGTCACGAACGTTCAAGAAAATTCTGATAATCCTGGGCATCGATAAATATCGACCGACACTCGATACCTCGGACGATAATATGGTGAATTGCCCCTGGGGCATCAATACGGGATTTCCGGGCATGGTTGTCTTTGATGTGGTCACTGATTTTTGTCAATTTTTCACCATCGTCCCCTATCTACCGCCAGAAGCCTGATACGAGAAATTTTTTAGAAATCCTTGTCGCAACCCGACAAAAAACAACGACGCCCCCTTTAAATGCAAAAGAGGGCGTCATGGGAACGGCGGTTATGATTTATAAACCGTATTGCTCTTTTACGAGATGCGCAATGCCTATTTGTTCCAATCGGCTGATGGGGATGAGCATTGAGATGTGAACTATGCCGGGAAGGCGGCCGATCTCAATGCCGCCTGTGATCGTTACGCGGTTTTTCACCTCATCAATATCCATATCTGCTAACTTTGCCATTCGTTCGAGACCGTTCATTGTGGCTTCATTCAAATTAGCACCTGAACCCACCACCTGGATGGGGGCCACCTCAGTTTGGATATCAAAACCGTTTCTGTTAGCTAGCGATCGTGCGGCCTCCAACTCTTCATTAGAAGGTAATCTCGCTAGCGGCGGCAGATTCTCCATTAACGGCAATAAGATCGGTCCATCATTTGCTAATTTTTTGATGACCTCAACCTCAAGGGTGACCTCCGCCGATACGTCTGTTGTATGACCTGCAATCTCCCCGTCACCCTGCATCGCATGTACATCACCGACTATTATGCCGGCTTGCTCAACTTTAACAGGTGCAATAACGATAGAACCTTCACCGACACTATCGATGTCCATGTGGGTATCACTTCTTTTCGCCAGATCTTCTTCAGTGACGGCATGATCATGAGGGGCATCAATAAGAAACACCCCAAAGTCTCCTGCATTATGAGAAGAGGGCATGGTAACACCGGGTAATGATCCAATATTGCCTATCATCGGCCGGATCTTCGATACAATTCCAGCAGGCATATCTGCCAGAGCAAAAACCAATATAGAGTGGCAGGTAGATCCCGCGGGTGCTCCGGAATAATCTTCTGCATTCCTGGCTATTTCTTCGGCTACATGATTGGGAACCGTAACCCCCACTGTGCGATTATCATCAAAAACCATTGTAAATCCATTTGTTACATCAAATGCAGATATTGAAGTGTCGCAATCGGCACAGCAGATGGCATCTCTGCCTATTCCCTTTACAACTGTATTGGGATTGATCTTTCCACACCCCGGACATTTTTTTGCCACAAACGGATCACCAACAAAACTGCCTTCACGGGGAGATTCAGTCCCGGACGCTGAAGCTCTTGAAGTAATCTTGATCTTTTTAATTCTTAGGGCCACACCGTCTCCAACTTCTGCACCCGCAACAGCTACGGGGCGGCTGATCGTGTGTCCACTTTCAACTTCCGGCGTAATCATAGGTCCATAGCACGCCGCTTCTGTGCCTGTTACAATTCGGCCACCATCTTTAACAGGGCCAAGCATTTCAGTTTCCGGACCAACTAGATCAACAAATTCACTTACGTAGACTATATCTTCGCTCGATTTTTTCATTTAATCCCCTCCTCTCTTTCTTGTCAGAGTCAAGATTTTATCTTTACCAACCTGATCGAGAGCCAAACCTCGATTTGGAATTATCAGCGGAAACCCTACAGAAAGGCTTACTTGTCCAATCTGTGGCGGAATATATGGGACGATGGTGAAAAGTTGACATAATTGTCACCTTCACTTCAAAAAATCTTATAAAATATTGCCCCACCGTTCAAGAGAATTCTGATAATCCTGAGCATCGATAAATATCGACCGACACTCGATACCTCGGACGATAATATGGTCAAGTGCCCCTGGGGCATCAATACGGGATTTCCGGGCATGGTTGTCTTTGATATGGGCACTGATTTTTGTCAACTTTTCATCACCTATCTACCCTGTGTTTTCTTGGGAATCCGAAGGCAGCTTTCCTGGAGTGTGCCCAGGTTTTGCGAGATAAAGGCCGACTGGTTATCGGAACCATTCCGGCGGATAGCTCGTTTGGAAGGGCTTACGTCAAAAAAAGCGCTGGGGGTCACCCCATCTATTCTCACGCCCGTTTTTACGCCATATCGGAAATAATACGCTTGGCTGAAGCGGCAAATTTTGAACTTCGAGATGGTTGCAGTATTCTTTTTTGGGGGCCGGGCGGCCGTCCGTCTGGTCCTTTAAGGGCAGTGTCGGCTATCATTGCCCAGGCGGGTTTTGTCGGATTGCTATTTGAAGCCCGGTGAAACAGTTGTTAGAGGATGCCGACCACCCGATCGCACGACTCCATCAGATCAATCAAAGATTCGTAAGATCCTTCTAAAAATTCACCGCCGACGGCGAATATATGGGACGGTGGTGAAAAGTTGACATAATTTTCACTTTCACTTCAAAAAATCTCTTAAAATATTGCCCCACCGTTCAAGAAAATTCTGACAATCAAGGGCATCGATAAATATTGATCGGCGCTCGATACCTCGGACGATGATATGGTGCAATGCCCCTGGGGCATCAATGCGGAATTTTTTGGCCATGGCCATCTAAGGTTAGTTACTTCATTTTGTCAACTTTTCATCACCGTTATCTACAACAACTATTTTATCATTCTGGCTTCCTGGTAGAGTTTTCGGTTTTTCTCCATTACTTATTATCTGAAAGAGCATCAAATCTAAGACGTTATGATCGGGTAGCACGGATTTGTTCCAGATAATTAACAAACCATCATCGTTATAAACAACATTATATCCATTATCTCTGCCTGGGAAGTTTAACCCCCTTGAAATATTTTCAACGCTTTTTACATTAATCTGTGCTTCTTGTATTAACGCCCGTGTTACCTCGTTCTTGTTTATCCAAAGATTTTTTGGTGGTTTAGGAGAAACCAATCCCAATTTTCCATGCCAACGTTCTTTTCTTGGAACCAATGTTATAGCATTTGATAATCCATCCCAGTAAACAATGCGCTTGAAGTCATCTTCTGCGAATATACATATTTTTTCATCGTCGCTTGTGGCGCACAATGTCATTCCTGCCTTTAAAACAGTTTCTTTTGTGTTAGCGTGGTTTTTTATTTCTGAGTTAGAAACACAACTTGTGCAAATTATTAATACGATGATTAAAACAATATTTCTTTTCATTTTTTACCTAAAATTCAAACCGTAACCACCAGTTCGTACCTTTCTTTTTATTTTCTGCTATAGCATTATTAGTTGCAGGCCTGAGAATGAAAACTGGAATCGCAGCTAATCTTCGAACTTCATCTAGTGCATCTCCCATTATTCCAATACTAATATTGCAATTTACTAATTCTCGGTCGCATTTGTTCTTCTTTGGAAGGAGACATTTATCATAACATCCTTCTT
>Ga0316190_10000729_pt1 | contig 23163 bp, 22 predicted proteins | sample Eddworburrow2_MG_FD_204929 | JGI IMG/M metagenome (GOLD analysis project Ga0316190, IMG submission 204929) | Coastal sediment microbial communities from Maine, United States - Eddy worm burrow 2 | ecosystem: Environmental > Aquatic > Marine > Coastal > Sediment | place: USA: Maine | collected... | reverse complement strand
GGGTTAGCGGCCTTCTTGCCACCTCGCGAACGGCGCGGCTTGGTTTTTATCGACCCTTCCTACGAAGTGAAACAAGAGTATTCCCAAGTGGTTGAAGAGATTAAAAAGGCCTACCGCCGTTGGTCCACCGGGATCTACGCCATTTGGTATCCGATCATACAAAGTCGTGGTGCAGAATCGTTTGGTAAGGGATTTCAGAAGAGTGGCATTCGCAAGATTCTGTGTGCCGAAATGGTGGTGGATAAAAACAGTCCCGGCATGCAGGGTACGGGAATGATCATCATCAACCCACCCTGGCAACTCAAAGAGTCGTTGGAAATGCTGCTGCCCTGGTTAACCACAACGCTGGAAGTTGCAGAAAGCCACTGCAAGGTTGAATGGCTTGTAGAGGAGTAAGGCCGTGGAATGTAGCCAGCCTCGCTATTCAGTATACTCCGTGTATTTTTTGGCGCTGCCACGCACTTTATCAATAGGGTATTTCTGCTCATTGAGCACCATCTTCCTATCAACCGCTGACAGCAGATCAACATTGAGCTTATCTGCGATGCGCACCAGATAGACCAGAATATCAGCCAGCTCGCCTTCAACCTCTGCCTGTTTCTCTGCGGAGAGTGCCTGGCTCTCCTCCTCAGTAAGCCACTGAAAGTGCTCAATCAGCTCTGCTGCTTCCGCAATCAGCGCCATTGAGAGATTTTTAGGAGAATGAAATTGATCCCAATCACGGTCGGCTGCAAAAACACGTAATCGTTCTTTAAGGTCACTAAAGGCATCATCACTCATGGCAGGCTATTCACGGGGTAAAATAAAAGCAGAGACCCTACCTTGGTTGCGTCACAGTTTCAATCTCAGCTGAGTGATGTATCGATGTGAGTTGACCTTTACCAAGTTAACTCGGCATATTCGGTCAGCAACTTATTTCCGCTAACTATTTCGTATGATTAATATTGTCCACTCTCCCGTAGCACAATGCAGCGCAGTAACGGCGCTTTTTCTGGCTCTCAGTTCAGCAGGTTCAATTTGTGGGGTTAGCCAATATCACTACAAAGACCCCTGGAAAGGTTGGCTCTGGGCTGCAATTTTTGGGCTAATACTATTTTCGGCTGGAGCCGGGGCAGTCTATTTCGGTATCGATATTAGCTTTAATGCAAAGATCGTTTTGCGGCAAATTTTGCTCTTTTGCTCAGTGCAATTTTCAGCATTTCTCATTGTGGCAGCGGTTGATGACTATTTTGGCCGCTACAGTGCCAAGCGAATATGCTATCCGCTAATATCAGTAGCTACTGCTTTCTGTTTTATCGCTTTTATTTTCCAAGAAAGTATTACTCTTTTTGCCTACTTTGAATTGCCAGCGCTACTATTTGCCTTCTTCATTTACCTTCGTCTTGAATTAAGAACAAAGCCGGGAGCAGGATGGATACTGCTTGGCGTACTCCTGACCCTTATTGCCCATTTTATCCAGAAAAATATGATTGAGGCGCTTACTCTGGGGCACCTCTTTGATAAAAACAGCGCTTTTTATATATTTCAAATATTGGCCTTAATAAATTTCACCAAAGGAATTCGCAAGAGTCTACGGCTACAATGAAATAGTAAAGGGCAGCTTGTTATGAATTTATAGCGGAGGGGTATTAGAGAATACTCTCGAAAGAAGCTTGTAAGTTGGGGGAGCATGCCTCAGCCAATCTAGGGCTTTGTGTCTCGTTAACTTAAAATCTATAGTAGAAAAAAGCTTACTCTGTTTGCAGTGAAAGTGTCAGAGAGCTGGAATATTGCGAGATAGAAGAATTGTATCTAATGTCGCTGTTGCTATAAATGCAAATCAAATGGTAATTGGTGAAAGCATACGAACTGGAGGTTCAGCTAATGGTTATTTCAAAAGATAAATTGATCGAAGAACTCAACAAGGATCTGGAATTGGAATATGCTGCTTCTATCCAGTATGTTCAGCATGCAGCCGTGATGACTGGGCCGGAATATGACTCCATAATCAAGGAGATGGTAATTCACGCCAATGAAGAGCTTGCACATGCCGCAATACTCTCGGAGCAGATTGCTTTTCTTGGCGGCTTGCCTACGGTCAATGTTGAAAGCGTAGCAGTGTCTTCAGATACCAAGGCTATGTTAGAGCAGGATCTGCAGGCTGAGGAAATTGCTATTAAACGGTATAAAGAGCGCATCGCCCAAGCAGAGTTGCTGGCTGAATATGGTCTGCGTCGTGTACTTGAGGATATTCTCTTACAGGAAGAGGAGCATAAGCGGGATTTATTGACAGCACTAAAGCTTTAAGTGAAAGAAATAGTGGAATGAAGCAAATAGAGCATGCTTTAAGCCCATTCAAAATCGCACAGCATAAAAAACTCACCCTAAAAGAGAGGGTTTCAGGCAGCTTCCCAGAGATAGCCTTTTGATTCGTTCACTCAACCATCTAAGAATTTAGGGTATTTGCGTTTATGCAAATACGGATCTGCAATGCGAATGATCTTGTGGGCGGCTGTATCTGTGCTGATGATGGCATCAATGATCGGTCGATAAGCGGCTTTTATGCCGACCTCCATCAAGACTGACTGTGCTGAGCAGGATTACCTCGATCTCTTCAATGATCTCCTCTTGGCGCAAGGCGTTGCATTGGCGCATCAGCTCTTCCGACTTGTCATCCAGGTGTTGGACAGCGCCTTCAAGATGCCGTACGCGGCGTAGGTTTTCCGCCATCAATGAGATATATAAAATCTCATGCAGGGCAGCAAATAGGTAATGATCTATCAGTTCAGCCAGGAACTCCTGTTGTGGCAGATTAAGCAGTGGTGGCTGTGAAAACTGTGGTGCAACAGCGCGTAGTTTTTCAAAAGGTGGCAGCACTTCAGATGTGATGACCTGCTCCCTATCGGGGTCATGATAGATTACAGTGAGTGATGGTGTGCCGCCATCTGTCTGCAGTTGAGCCAAAGCTTTGATGATTTGGAGTAGTGTCTTCTTTGCTTCTTCAACCATGTTGGCGCTATCGATAAAAGCAACCACGCGTGAATCTTTTTCCAGCTGGGCGCAGAGTTTGCGCCCTGTTGCTATTAGCTGGGGTGTGTTGGTGTTGTTTTCATCGATGTGGGATTCCATCTGCATCAACAGTGATTCGTTGAAGTCACCGCAAAAACCACGTTCCGAACCCAACAGCAGGTAGACTTGTCTCGATTTATCCGGTGGTGGAAGTGCTTCAGGGTAGGCGCTGATAAAATCGGTTGCCACGCTCTCAATATGGATGATCACCGCACGCTGTGCATCGAGGAAATGCGTCAGTTTGCGCACCTCCATGTGGGCCAGGATTTTCATGGAGTTCATGATGCCACGCACCTCCTCCAGTTTCTGGCGGTGCTGCTCCAGCATGCGGCGCTGGGTCATGGTTGCTCCTGGTTCTGCTCACTGAACCAGCCGGTTAAGGCATTAAGCCATTGCTCTCGTGGAGTGTTCAGAGAGAGCCCCGACTGACTGATTTGGTCTTTAAGCAGTGCCAGCTGGGCAGAGATCTTTTCAGGCTCGGCCTCATCAAACAGACCATCATTGAAAGCCACCATCCAGGCCATCTGGAATTCAACCGATAGAGGTGATAGACGATTCTGTTTGAGGATCTCGCGCAGCACGCGTCCGCGCTGAATAGCTAACTCCATAGAGGCTTCGAGATTGGCACCGAAGCGAGTAAATACCTCCAGTTCCAAAAACTGCAGATAATCGAGCTTCATGCGGCCAGCTTCATTCTTGATGCAGGGGTGTTGTGCTTTGCCACCAATGCGGGAAACTGACTTGGCGATATCGATGGCGGGACGGAAACCCGCAGTGAAAAGATTCCGATCCAGGTAGAGCTGCCCATCGGTGATGGAGATGAGATTGGTGGGAATATAGGCGGCGATCTCTCCCTGTTGAGTCTCCACGATGGGTAGTGCAGTCATGCTGCCGCCGCCATGGGTAGCGTTGAGGCAGGTGGTGCGCTCCAACAGACGTGCATGGACGGAGAAGATGTCGCCGGGATATGCCTCTCTTCCGGGTGGGCGTCGCAGCAGCAGGGAGAGTTCACGGTAGGTCTTGGCATGGGTGGCGAGGTCATCGTAGACCACCAGCGTATCTTTGCCTTGCTGCATCCAATGTTCAGCTAGCGCACAACCGGCGAATGGTGCCAGGTGCTGTAACCCGGGCAGGGCGGTGGCCTCAGCAACGACAACGGTGGTGTAGTTTAGGGCACCGTAGTTGCGCAGTGTGTCGATGATATTGACGACAGTGGAGCGTTTCTGGCCGATGAGTACATAAACACAATAGACCTCTTTGTCCTGTTGGTTGATCACCGTGTCGAGGGCCACTGAAGTGCGCCCCAGCCCTTCATCACCAATCAATAACTGGCGTTGTCCTTTGCCGATGGGGATGAGGGTGTCGATCACCTTGATACCGGTATAGAGTGGCTTGTGGACGAAATCACGCGCCATGATGGTGGGCGAATGCCGCTCCAGTGGCAGCCAGGTGGCGGGTTTTGGTATCTCCTGCCCGTCCAGGGGGGTTCCCAGTGGGTCGATGATGCGACCCAATAGCTGATCACCTACGGGGATGCTCAGTGTACGAGGGGAGAGGTGAACGGCCATTCCGGCGGTGAGCCGTTCTGTTTCATGCAGCAGTACAGCCCCCACCAAATCTTCAGTAAGATCGAAGACCATTGCGCGGCTGCCGCCCTCAAAGTGCAAGACCTCTTCCATGCCGACTGAAGGCAGGCCAGAGATCCAGGCGATGCCATCGCCAACAGAGACTACGGTGCCTTGCTCGGTGATGCGCAGGCCGGGGCGGTATTGAGTGAGCCAGGTGGCCTGCTTTTCCAGTAGACTGTTAGCGGACAGACTCCTAGGCTTCATGGGCGAAATCTACAAAACTTTTTAGTTCATCCTGGAGGTTGGCTCGCAGAACCCAGGCGCCTATGTTGATACGTAAACCGGCGAGCAAGGTTTTATCCTGTGTGTAGTGAAAAGGCCCGTTGATCCCCAGAACTGTAGTGAGTGACTGTTCTAACAGCTGGCGTGTGGTGCCATCCAAAGCATAGGCGCTGGTGATCTGAACCTTATCAAGCGTCTTGTTTCCGGCGGCCCGCAGCGTCTTAGCCTGTTCAGAAGAGAGAGTGGCCAGTTCTTGCATGAACAGGTCAGAGAGGCGTTTCTCCAGCTCCGGTCCGGCAGCGGTGGTGAGCAATCGTGCAGCAAACTCTGCGCCATGGGTCAGTGCCGCCTCTTCAGTCTGTTGTCGGCAGACCTCTAGTTGATGCTGCTCTATGGCTTGGGCTTTCTCTCGCTCCTTCTCCAGAGTGGTTTGCAGAGCTTCCATCTGTTTCGTTCGCTCTGCCTCGATCTCCTCTGTCAATGCAGACTTTGCCGCCAGCTGCTCCTGCTCCCAGACTTCAAGTCGGTTTTTATACTGCTCTTGCAGTGCTTCAGCATCGTTGTGTAGCGCTTTGGCACCGTCCAGCGTCTTTTCAATATCTGATCGGCGACGGGCGATAACGTCCAATATCGGCTTGTAGAAAAAACGCTTCAGGATCCAGACCAGAACCAGGAAGTTGATGATCTCCAGCAGGAAGGTAGACCAGTTCAGCTCCATCTCCTGGCTCCCTCTGTAATTATGTTCACTAAAGTCATTGCCACTACCTGTCTATTTCAACAGGTATTCGAGTAGTGGATTGCGGAATAGCACAATGAGCACGATGACCAGCACATAGATGGCCAACGACTCGATCATAGCCAGGCCGATAAACAGGGTGCGCATAATGGAGCGCTCTGCTTCTGGCTGCCGGGCCAGGGCATCCAGAGCGCTGCTGATGGCTCGGCCCATTGCGAGAGCGGGAAACATCACACCCAGGGCGATGCCAAGAACGGCAGCCACCGTGGAGGCTAGGGAGAAGGTGGACAGGTCAAGCATAGGTTACTCCTTATTTTTTTCTCGCTGTTGCGTGATTTGTTGTGATTGTATGCCGCCAGCCACATAAATCAGTGCCAGCATGCCGAAGATGTAGGCCTGCACCAGTGCCTCAATGATATGCAGCATGAGGATGGGTATAGGTGCCAGGAAACCAGCCACCAGCAGGATTAGTAGCGCCGTCATCTCCAGGCTCATGATGTTACCGAAAAGGCGCACGGCCAGAGCAATGGTGCGGGTAATTTCACTGATGATGTGAAAGGGCATCAGGATGGGGCTAGGTCTAAGATAGTGACGCAGGTATGCCTTCAGCCCCTGAGTACGAATGCCGAACCAGTGTACTGATAGAAATACCAGGATTGCCAAAGCTGATGTGGCAGACAGATCACGGGTCGGGGAATGGACGCCCGGTATCAGCCCGCTCAGGTTGGCAATGATTAAAAATAGCCACAGGGTGCCAATAAAAGGCAGCAGTTGGCGTGTGTGTTCCGGTGCAACCTCGTGGATGGCTTCCTCTATAGCATTGACAATCCCTTCGGCTGCCATCTGTATTTGCCCTGGTTCCTGATGCAGTCCACGGGTGATTAGCCAGCTGAGAAGTCCAGTGATAGCCATGATTGCCCAGGTGGTCACAATAGTGTTGCTGATTTGCAGTGGCCCAAGCTGAAAGATGATGCCTGCGGTGATTTCGCTATGATCCACTATTCCCGCTCCCGGATAAAAAGGTAGACATTTATTGCACCGAGGATCACGCCCAGAAAGAGCAGGCTCAAGGTCCAGTGGGTGGAGTAACCTTCTGCCAGACTGTCTAGCCAGCGCCCGAGATAAGCGCCGCCTATTACTGGTAGAACAAACAGTAATCCCAAGGTGCCGATGTAGACCGTCTGTGAGATCAGCGTAGGACGATTCTGCTCCGCCTGCTTCATGCGTTGGGCCTGCAGTTCTACCTGTTTACGGAGCTGCTCATTGTGGTTCATCCTTTGCGCCCCATCTCCCATAGCCGCCTGAGAATCTCTTCCTCCATGCGATGCAGACTCTTTTTCATTGTGCTCAGTTCCGCCTCTTCGGCTACCAGCTGTTCCTGTAGTGTGGTGCTGATGCGTTCATAGTTGTCATCCACCAGATAACGCCGGGTGCTGAGGGAAAGTTTGTTGTCTTTGAAGTATAGCAGTGCGCCAGGCAGGGCCAGGTATTGCCAGGGGCTTTTTCCGATACGAAAACGTGCCAGCCCGAAGACAAGGGAGGTCATTATGCGAGCGTGCCCGGCGAGGATGCCGAAGCTGCCGCTGGTATCTTCGCCTACAAAAGAGGTTACCCCTTCGATTTGCTCGGTGTGGGCTGCATCCTGAAGCTGTAGCGTAAAGTCCTTCATCAATTTGACTGGAGTATGCTGCCGCGCATGTAGCACTGCTCTTCCGGCAGGTCATCGTAATGCCCTAGTAGAAAGGCCTCACAATCCTGCAAGGTTTGATGGAGTGGCACGGAGAGCCCCTCCATGCCGGTGTGAGATGTGAGGACCTGGAATGGTTGGGTGAGGTATCGCTGCAGCTTGCGTGCGCGCATAACGATGCGTCGGTCCTTTGGTGCCAACTCTTCGATGCCCAACATGGTGATGATGTCCTCCAATTCATCATAGCGTGCCAGGTGGCTACGGACTCCTTCTGCGATGGTGTAGTGGTGGTCACCGAGGGTGTGACGATCCATCATTTTGCTACCTGACTGTAACGGATCAACTGCGGGGTAGATGCCTTTGCCAGCTTGGGTGCGGGAGAGTATTACCGTTGTGTCCAGGTGACTCAGGATGGCGCTGACCGCAGGATCAGTCATATCATCAGCGGGCACATAGACCGCCTGCACTGAGGTGATGGCACCTTGATGAGTGGAGAGGATGCGATCCTGCATCTCTGCAACCTCGCTGAGCAGGGTAGGCTGATAGCCCACGATGGCGGGCATCCGTCCCAGCAGACTTGATATTTCACTTCCTGCCTGCACGAAACGGAAGATATTATCCATTACAAACAGCACCTCCTTGTGCAAGGTATCGCGCAGATACTCGGCGTAGGTCAGGGCTGAGAGTCCAACCCTGAAACGCACTCCCGGAGACTCATCCATCTGCCCGAAAACCATCAGGGTCTGCGGCATTACTCCAGCCTCTTGCATCTCATGCCTGAGTTCATGGCCCTCTCGGATGCGTTCGCCGACTCCAGCAAATACGGATACGCCCTTATGCAGCGTGGCAATGGCGTGCATAAACTCCATGATCAGCACGGTTTTGCCTACCCCAGCACCACCGAACAGGCCTGTTTTGCCTCCTTTTACAAAAGGGCAAAGTAAATCGATCACCTTGATGCCGGTCTCAAGGATGCCACTGGTGCCAATGGCGTCCTGCAGTGGTACGGGTCGACTGTGAATGTTGCGAAATCCCTGCTTATCTAAAGGTGGGGCGCCATCCAGTGGTTCACCAAAGATATTCAGTAGCCGTCCCAGGCAGTCAGGTGCTACCGGTACATGCAGTGGAGCGCCAGTGTCATAGACTGGTGCCCCCCGTTGCAAGCCGGCGGTGCGATGCAGTGTGATGGCGCGTACATGGTGTTCATCAAGGTGCTGATGAACCTCAAACAGATAGGTTTCGTGATCAAGGGAGGTGCATAATGCCTGATGCAGTGGTGGCAGCTGGTCGCAAGCAATCACCACCACTGGACCATGGACTTCAGCAATGGTGCCGATCAGGGTGTTGTCAGTCTCCTGTGTAGGTCCTACTGAGCTCATCAGTCAGTGTGCTGTATAAGATCCATGAAGTAATTATATTAAGAACTATACTAGCAGTATCGTAGAGCCTCTTATACATGTCCATTTTTATCTACTGCCGACTCACTTATCCAATCAACCGGTAACAGAATTCATTTACTCAAGGGAAAACCATGCAAGATAGCTCCAGCGGAAGAGAACCAATCGCTAGTAACAAAATTATTGTGCGCTTAACTATTGCGCATCAAGATGGATTGCTTGCAAAAGTAATTGAAAAGATAACAAGTTTAAATGGGCGTGTTGGTGCTGTTGATATTGCCCGTTCATCTAAAGAAGGAAGCGTCAGAGACTTTAGTATCACCAGCAACTCAAATGAACAGATCAATATCATTCTTGACGAGCTAAAAACGATACCTGATGTAGAGTTCAATCACTTTTCAGATCGAACATTTTTAATCCATCTCGGCGGAAAAATAGAGATTCAAAACAAAACACCACTTCGCACACGTGATGATCTTTCTATGGCTTATACGCCAGGTGTTGCACGAGTCTGTATGGCCATCCATGAAAATCCAGATGATGCCTATCATTTAACCATCAAAAAGAACACGGTCGCTGTCGTTTCTGATGGCACAGCCGTTTTAGGTTTGGGTGACATTGGTCCAGCGGGGGCTATGCCGGTAATGGAAGGCAAGGCGATGTTATTCAAAGAGTTTGCAAACATTGATGCATGGCCAATTTGCCTCGATACCACGGATACAGAAGAGATTATCAAGATCGTTAAAGCCCTTGCGCCAGGATTTGGTGGAATCAATTTGGAAGATATCTCTGCGCCTCGTTGCTTCGAAATTGAACGGCGCTTAAAGGAAGAGATGAATATCCCTGTATTTCATGATGATCAACATGGAACAGCCGTGGTCTCAACAGCTGCTGCAATCAACGCCTTGAAGATCGTCAATAAAAAACCTGAAGACCTGAAAGTAGTTGTTATGGGAGTGGGGGCAGCAGGTACGGCTTGTACAAAAATGCTGATGCAATTGGGTGTGCAAAATATAATCGGGTGTGATCGCAAAGGCGCTGTCCATTCTGGACGAAATGACCTGAATGCATCAAAACGGTGGTATGCAGAAAACACGAACCCTGCTCAGGAGCAGGGGAGGTTAAGTGACGTCATCGCCGGTGCAGATCTGTTTCTTGGAGTTTCTGCACCACAAATGCTGACGGTTGAAGACCTGAAAAAGATGAATAAAGACCCGATTGTTTTTGCAATGGCTAATCCTATCCCTGAAATCATGCCAGAAGAAGCTTTACCACATGTGGCTGTGATGGCTACGGGTCGCAGTGATTATCCTAATCAGATTAATAACGTATTGTGTTTTCCAGGGCTTTTCAGAGGCGCGTTGGATTGCTTGGCCACTGAAATTAATGAAGAGATGAAAATGGCTGCTGCAGTAGCAATTGCTGGATGTATTGATGAAACCCAGCTCTATCCTGATTACATCATACCCAGCGTATTCGATACGAACGTTGCCTCCTCCGTAGCAAAGGCAGTCATTAAGGCAGCCATTAGTTCAGGCGTAGCGAAGCGCATCAAGCAATAACTTTTTTGAATGCCCACATCAAATCTATTAGCGGCAGTTAACTAGGAGAGCTGACTTTGGTTTTTCCGTTATGATTTCTCTTTGATAAAAAGCGACAGGTTGTTTGATACAGGGTGATCTCACCATTAATCTAATCTTGTTTTTATTATTGTGTGGCATCAAGTATCTTAAACCAAACAGATAGAAATCCCTTCCACACATTACTGCTATTGGTGTTTATGTAAGGAATAGATAGGGGTGTGAGTTTATATGGATTGAGTGATGGGGTGTTATTGCAATCAACCTAGATTGAACCCATTAATCCCTGACCACATTTATGCAACTCAAACAAAACCATATCATCTGCGGGCAAAATCATGAATGAGTGCTAGTAGCTGTGCCTTCTTTATAGGCTTGGTTACATGGCCAGTACAACCAACATCCAGGCTTTTCTGTTCATGCTCTCTCAGGGCATGAGCAGTCAGCGCAACAATTGGTACCGGTTCGGAGTATGGATTATCAGCCTCCAACTCTCTTATTGTTTTCACTGCTGTATATCCATCCATTACCGGCATCTCCATATCCATTAATATGAGATCATAGTTAGCGGCTTGGTACTTCTCTACAGCCTCCGCCCCATTCTCTGCCGTATCGATTGTGTAAGGGAGTTTTTTCAAGTAGGTAAGAATGAGCATGCGGATATCCTCCGTATCTTCTGCCAGCAGGATATTTAATGGCTGCTCATTCCCTTCTGATGTCTTAGATGTGGTTTTAATATTCGGCCTTACCTGGTCTTGCGGTATGATGAATTCGGCAGTAAAAAAGAATGTGCTGCCTTTTCCGGGTTCACTCTCCACCCATATCCGGCCACCCATTTTCTCAACGATTCTCTTTGAAATGGTAGTCCCCAACCCTGTCCCCCCATACAAGCGGGTGGTTGATGCATCGGCTTGGGAAAAGGCATCAAATATCTTTTGTTGCGCCTCTATCGGGATACCAATCCCCGTATCTGCAACTGAAAATTGCAGGCAGCATGTGTGAAGTTCATGGGTAGAGACCGCAACATGGCGGCATCTGCCTGCTGGGTCTGCTATGACCCTTACAGTGATAGATCCTTGTGCAGTAAACTTGATGGCATTATCTATTAGGTTGATTAATATCTGCTGCAGATAGGTCTTATCACCCAGCAGCATGGATGGAATATCGTCCTCTACCTGGAATGAGATATCGATGCCTTTGTCCTTGGCCTTAAAAGAACAAATTCTCATAACAGTATTGATGACTTGTGAGATATCAAACGGTGCAGTTGAGAGCTCAATCTTACCCGCCTCGATTTTTGAAAGATCGAGTATGTTGTTCACGATTTCAAGTAGATTGTTCCCAGCATGTTCAAGCGTTGTCACCAAATGAGCCTGTTCTTTAGTGAGCTTGGTTTCGCTCAGTATATCTGTCATCCCAATGATGGACTGCATTGGTGTACGGATCTCATGGCTCATATTGGCTAGAAATTCACTCTTAGCCTTGCTAGCTTCATCTGCCGCATAGATAGCTGCCTTCAAATTATTTTCGACTATTTCCCGCTGTTTGATCTCCTGTCGAAGCCCTTCGTTGGCTTGTTGCAGTTTAAGCTCCATTTTCTTTTGTTCAGAGATGTCACGGGCAATGGTTGAGTAGTATTCAACTTGCCCCTGATTGTCCTTATGCGCTAATAACACCTGGGATACAGCGATCTCCCGTCCATCCCTTGTCAGCAGGGCTGTCTCCCCTATCCAGACGCCATGTTTGCTGGCACAGGGCAACCCCTCCTCGTTGATGAGTTGGAACATTTTGTCTGAATGATAATCACGGATCTTGAGATTGCTGATATCTTCATCCTCTCCGATGCCTATTAGCTGGCGCCCTCCCTTGTTGACATAGAGGGTGTTGCCGTTGATATCAGCAGAGCCCACAAAGTCTGTGGCTTCATCAAGTATGCTTAATAGCTGTGATCGTGAACGCTCAATCTGTCGAGTGACGGTAACATCACGTACCAATGTACCCTGATCACCAAGACTGGCATGGTGATTCACCATAAACACCCGCTGTTTTCCATCCTCATCCTGTAACACCAATTCACTTGATGGCTGATCATCCCTCAATAGAAAAGACTCAATTCCCCCACAGCAGAGTGAGAACTCCTCCATTAGGCTATTGAAAGCAACCGGGCCATTCTCCCCGTCGAAGATGATGCCAATGCCAAGGGTCTCAGTAACAGAGCGTAAGGAGTTAAGTTCCCGCTTCCTCTGCTCACCTTCCGCCGCCTGGTGAACCAGTTCGACTTTTTCATCTGCATGGGCCTGAATTCTTGCCTGGTTTTGCAGCACTTCATTAGAGAGGTTTTTGAACTCCTTCTCCATGACCGTCAATTCATCACCACGCATTAGTTCGAGTGGAGCGCCTCCAAGCTTACTCTTGGTGAAGTTGACCAGGTCTAGAGTCAGGGTACGAATGCGATGCACCATAGCCATGATGATCAAGAAGAATACAACTACCAATACGGCAACCAGTACTGTTCGCTGTTGGCTGTTTTTGTGGTGAATGACATCTGCCATCTGTTCAGCCTTGGCGATAGGCACCAGGGAGATAAAGCGTAGGTCCAGATCAGAGGAACCATAGTCGAAGAATGAACCTGCTGGTATCACCTGATGATCCTTGCCCATCAGGAGAAAATCCTGTTTTAACTTATCGACTGATGTGCCAGACGGAGCCAGTTCCTGATCACTGCTTGCCACCACCTTATTACGCGTAGGGTCTAGCAATACCATGATATTACCTGTCCCAAACTGGTGCCTGACTTCAAGCAGTAATTCATCATCGATAGCTGATGCCAGCATCAAGGTTGCCATTAACTTGCCTGCAATCTTTGCCTGCCTGATTGCGATGACCACTGCCTTGCCATCCAGAGAGGTCATATAGGCCTGGTTGTGGCTTAGCAGCTGTAGCAGCTCACTTGGGTTCAATAGATTTTTGGAGATATCCGGCTTATCTGGCGGATGGGGGATATGGTGATAAATCTCCCGTACCATACCCTTTGAATCGATTAATGTGGCATGACTTGCATGAAAAAAACTGCGCAGAATGGATGCCCTGGGTAACCATGATGGCAACTCATGGTGATGCTGCACTTCTGTTGTCTCCTGGATAACATTCCAGGCTGGGCTGTTAATGTGATCCCAGAATCGTTGTTGTTCAACGATGAGCTTGGCAGCATCATGGATGCCCTGGATATGCCGGTCAAATACTCGTCGATCCTCCTTGGCTCGTTCATTCAATTCATTAGATAGTTCGGCCAGAAAGGTTTCACGCAGTTCCTCTCCCTGGATGGAGTCCAACACTAGCCATACCAAGGTGGCAACTACCAGAACCAGCGCCATGGCCTGTAGTGCCAGGGGCATACGTTTAAGAAGTAGAGGCTTGTTTGGGGGCATCAGAATGAGCTACGGCTGTGGCTCTCCCACAAGTTCGTTTTCTTGGAATATCCAGCCGGCTGATCTCAGCTCCTGTGCGGAGACGATGCCATATTTTGGGTTAACCTGATTGAAGTTATCAATTAGGTAGTTGGCCAGCTCTTCCACAATGGCATTTTTGGCCGGTGTATCTTTCCAAGTGGTGATGTTGTAGGTACGGTAGAGGGGATAGTTACCGGAAATTAGCGCTGCGAAATTGGTGGGGGAATGACCATTTAAGCGAAGCAGTTTTATCTTATTCTCGTCTGAATACCTCATGACCATCCACACCATCTCATAGCCAATGCTCATCCGTGACTGCTCTATACTGGAGACCATATCAGGGATGCTGCTCACATCTATGAGTCTGGGGCTGAACATATCCTCATTGTCTAGTAGCAGACGCCAATGCCCGGGGCGTGCCTTGCAATGCAGGCGTGTATACGGGCGTATGCGGTTTTTTCCGAAGCCTGCGGGCAAATCCTCACCCAATGCCTGCCAGTGGTTATATTTGCCGCGAAATATGGCGCGAGCGGTTTCCAGGTCTATCTCTTCCACTGGATTATCTTTGTGTACTAACAGAGCTAGCGCCCCAATACCCAAGGTGTGGTATTTCAATCCCGGCAGGCGATCCGTCAGACCGGGAGGACAGCAGAAGCCACCGATATCTACCGTTTTCTTGCGTAGCTTGCCTGCTGATATACCGCAGGTTCCCTCCTGAACGGCAATGTTCAGGTTTTTTGACTTGCCCCAGTCCTGAATTATGGGCAGTAATGCAGGGTAAAGGTGCTGATCCAGAGTCACTGCCAGATCAGTGTTGGCAGCCCACTCCTCATAGGCAATCCCCTGCTTATGCCATTCATCTCCCACATAGACCATTTCTGATGTTGAGGTAAAGGAGGGGCCGCTTACTGATGTCTGCTTACCGGCTAGAGCAATTGGTGTTGCAGCCAGCATAAGCCCAAGTATCAGCAAACATTGCAATAACAGATTCCGTAGGTTTTGCTTCATGACATTGCCTTCCAATAGCACTGCAGAAAAGGGTTTAGAATTGGGGAGCTTCACAGAAACCAACCTGGCGTTAGCACCGAACACTGTATTCAGCCGTTGCAGGCAGAATGCCCGTTGCACCATGTTGGCGCGGATCTCACCAGCACCTTGTGCCTTTACTGCCTGTTCAATACATTAAAGAATAGTATTCCAACTAATAAAATCAATTTATTACGAAATATCTTAATCAGGGGGCACCTGTCGGCTATAGGGTAAATAATGGGGGATGGTGAAGTTGGAAAGCCTAATGCCGGAGATTTTGCTAAAACTGAAGTAAACATCCCGTTAATTCTTAATAACTCTGGTATGCGTTGATTAGTGCGCCAAATCGCCCCATTGGGTGCCTGATTGATGTCGGGTTTTAGAGGGAAAAAAGGTCCAAAATTTAACACAATTGCTGTCCCGGTTTTATCGCTGAATATGTTCCTGCCGTTTCTTTCAAACTTCAGATCTGACTTTATCCCAGCACTCACTGATTGCTATAGCCTCTAACTGTCATGCGCTGGTGATAGCGCTATAGCTACAATTGGCAACAAATGTTTTAGAGAGAAGCTGGCTTTTAAGGCGCTTAAAGAAAATAAATGCCAAGCCGCTATAAGGAGATCGTTCACATAAATGAATAATGTCTTCAAATATGCCCGAGTTCCATCAGCAGAAAACAAAGAGGCTGGTCTTTATTGCTTTGTTTTTCACATTACAGAGCCTCTATGTGTTTGCTGTTCTCATTACCACCTTCGCTTATGCTGATTACTTTCCTCGAATAATCAGTACCATCTTCTTTTGGTTTCTTATGCCTATGCTCGGTATCCCGATAATAGGCTTTATCGGTAAGAAGCTGCTCACGCTGATGAAGATATTCATTGATGAAGATGCCTATTTCATCCCTTATGCGTTAACTGCTGTAACACTTTGGGTTCCCTTACTTATTGGGATCAACATAGGCATAGATGAATATTTCTCGCTTAGTGTTAGAGGTGCGGCAATTGCTGAATCAGTCCAAGAAACTTCGCAATTTGCAGAAAAAGGGTATATCGAGGTTCAAAATAGCGGTGTAAAAAACGGGCTATTTGGTATGCATGCCGAAACCACCACAATTAAAACCGGTGACAAGGTTACCCGATCGGTAATGACCTATTTTTGCGCACCAGTGTACGAAAAGGGTAAAGCAACAAGTAACCCTGTAGCACTTTGGCTATGCGACACATCAGATGCTGTTAGCAGGCAAGACTTCAACCCAACAACCATAAAAGGGCGAATAATCCATAATCGCTATGATATCAACTTCTATTCACTTGCCGTTGAGGATGCTAAAAAAAGGCACCTGATTACCACAGCTGCCAACCCAATATTCCTAGCATTTAGCTCAAACAGCTATGAAGAACTTTTAGCGCTAAAAGAACTTCACGCCACAATCTTTGGAGTATCTGTTTTCTTCATCTGGATACTCTTTTCAACCGTCATAGTCGCAAGAATGATACCCGTAGAAAGCTCATCCACTGTGCCGGGTGAGTTACCCATTTGAACTAAGGCAACTCGAATTAAGGCAACACTAGATTTCAATGAGAGGAGATTTTGATGAAAAAAATGTTTAACTCCACATGGCTCGCAGTGGTCTTCAGCACATTTGTTCTTTCCGGTATGTCTGGGTTGGCAACTGCTTCAAGTACCTTGAATACAGAACAGAAAATACAGGTGGTAAACTTGGCAGCAAATGCAGCTGCACAACAGGTCAATGACAAGAAGGACTTTCCCCTTGCCAAATTGCTCCTGCTGAGCGCTATCGAACCAACCTTTCGAATTATTCCAGCCTCAGCAAGCAATCCACAGGTTGGTGCAGCCGTCAATCAATTTGCCGGTGCCTCAATGCTGGCATGGCCAGGGGCACCTCAACAGCCAGACCAACAAGCACTGATCACCTTCCTGAAATCATTAGAAGTCCATAAAGCCGAGCTTGCACAGTTGGCTATGGATCTCGATATCTTCAGTGTTCCAAACGGTAAGCAAGCCTATCGACGTAGAGTTGCAGATATCAAAGCACGTGGTGATGAAGTATCAAAGCGCCTAAGTGACCTGCTAAAAGATTCTCCACCTGCTGCTCATTTTCTAATGAGTCCACCTGTCCTGCAGATGGGAATGAACACATTCAGCCAGCTATTCAAGATTGTCTTCAGTCAAGTGTTTGTTGGAGAGCATGTAAAGAGGATTACCCCTGAGCTTATCCAGGAAGCAAACAACAGCATAAAAACAGCAAGCGGCGGCAATAAGGTCACCGAGATCAAACTGGAGATAGCCAATGCTCAAACATCTTTGGCCCTGCTCAAGAACATGGATGGAAAAAATGCCGAGATCAGCAAAATCGAAGCTGGTATTGATGCGGCTCTTGAGCACTTAAACAAGGTCTATGCCGCTCAAGTTGCTTCAAATCGCGTGCCTTCCGATGCATGGAAGGGGGATGAGGCTGAGCGCAAGAGAATCACTGATGAGGTTAATGCTCTGTATGCAAAGTCATTGCCTGATGATGAAGTCATTAAGCACCATATTTCCAGCGAGGCCTTTGGTGAGGCCTGGGAGGCTTGGTGGGATCGCGATGATGTCTGGCGGGCTGCCTATGCCGGATATGTTAATGTCGCAACAGTGGTAAAACACAAGAGCGGAAAGCATCGTGTAGTTGGCTCAAGCTTTCGTAGAACCTTGAGCGGCAATGACTGGACCCCTCTAAGAAAGTGGAAAACACGCTACAATTTTGAAATTTTGCCAGAAAACATGTAATCAAAAAGATGGGATGCCGGGGTGTATTTCCGGCATCCTATTCTTCTTAACGCCTACCTGCTGATTTGCATGTAATGTTGCTCCGCTTTTTGTATGCCGGGTTAATATTTCCTATATCATCCAAAAGCATGTCAACGATGCTGCCAGACCTTATTTCGTTAAGGCTTCAGTCAGGAGCGATTCAAAAGCAATGGCTTCATCGCTCGTATTTTTTGCAGCGCTTAGTACGCTGGGATCTTTTTTAATTGACATTGGTGTTATTTTGTAATGACCTGCTCGGCGTGCATCTGACTCTTTCTGGGTCTCTGTGGCATAGAGAGTTTCAAGATCAGGGCTATTTTCCCTTATGGGTCTTGATGAGAATGCTATTCTCCCCAAGCCAAAGCCTCCACTGTCTGACAGAACTTCCTCTTCTCTATTGCTACCCCGTCTGCGAACCATGAGTATTGCGGGGGAAAAAACGCGATGCTTGATACTTACTATTTCCACAACATCATAATAAACATTGTTTTTATGTAATTTTTCCAAAATTTCAGCATGGCTTCCTAATACAATATTTGCTTGTCCCAGTACATGAAATGTGAATAGGAGTGCGCCGCCGGAAGTGACGGCAATCAAAGCTCGTTTGAAAGTATCTTTATTTTCTCCAATCCAGAGGATTAACAAGACAACAGTAAGTACAAAAAACAAACTTTTTACAATCCCATTCCATGTGCTAACTGTGTTCACAGCCCATGCAATAATTTCCCATCCGTACAACATGCTGTTTCCTCTAAGATCCCCATGCAAAGCCACTTAGAATAAGCGGGTGCAAGAAGCACAGGGAATTTAATTCTCGTTAATATTTCAGATGAACTGCGATTTGCCACTGAGAAAAGTTTGTCACTTCCAAAGGCAACCAATTGCGTGCAGTACTACATTTGAAGTCGACTAACTGCTGATAGAGAGCTATTGAGTTTTTACACAGTCTGCAGAGTGAGAAGCCATTATGTACAGTAAATGCGAAAGCAAGATTTGCTTCTGTTAATAATCTGCACACAATCAAAAAAAGCCCCGCTATTATGCGGGGCTTTTTTCTAATCTAGGATCGCCTTATTGCGGAACAACGTTTACCGCGCTAGGACCCTTGGCACCGTTTTCAGTATCAAACGTTACGGCCTGACCTTCAGCCAGTGATTTGAATCCACTGGCTTGGATAGCGGAGTGATGTACGAATACATCTGCGCTACCGTCTGAAGGAGCAATAAATCCAAAACCTTTGCTATCGTTAAACCACTTTACTGTACCTGTAGCCATTCTATTTACCTCTATTGATTAATGAACAATGTAATAGTGCAAGTCACTGCTGAGGAATTACGGAAAAGATTACACTCTATACTGCGAGGAACTACCGGAACTGCTACAAGACAAAAACTGCAACTGTGGTGAGCATAGACTATGCCAAGCTAATATGCGAGGTATTTTATTGCTTTGCATTGTGTACCCTAATATTAGGAAAATACTTACTCTGACTTCGTTTGTTCCTATGCTTGATCTGGCATATTGGCCTGCTGTTGGCGGCTGCGGCGTTCATACTCCTCCTTTAGTGCCGCGTCGATCACTGTCATTACACCTTCAACATCAGCGGTGACGGTACTCTCTACAAAGTGGCCTGTGAGCCTGATATCGGGATAGAGGGCGCCACTTTCATAGTGCCCCCAGATTTCCTGGGCGTAGGCGGTACTGAGCAGCTCAGGGGCGTAGTGGCCAAAATAGCTGCGCATGTTGTTAATATCACGTTCCAGCATCACGCGGGCGCTGTTATTACCTGCGGCATTGACTGCCTGGGGCAGATCGATGATGACGGGGCCGTTCTCATCAACCAGCACGTTGAATTCAGAGAGATCGCCGTGAACCAATCCGGCGCAGAGCATGCGCACGACTTCATGGATAAGCCTGCCATGGTATAGCACTGCCAGCTCCTGACTGAAACTGACATCACTGAGGCGAGGGGCGGCATAGCCATCACAGTCGGTGATTAGTTCCATCAGCAATACGCCGTCGATAAAATCATAGGGTTTGGGTACGCGCACACCAGCGGCAGCAAGTTGATGGAGCGCATCCACCTCGGCGCAGAGCCATGCCTCTTCGCTCTCTTTCTGGCCGTAATTGGTGCGCTTTTGCATGGCGCGGGTACGGCGGCTGTTACGTCCTGTTCGGCCCTCCTGATACTTCACTGCCTGCTTGAAACTGCGTTTGTTGGCCTCTTTATAGACCTTTGCGCAGCGCACGCTTTCACCGCAGCGAACCATATAAACCTGGGCCTCTTTGCCGCTCTTCAATTGGCAGATGATGTCGTCTATCAGACCGTCATCAATGAGTGGACGCAATCTCTTTGGTATTTTCATTGGGCTCTTTGCCTGTTGTCAGGCGTTATCATAGTGAGCAGATAGGGGGCTTCTGTTTTGTATGCTAGCTGCTTCTGTTGCAGGTTGGTTACTTTGGGGCGGGAGCTATCTAACACCTTCTGTATATGTCAGGTAGCTTCCCGTATTAACCAACTACTCTCTGGTAATAGGTTAATCAGCTATGCAACATTATAGCTCATAGGTGTAGTGTAATTGAATTCAGAAAACCGAATTGCAGCCCGCACTGGACTCAATCAAGAGCTTGCCATAGCGGCAGCAAAAATATCGCAGTGATCAAGAGCCCTATTGTTAGGGTGGTTTCACCCGCCAAATCTCCTCTTTGCAATCCATTACAGCAGCTAAAAGCTACCTGCAGGATAAGGCAATTCTTAAGTTAGAGCCTTTTGGTTTGGCCTTATACAGCTACCTCATCTTCAGTGAGTGGTTTGCTACTGAAGATGAGGCAAAGAACTATAAGCTTGTAACCAGCTGATTGAGTTTGGTCTAATCATCACGGAAGTGCCGTTCAGATCCGATTACAATAATCACTTGGTGCAACGCATGAAAACATTTGCAGCAAAGAAAAATAGTTCTAAAAGGAGTGGCCAGACTGCTCACTTTTCCACGTGGCCAGGTAATGTACTGCAAAAGGGGACAGATTTATTTTAAAGAGGGAGGCTTGCCAAGAAAGGTCGGATTGTCAGATCTGAACTACTTCATATGACCTCATTGATCGCTCCTGCTTCTGTTTTCGCTGAGCATATTTTTGCAACTCAAACAAAGCCACATCATTTAAGCGGTAAATTGATTTCATAGGCCAACATCAATACACTCTCTTTGCTTATTAAATTTATTAATTCAAGAGAATATATAATATGAAAAAAAATCAATTCTACAATTCTAACAGAGTACTGTTTGCTCTTATCCTGCTCGTAGTAATCTCTATCTCTATGCCACTGCTGGCTGCTCCAGAGCGTGCTGCAGCAACCCCAACCCAGTATCTGATGGAATTCACTTTTGATGTAACCGAAGTAACCAGAGGCAACGTTCATGTTGCTACCGTCGATATCCCCAATAAGGTTGTGGCTGCAGTTAGTAGCTCCGGTTTTGTCGTTGATTCATTCTTTGATATTAGCTACGAAATATCAAACAATCCTGACAAGGGGTTTGATACTGAGATGGTCAGCATGTCACTCCGGGCTACTTCCCGTTCTGCCAATGCCTCACAACCTGGCGCTATCATCGGTGTAGTCTTCGAAGCTCTTGGTTGTTGTCATAAACACCGCGGCCACGTTACTGTGCTCAAATAAAATACAGCCACAGGTTTCCTGCCTCATAGTGTACGTATAACCTGATAACAGCAATGACCAAGCCCCGAAATTCGGGGCTTTTTTATGATGCAAGCCATATACTTCTCTATAACCAACCGTTAAAGATTTCCCAGGTAAGAAAGCGGTTTGTTTAATTGGCTAACTTAAAACCTATATTAAAAAACCGCTTACACCCCATCGATTAGCAAGATATTCGGCTTTACACAGAAGCAGGTCTCTTTTTTACTCCTTTTATGAAATAGCATACCATTGGGTATCCAAACTGGTATCGTTACAAATAGATGGGCTTCCACGACTGGCATATACACAATCCAACAAACGAGTAGGAGTAAAAGCAGGGCTATGAATATTATCGGCATAATCCGTCAAGAAATTTTAAACAACCCGGTTATTATTTTCATGAAAGGTTCACCCAAACAGCCTAAATGCAACTTCTCTGGTAATGCCGCTTCCGCATTAATGAGCACAACCCAGCCATTTGCCCATGTAGACATATCGCAAAGTTTCGAAATCCAGCAGGCGCTACCAAAGGTCTCAGATTGGCCCACCTTTCCCCAGATTTTTATTGATGGTGAACTGATCGGCGGTAGCGACATTATTGTTGAGCTTAATGAAAAAGGCGAACTGAAACCCATGATGGAGGCTGCTATCAACAAAGCAGCAGTCTGAAAATAAATTATAAATAAAATGAACACTGATTTTAGGCCTGCTAAAAAGAATGAGGCTAATACACTTGAATGCCCACATAAAAGCTTGCAACCAACCTTCACTCTATGCCATCCGATCTAAGTCGTGTCTTTCCAATTGGTGTTCGCTACATGCTGCTGTCGGCATTAGGTTTTGCGTTGATGGGCGCCTGTGTCAAAGAGGTCAGTACCCATGGCATACCGGTCATGGAGATCATTGCCGCAAGGGCTCTCGTCTCACTGATCATCAGCTACCTGGATGTAAAAAGAAAAGGCATCTCTCTCTGGGGAAGCAATAAGCCCTTTTTGATTGCGCGTGGCGTCGTAGGCACGGTGGCGCTAATCTGCGTCTACTACGCTGTAGTCACCTTGCCACTGGCTGAGGCAACACTGATCCAATATCTGCATCCGGCGTTCACTGCCGTTATTGCCCTGTTTTTCCTTAAAGAACGCCTTCATTTATCGACGCTGATCTGTATTGTGCTGTCGCTGGTGGGACTGATAATCATGGTTAAGCCTGAACTGTTGCTCGGTGAAGGTATTGAGCTGCCATGGTTCGGTGTCACTATCGCTGTATTTGGCGCGCTGGGTAGTGCGATTGCTTATGTACTTGTCAGAAGGCTCAGTCAGAGTGAGGACAGCTCAGTTATCATTTTCTATTTCCCACTCATCGCTCTGCCTATTTCGATTGTCTATCCAGGTGAGAGCTTTGTTATGCCAGATGAAACGGCATTGATGCTGCTGATACTGGTGGGCATTTTTACTCAAATCGGACAGATCGGCTTGACCAAGGCGATGCAAACAGAGGTGGCCGGTAAAGCAACAGCTTACTCTTATGTGCAGGTGATATTTGCTGTCATTCTTGGATGGATTGCGTTTGATGAGATCCCTTTACTTTGGACCTGGATCGGCGGCAGCCTGATCGTAACGGGGGCATTGATCAACACTCTAGGTAGCGCAGCCTGGCGAAAGGCTGATGTGTGGCTGGCCACAAAATTAAAACCTTTTGCGTCTGAAAGGAACGAATAAGCAGACCATCATGCACATGGGGACAGATCTATTTTCTTTTATCCAGATAAAAAGATGGTACTTCTGAATATTAAGAAAATAGGTCTGTCCCGAATGGCACTAAGTTAAGCCGGATCAGCATAGATTATTAGATGCTCATTAATGCCCAAAATGAGATAATTGGGCAT
>Ga0316190_10000728_pt1 | contig 23168 bp, 22 predicted proteins | sample Eddworburrow2_MG_FD_204929 | JGI IMG/M metagenome (GOLD analysis project Ga0316190, IMG submission 204929) | Coastal sediment microbial communities from Maine, United States - Eddy worm burrow 2 | ecosystem: Environmental > Aquatic > Marine > Coastal > Sediment | place: USA: Maine | collected... | reverse complement strand
TCTCGTCGGCGTAGTCAGCGAGCGTCAAATCGGATGCCCCTTCCAGCGGGGGTCGGTCGCCTCGAAGGAGATCGGCCAAGCTGACTGTTGGTTCGGTCAGCTCGCGTTCGGCGAGCGCCATAGGACGCATGCGAACGGTAACGATCCTGCCGGCTCCGGAGTGGGTCGGGGCTTCGGTGGGTGTGGCGGAACCGGTGAGGATGAATCTCCCCGGGCTGTGGTCCTGGTCGACGGCGCGGCGCACGACATCCCACGACGTGGGAAGTCGCTGCCATTCGTCAATGAGGACCGGAGGTTCCCCGGTGACCAACCGCGCAGGGGCGGCGCGAGCGATTTCGAGCTGACCCGCTTCGTCGAGTCGGTGAACCGTCTTGGCTCAGCGCAGCGCCGTCTCAGTCTTGCCAACGGCTTTCGGACCCTCGAGCGAGATAGCCGGCAGTCCTTCGATCAGCTCGTCGAGCTCGACGTCGACGATTCGCGGGCGATACTCCACTACCCGAGCACTACCAAACGGACACTGATTGAGCTACCGATTGGACGGCCAGGAGCCAACAGATTGGTCTCGTCGAGCCGGGTCAGTCGGCGTCAGCGCGGTTGAGTGACGGCTGACCGGTCGGGGCGCGGCGGTGGCGGGGGGATGTCGGTCACCGGCAGTTCCGGGCTGAGCGTGGCGCCCTGCAGTTGTAGGCCATCGCCGCTCCAGAACCGGCCGGGGTCATAGGAGTTGGCCGGTAGGTCGGAGTCGAGCAGGCCCATGCGCTCGTAGGTGACGGCCACGAGTTGGGCGCAGAACAGTTCCTCCATCGCCGAGAAGCGCCCGAACCGTCCCTTCACCCACCGCCTCGCCAGCTTCAGCGCCGATGGGAAGCGGCGGCCCCCGAGTTCGTTGACGGTGCGGAGGAAGCTGTCCTCCATCTCTTTGGTGATGGTGGCCTCGATCTGGCGGACCCAGGCCCGTTGGCCGTATCGATGGGCCCAGACCGAAACGGCGTGTTCGAGGCGATGGAGCTGCGCCCCCCGCCGCCGTTCCCCGGCCCAGACATCGGGCAGTGACGAGCCCATCTCGGAGTGCCACAACAACGGCGGCAGGCCTTCGAGGGCGAGCACGACCCCGACGTGATTGACGGGACTGTTGGTCAGGGTCTGGATGGCACGATCGGCCACCGTCCGACCACGAAACAGCCACAGGTCGCCGGTGGCGGTGATACGAGCGGCTTCGGCCAATCTCAGCGGGGTGTTCATCGTTGTCCTACGGTAGCGACTGTGAAGATCTGGAAACTGCTGGGGATCGCGGGAGTGGCCGGAGTGGCGGCCACGGCATCGGTTGTCGCCGCTCGCCGTCAACGATCGTGGGAGGAGACCGAGCCCGACGATCTTCGGGCTCGGCTCCATGAGCGTCTCAACGCGGCCGACAACGGCGCCTCAGCGGCCTCGGGCGAACCACCCGGCAGTTGAACGCCGGGAACACTCCCGCGGAGGTGTTTCCGGCCGCCGAGGCCGTGTCACCCGGGCAATCAGAGACAGGATCTGGCGGCTTCGATCAGGCTCACGGCCCGGGGGTCGCCTGCGATCCCGCCCCCCATCTGGTTCATGACGTAGCCGAAGCCGATCCCGGCGCCGGGGTCGGCGAAGCCCAGCGAGCCTCCGGCGCCGTAGTGGCCGAAAGAGTTGTCGCTGTAAAGCGGCAGGTACTCGGCGTTGAGCATAAACCCGAGACCAAAACGGGTGGGCAGCACCAGGGTCAGGTCGTCGCCGTTGACCTGCTCGGCCGCCATGGTCTTGACCGTTGCGTCGTTGACGAGGCGAACCCCGTCGATCTCGCCGATGGTGGCGGCGTACATGCGGGCGATGGAGCGGGCGTTGGTGATGCCGTTGGCGGCGGGCATCTCGCTGGCGTGTACCTCCCGGGTGTTGAACGGCATGGTGCCGCCGCTGATGGCGAGGGCCCCGTCCATGCTCAGCGCCCGCCCTCCGTTGGTGCCGGGGCCAGCGATCTTCATCATGAGGGTCAGATCGTCGCCCTCGGGACGAGGGGCCCCTTTGAGCCGGGCCACCCGGGGCTCTTCCGATGCGGGCAACCCGATCCAGAAGTCGAGACCAAGCGGTCCGGCTACCTCGTCGGCGAAGAACCGGCCGAGGCTCCGACCGTCGACCCGCCGCACCACCTCACCGGCCAACCAGCCATAGGTCAGGGCGTGGTAGCCATGCGCCGTACCCGGTTCCCACAACGGGGCCTGGGCGGCCAGGGCCTCGACGACGGGGGTGACGGCCAGGATCTCGCCCAACGACAGGGCCGGTTCGGCGAAGATCAGACCGGCCTGGTGGCTCATGAGCTGACGGAGGGTGATCGACGACTTCCCGGCAGCGGCGAATTCGGGCCAGTAGGTGGCGACCGGCTCGTCGTAACTGAGCTTGCCTGCCTCGGCCAGCATGGCAACGGCGATGGCGGTCGCCCCTTTGGTGGTTGAGAACACCAGGGCCAGGGTGTCGTCGGTCCACGGGGCCCCGGTCTTGGCGTTGGCCGTTCCGGCCCACAGGTTCACCACCTCTTCACCCTCGGCGTAGAGGCTCACGGCGGCACCGAGATCGCGGGGCTGGAAGCGGGGGTCGCTGAAATTGGCCCGGAAGGCATCGGCCACCGGCTCGAAGCCCGCCGCCACCGTTCCCTGTACCTCAACCTGGTCTGTCGGCTCAGTCATGGTGCCAGTCCAGCATCGCAACGACCAGCGGGCCAGTTCAGCCTCGCGGCGGGCGTCGCCAACATCACAGCGGAAGCGATTGGGGGTGAGTGGGGTTTGGCAACAGGTGTGGAGATTGCTGGCCGTGCTCGGCCTCATGGGTTGTTCAGCCACCGTCGGCAACGCCGACGAGGACGCCGCGGTCGCCACCCCGACCGCAGCCGACGCCGCTGTTACATCGGAGGGCAGTGCGGAATCACCGCTGGATGATGAGTCCGAACCGACCGGTGGAGCAGAGGCGCCGGGAGAGTCCGAAGCGGAGCGAGCCGACATCGTGCTGCCCCTCGCCCTCTATGTGGTCACCGAGACCGACAATCCAGATTCGCCCCTGAACTCAGCCCGGACCGCGGCGGAACTGGAGGAAATCGCGGTGAACGTCGGAGACATCTGGTCCCAAGCCGGGGTGGTGTTCGAGGTGGTGACGGTGGGCGAGGTCTCGATGCCCCGCTCGGTTCTGGAACCCATCGTGACCGAGCGCGATACCCGGCCCTTCTTCGCCGAGGTCGGCCAGAGCTTTGCCGTCGAGCAGCCAGGCGTTATCAACGGCTTCTATGTTCGCGGGGCGGGCGGCGCCAACGGCTTCGCCCCATTGACCAGCCGGGTGTTCTTCGTGATGGACGAACCGTCGGTTCACGATGAGCGGGTCTCCAGCCACGAGATCGGCCATATCCTCGGGCTGCGTCACGATCTCGGCGACGCCGGTCGGCTGATGTTTTCCGGCACCAACGGCATGGAACTGACCGACCAGGAGCAGGAGGTGGCCCGCTATGGGGCTGAGGGACTTATCGTCACCAACCGCTGAGCAGGCTCGGACCGAGTCTGGTTCCAGGTGGACACCACGGCGACGGGATCAGCGCCATCACCACCGCTTTCTCCTGCTGGCCGCCACGGCTGCCGCCCTGCTCGCAGCAGGGTGTGCCACTGCTGAGGACGACGTGGCCGAGACGTCGGCGACAGCACCGGCCGCCCCAGCCGACAGCGCCACCTCGGCTGAATCCAACGATGGCGACAGCGCTGAGACCACCGCTGCGGACACCGGCACCTCAGACGACGGCGACGCCTCAGCTGGAGTTGACCTCCCGATCACCGTGGCCAACAACGGCGGCTCGTTGGAAGGTCACACACCGCGAGGATTCGCAGGCAGTGGCACCGGACTGTTCACCGGCGACAATCTCAACCCCAACTTCCCGCCCGACGACGGGGTCCAGATCTGGTTGACGTTCGAACTCCCGGCCTTGGCCCAACGGCCGACCACCGCCCTGTTGGAGTCCTCAGCCCTCTCCTCCAGCGGTACTCCCTTCGATGATCTGGGGTCGCTGTCGGCTGCCCCGGTGAGTTACGACGCCTTCAGCCCCGAACTGTTCGACCTCGAACCCGACGCTGAAGCCGTGACCTGCGAACGGGTCGGCGAGACCGGCTTGACGTGCGACGTCTCAACCGCGTTGCAGGCCGCGTTCGACACCGGGCAGTCGAAGGCCCAGTTCCGGCTCCGCTTCGACGAGATAGCCGACGGCGACGGCACCCAGGACCTCGCCCTGTTCTTCCTGACCGACTCCAACACCAACGAGCCCGGCATCTTCACCCTCACCCTGACCGCGCAATAGCGCGCATCTCGCCTGCTTTGGGTCGGTGCTGTCTCCAACCCCTCCCCTGCATTCAGCCAGAACGGCGACGTCGGCGGACCGCTTTCGTCTCCTCAACAGCAATTGCGGCGGCTTCGTCCTCAGTCAAGCGCTCATGGTGATCGGATGCTCCAGCGAGCACACTTCTGGCGTCGGCAGCAAAGCTCTCCCACGCCGACTGGCGGCTGATGCCCAAGGCATCGCCAACTTGTTGCCACGAAGCCCCAGCCTCACCCACGGGTTCCACCCAGTTCCCGCATTCGGGCCAGAACGTCAACGCCGAGTTGGTGCCAGACGTGGAGCAAATCGACCAGCACCCAGTTCTCCCGGATCAGGAGCCGCTCCGCTCCCACGGTGATATCGGGGTCGCCGCCAGCAGTGGGAAGGTGGCTGCGCTCAACCCGCCAGAAGTCGAGGCTGCGCATGGTGATGGCCTGCCCGGTGGGGGGAAGGCCGAGCCAGCCGTCACCGGTCACGGTGGCGGCCATGCCGGGCCAGGCGGTGACCCCCACGTAGTCGCCGTCGCCGAAGAAGTGGGCATCGCCCTGGTAACCGCCCCGCCGGTCGGGCAGGGCCTTGAGGAACGGGATCTGGTGATGGCGACGAAAGCCGCTGATACCGCGCCCGGTTCCGATGCCCGACGGGCCATACCAGCTCATCCGGGGGTGCCACCAGCGTTCCAGGTTCATGGCCTCCACCGGCTCGGCCGGGTGGCGGCCCATGTCGACCAACATCGCAACCACGTGGGCAGCGGAGGCCTCCGACCGGGCCCCGTCGCGGGGTCCGGGCACAAGACCGTCCTGGGTGGCGGGACCGGGCACCTGCCACTCTCGGCCGAGGCTGGGGCCCATGGGCCATACGCCCGCCTGCCGCATGACCTCGGGCAGATCCCACAGTGCCTGCATCTCGACCACGGCCCCGTCAACCACCCGGTAGAACTCGTGGAACCGCATGGCCACCGCTCGCCCGGTGGGGGGAATGTCCAGCCAAGGCCGGACGAACGTTCCCATGTAGTAGCCACTGCAGCCCACCCAGTTCTCACCATCGGGGTCGGGACCGGCCATGACAATGTGGTCGCGCCGTTCGAGGTCGGGCCAGGCCTCGCTGAGGGGTCCAAGCGCCTCGTCGTAGAGTCCGGCTGCCCCTTCGAGATCCTCGAACGGATAGGCCAGGTGCACCTCGGCCCCGGGGGCAAAGGTCTGGTTCAGCGCTTGACGTACCGTGTCGGCGTCATGGTCGTAGAGGGCCGCCCGCAGGGGCGTCAGCAGCGCCTTGTTGGCCGTATGGACGTCAGAACCGTGCAGCTCGCTCACCGGTCCATCACCACGATCGCGGCCATCACCACAATCGGGACGAGGCTAGGGCCGCTCCCTCGGCCATGGACGCCAGCTTGACGTAGGCGATGTCGGGGTCGACGCCTTCGTAACCGGCGAAGGTGGAGAACCCGCAGTCGGTGCCGGCCAGGACCCGTTCCCGGCCCACGATTCCAGCGAAGCATTCGATGCGTTGGGCCACCAGTTCGGGGTGTTCAACGAAGTGGGTGGTGGTGTCGAGCACTCCGGGAACCAGGACCTTGTCGTCGGGGATGTCGGCCTCGGCGAAGGTCGACCATTCGTGGGCGTGGCGGGGGTTGGCCGCCTCGAACAGCAGCGCCTGGGGCTTGGCCTTCAAGGCGATGGGCAGCACCTGGCTCATGGGGGCGTCGTGGGTGTGGGGACCCTCGTAGTTGCCCCAGCAGATGTGCAACCGCATCTGCTCGGCCGGGATGTTGCGCACCGCATGGTTCAGGGCCTCGACGTGGACGCTGGCCAGTCGTTCGTATTCGGCATCGGGTTCGCCCTTGAACATCATGTGTCGCCCCAGCCCGAGGTCGGGAGAGTCGAGTTGGAGGACAAAGCCGGCGTCGACGATGGCCTCGTACTCCACCCGCATGGCCTCGGCCAGGGCGTAGAGGTACTGCTCGTGGTCTTCGTAGTGACTGTTCGGTTGGAACAGGGCAATCACGCCGGGAGATGCGGCATTCATGAAGCCCTCGGCCGGTTCGCTGGCTGCCAGCGCAGCGGTGAAGTTGGCAATGTCCCGGGCCGCTGGTTCGGTGTCCTTGACCGCAATGGGGCCGACACACTGGGGCCGCTTGTAGGTCGGGGTGCCACCAACCCGGGCCTGGCGTTCCAGGAACGAGGGGAACTGCTCCAGATCCGCCGGCGGGCTGCGAGGGCTGTCGCCCTCAAAACCGGTGATGCGGTCCTTGATATAGGTGGCGTAGCTGAGCTTGCTCATCTCGCCATCGCTGACCACGTCGATACCGACCGCGACCTGGCGGGCCACCACCTCGGCTACGGCGTCGGCCACGATCTGTTGGTGTTCGTCAAGATCGATCTCGTCCCCGGCTTCGAGGGCGAACACCCCTCGGGTCACGGCCTCGGAGCGGGGCAGCGATCCGACGTGGGTGGTGAGAATGCGGTCGGTACTGGCTTTCATGGCAGCGCTTTCAGGATCGGATGGCCAGATGGGTCGCGGGGTCGAAGAAGTGCAATTTGGCCGTGTTGACTTTCACTTCAATGGGGTCACCGACCCGGGCCCGGCTCAGGGGGCTGAACCGTGCGGTGAACCGGGTGCTCGACTCGTCGCCCAGCTCTTCAATGGCATCGGGGTCGCCACTGTCGACCGTGGGAGCATCGACGCCGAAGTGGATGAGGGTCTCGGCCCCCAAGGCCTCCCGCACGGCAACCTCGGCCCGTAGGCGTTGATCCTGCGGGTGGTCGGCAATGACCGCGGCGTCCTCAAGGTCCTCAGGGCGGATCCCGACCACAATCGGGGTGTCGAGATGCTCCAGCAGGGCGGGGCGGGCGGCGACGGCATCGGCCGGAACGGCCAGGCGCTGACTACCCGCCTGGAGCTGGTAGTCGGTTCCGTCGCCGCCGGGGCGGGACAAGGTGGCCTCGAACAGGTTCATGGAAGGCGAACCAATGAAGGCAGCCACAAAGACATTGTCAGGAGCGTCGTAGAGCTCCTCGGGGGCCGCCACCTGTTGGAGGTAGCCGTCCTTGATGACGGCCACCCTGTCGCCCATGGTCATGGCTTCAACCTGGTCGTGGGTGACGTAGAAGGTGGTGACTCCGAGGTCGCGCTGGATGGCAGCGATGTCGGCCCGCATCTGCACCCGCAGCTTGGCGTCGAGGTTCGACAGCGGCTCGTCCATCAGGAACAGCGATGGTCGACGGACGATGGCCCGACCCATGGCCACCCGTTGGCGCTGGCCGCCGGAGAGGAGGGCCGGCTTCTTGTCGAGCTGTTCGGTGAGCTCCAGCACCTTGGCCGCTTCGGCCACCTGGGCCAGTCGTTCAGCCTTGGGCAGCTTCTTGAGCTTGAGGGGGAAACCGATGTTCTCCCCCACCGTCATCTGCGGATACAGAGCGTAGTTCTGAAACACCATGGCGATGTCACGGTCGCGGGGTTGCACGTCGTTGACCCGCCGACCGCCAACCAACAGATCGCCGGTGGAGATGTCCTCCAGCCCCGCGATCATGCGCAGGGCCGTCGACTTGCCACAGCCCGAAGGCCCTACCAGGACGAGGAACTCGCCGTCGGTAAGTTCGAGACTGAGGTCAGTGACGGCCTGAAACCCGTTGGGGTAGACCTTGGTGATCTTGTCGAGGGTGACCGCTGCCATCACTCGTCTCCTTGTTCGTTGCTGCTGTTTCGGGTACTGCTAGTTGGAGTGCTGCTAGTTGGAGTGCTGCTGTTTGAGTTGTCGGCAGACGACGCACTGTCCGACGACGCGCTGTCCGACGATGCGCTGTCAGACGGGGTCGGGGGCTGGCCTTCGCCGCGGTCGAAGGCTTCCCAGCCCTCGCCGTTGAACACGTCGACGCCGAGTTGGGCCAGGACGTGGGGGAAATCGACCATGACCCAGTTGTCGACGATCCTGCCGTCGACCACCTTCCAGAAATCCATGTAGCGGATCTCCACCTTCGTGCCGGTGGGTTCGATGCCCATGAAGACCCCGGAGTGCACGGCCTCTTGTCGTCCGAAGGCGGCGGCGAACTCACCCATGAACAGGCGGGCCTCGTCGATACACACCTTGTCGGAAAAAGCGGCCTGGAACGGTCGCTGCCAGTTGTCCTGAAACTCGGCCAACCCGTTCTTGGTCCCGCACCCGAAGTTGCCCATCCAGCGGAATCCGGTGCTGAAGAAGTCGCCGATGTCGTCGATGCGATGGTCGTTGAGCCCGTCGACCATGGTCTCGATCACCCGACGGGTGTCGTCGGTGCGGCTCAGATCGGTTTCGGCGCTCAGCGCCGCCTGGTCGGGTCGTGATCCGCTCACGATTCATTCCCCACTCGTTCGGCTCCATCGGCCTGGCCGACTTGACGGTCCTGGTCCGGGCCGGTGAGCCCGTTGAGTTGCCGCATCCGGTCCAGCACGTCGAGGCCCTGCATCGACAACCAGTGCAGCAGGTCGATGAACACCCAGTTCTCGGCCAGTTTGTCGCCCTGGCGACGGTAGATATCGACCACCCGCATGTCGGCTCGGACGTCGCCGCCGGGCATACCCAGGAACCCACCCCGGGGGGTGTTGCTGAGGTTGGGCCAGCCGAAAAACCCGGCGTAGTCGGCCTCGGCGAAGCGGGCAACGTGGCCGTTGAACACCTTGTCGGCCAACCCGAGCCGGAACGGGTACTGATGTTGTTCCTGATACCGGTTGATGGTGTATGAGGCACCGATGCCGGTGGGCCCGTACCAGATCATGTCGTCGTGCCAGGTGCGGGCCAGGTGCTCAGGCGGGCAGTGGTCGTCGCCGGTGCGGGCGGAGGCTTTGTTGAGAGCGGAGAGATCGGCCACCATCTCGTTGACGAGGGCCATCGTCTTGTCTGCTGCCACCTGGTCGTTGGCGTTGGTAAGCACCCCGTCGCCGGTTCGGGGGCCGGGGTGGATGAAGTCGGCCCCGGTCTGAGGTGGGAACGGGTTGTGACCGGCCTGGACCATGACCGACGGGATGTCGCAGAACAGCGCCGTCTCGGCGATCCGACCATCCTGCACCCGATGAAACTCGGCGTAGCGGAGAAACACCATCTTCCCCGTTGGGGGAATGTCGAGCCAGGGGCGATCGAACAGCCCCAGCAGTTGGCCCATCTGGCAGACCCAGACGGTTTGACCGTCGTCGACGTCATTGTGACCCGCCATGAACACCTGGGGGCGTCGCTGAATCGGAGCCATGGCCCGCCGCAGAGGCTGCCAGAACACCTTGGCCGCGGCTTCGGCCCCGCTCTGCTCGTGGAAGGGGTGCACGCCCCGCCAGGAATACCCGGGCGAGGTGGCGGACGCGATGACCGCCACCACCTCGTCCCCCGATGCAGCATCGAGGGCCGAGTAGTAGTCGAGCACGACCTGTTTGGCGGCCTGCAGCTCAGTCACTCGAAGCTCAGCCACTCGAAGCTCAGTCACTCGCGGCTCGGTGCTCACCCCTTGACCGCCCCCGCGCCCAGTCCCTTCACCAGATGCTTCTGGAACAGGATGATCACGATGACGATGGGCAGCGTGATCGACACCGAGGCGGCCGCCGCCTCGGTGATGGTGCGGGAACTCTCACCGGCGGTGAGGGAGACGATCGACACCGGCAGGGTCCAGTTGGTGGGAGCCAGCACCCGCACGAACAGGAACTCGTTGTAGGCCAACAACATCGTGAACAGCGAGGTGGCGATGATGCCAGGCCACATGATGGGGATGATGACCTTGCGGAAGGCCTCGAAGCGGGTGGCTCCGTCCATCATGGCGGCCTCCTCCATCTCCTTGGGCACATCCATGAAGAAGCTGCGCAACATCCAGATGGTGAAGGGCTGGTTTACGGCCACCATGGCCAACACAATCACCAGGCGCGAATCAAGGATGTTCAACTCCTTGGCGGCGAAGAAGTACGGCAGCACGAAAGCGCTACGAGGCAGAGCCCGAAAGCCCAGCGCCACCAACAGGATGACCGCCCCCGATACCCCCGTGTAGCGGGCCAATCCGTAGCCTGCCAACAGACCGATCGAGATCGAGATCAGCACGGTCAGTGCCGTCACGATGAGACTGTTCTTGAAGAAGTCGAATTCGTTCGACGTCTCGAAGACGTTGGGTAGCAACCACAGGGAGAAGGTGAGTGCAGCGATCACACCCAGGTTCCAGGGCCAGCTCAGCTTCATTCGCCGTCCCAGAAGCCCCAGCCCGACAGCAACCGCGGCGGTGGCAGCCAGATAGGCCAACACCGCCCACATGTTGATCTCCTCGCTGTCGAACCAGAACCGGTTGTAAGCATTGGCCGTGGTTTCGTAGCCAATGAACACCGGGTCGACCGCAGCCACGTCGCGGGTGAACTTGATCGAGGTCTGCAGGGTCCACAGGAACGGCGTGACGCTCCAGACCACCAGGGTCAGCAGGCCAGCGTGAACCGCAGTGGTCAGATAACGCCGTGAGGTGTTGGGAGTCGACATCAGGTGCGCTCGGCGATCTGGTCCTTGTAGCTACGGATGAGGAACGGGATCAGGACAACGAAAATCCCCAAGATGTTGAGGACGGCAATGGCGTGGCCCTTGCCGAGTCGTCCGATCGATGCGTCGAGGGCAACGTCGAAGTTGTAGACCTGTAGCGATTGGGTATCGGGGAACCGTGTGCCCGCAAACACGAACACGCTGTCGAAGACCCGGTAACTGTCCATGACCGAGATCAGGGCGACAAACAGGATCAGCGTGCGCAGGTGGGGCATGGTGACGTGCCACATGGTCCGCCAGAATCGGGCGCCGTCCATGGCAGCCGCTTCGAGTCGGTGTTCGGGCAGGGTTTGCAGCCCGGCGAAGAAGGTGATCATGGCGAACGGGGTGATGTACCAGATGGCGTGAATGAAGATCAGCCAGCGGACGTTGCCTCCGGTGATCTGGAAGGGGTCGCCGAAGAATACGCCGTAGAGCCATGACAACAGACCGCCCCGTTCAAAGAGTTCCTTGAAGATGGCCGAACCGACCACGGGGGTGACGATGAACGGCATCAGCAAGGCCGCCATGTAGATGCCACGGCCTCGTTTCACCCTGTCGAGCAAGAGGGCGACGCCCAGACCCAGCACGAGTTGCACGGGGACGGCGACGGCGACGAACAGCAGCGTGAACCGCATGGCGGCCCAGAACTGCGGGTCCTTCAGGACCTCGGTGTAGTTCGACAACCCAACCCACTTGGGGTTGTCGAGGTCCCGCAAGAGCAATTGGTGGAAGCCGAGCCAAATGGTGGTGACCAAGGGAAACACCATTAGGGCCAACATGATGAACACGCTGGGAATAGTGAACCCCCAGAACGTTTTTCGGTTCATTACCTCCCCCTTTCATTACCTTCGTTGATTTGGTGGGCCCGACCGGGGGCCGTCCTCAGCGGACGACCCCCGGTCGGGCCCGTAACTCAGTAGCGAAAAAGCAGGCGTCAGCCCAGCAGGTCCTGGGCCTCGGCCTCGGCCAGGTAGGCCTCCTCAGCTGCAGCCAGTGCGTCTTCCACCGAAACACCATCGAGGATAGTGATCAGTGCGTTGCCGATTTCGGCCCGGGCCAGTCCGGCTGCCGGGTGGGCAATGTCGGGGCCCTTGCCGTTGACCAGCGAGGTTTCGACGGCTTCACCGTTGCGGGGACCGTCGGCGTTGGAGATACCGGTCCGGGTCACGGTGCTGTGAGCAGCAGCCGCTTCCTGGCTCTCCACGTCGGCGGCGGCCATGATGGCCAGGAAGATCTGCTCGGCCAGGACGTCGTCGATACCGGCGGGAATGCCGTAACCGTCCATGAAGGCGGGGGCGGCCAGAATGTCGCCACCGGTGCTCAGGGCCGGGGCAAACTTGATGCCGTCGACGACCAGTGAGGCCTCGGGGTCATCCATGGCCGCAGCTCGTGAGGCCCAGGTCTGACCGACGATGTATTCCTCGGTCTGGAAGGCGTTCTGGATGTCGTCGGTGCTGTAGGAACCAGCGGTGCTTCCACCGCAGCTCTCCAGCACGTCGACCAGCACGTTGGCCGCCGCGATGCCCTCGGGGCTGTTGAAGTTGGGTTGACCGGTTTCAGGATCGACGGGGTCGACACCCATGGAGCCGAGCACATTGTCGAACTCGATCTGCCAGGCCCAACCGGCCGAGGCCATGATGGCGAAGCCGGCAACGCCTGCTTCCTCGAGATCCGCGCACTGGGCGATGGCCTCGTCGAACGTGGTGGGAACGGTGAGCCCCAGCTCGTCCATCTTGGCTTCGTTGTAGAAGACGTGCATGGTGTTAGACACCATGGGGATGGCGTAGACGTTGCCGTCAACCGATCCCAGGTCGTAGAAGCTCTGGTCGATCTGGTCGAGGTCGAACTCATCGCCGTACTTGTCGATGAAATCGTTCAGGGGCCGCAGCAGATCCTGGTTGGCCAGTTCAACGATGAAGCTGTTGGAACCCTGGATGATCTCGAACGACGGGTCACCCGTCGCCAGGTCGAGCGTGGCCTGGTTACGGGCCTCGGTCGAGTCGAGGAACTGCACGTTGAAGCTGTAGTTGCCTTCACCGCATTCTTCGAGCTGCTTGGCGAACTCGTCGACCACGGGGAACGACCAGCCCAGGAGGTCAATTTCGACCTCCTCTTCCGGGTTGGGAATCGGGCAGTCGTCAGAGATGTGCTCGGCCATGGCGTCGCCGCTGTCATCGTCGTCAGCCATGGCGTCATCGTCGGAGCTGTCATCACCGTCGGAGCTGTCATCACCGTCGGAGCTGTCGCCGCCCTCGTCGTCGTCGCCACTGTCGGTGTCGACGGCTGCGCTGTCCTCGCCCTCGCCTGCTTCGTCATCGCCGTCGTCGCCACACGCGGCGGCAACGAGAGCGAAGGCGAAGAGCACGGCGAGTAAGCGCCCTAGTGCTGTCTTTGTAAGATTCATGGTTCCTCTCCTGGATCTCTGTTTGTTGTTGGTTGGATGGTTGGTTGTCGAATTTGTCGGTCGGGCGTCGAACGCCGAGGTCTCGCCCGGCCAGCGCTTGACCCGTGGATCAGTGATCGGCTCTGGCCAGCAGACTGAGGGGAGCGAGCTTGCCACTGGCGTCGACGGCCCAGCCGTGCTCCCGGGCGGCGGCGACCAGATCGTCGTCCCAATCGATTCGAGTGGGTTCGTCGCCGCCGGTCACGACCACGGCCAGCGCCTCTTCGGTGCCGACGTTGGTGTAGTCACGCCACGAGTCGGCCGGAATGGACAGCACCGAGCCCTGATCCGGAGTGACCTGGAGCTCGTCGGGGCCACGATTGACACTGAGGCGCCAGTCACCCTCGGTCAGGATCACAACCTGGGATTGATCGTGGCGGTGGCGGCCAACCGATGAACCCGGTGACACTCGCAACCATTCGATCGAGAAGCCGTGAGGGTCCCAGATCGCAGGCCGGTGGTTGCGGTCCTGACTGAGACCGAACCCGATGACCGGAGCCACCGAACAACGGTGTCCGGGCACCACACTCGACAGCAGGGCCCGCTCGGACCAGTCGAGGTCGTTCTGAGTGACGAGTCGGCGGGCCAGTTCATCGTCGTCGTAGTGGTCGACGGCTTCAAGTTCTGCGGCGGCCAGGGGCTCGACCACATTATCTGGTGGTGGCCCGTCGGAAGCGTCGATGACGGCGTAGTCGGTACCAAGATAGAACCCGGTGCGGGCCGCCTCGGTCAATACCCAGGGGGCCCAGATGATGCCACCGGTGTCGTCGCCGCCGAGGGCAACGAACAGGAAACCGTCATCGTCGCCGATGTTCTCAAAACCCCGGAACACCCAGGTCGGGGCGGAGAACACATCGCCGACCTTCACGTCCAGCTTCTGTTCGGCCCGCTCACCAACGGCGAAACGCCACGCTCCCGAGGTACAGATGAAGACCTCGGCGGTGTAGTGCAGGTGCTGGTTGTTGACCACCCCGTGGGGCATGGTGGCGGCCCCCAGATTGAACCCGTGGGGAGCGACCAGGTTGATGGTCTGATCGGCGTTCTGTGAAACGCCGGGCCCGATCATCGAATAGCTGGCCTTACCGGCCGAGCGGGGCAGGCGGACATCGACAAAGGCTTTGGTGTCGGCCACGAACTGCGACGGCGCGATCACCCGGCGGGCCAACTCTTCGGCACTGACGATCACCGAGGGGGTGGCAGCTTCGGTCACGATGTCGTCGGTCACGATGTCACCCCGTAGCGTTCGACCCGGATGTCGGCCTGGGCCTGGTGACCGGCGAAGTTCTCGATGGCGCACAGCCGCGAGCAGTACTCGCCGATGGCCGCGCTGGAGGCGGCGTCGGTTACCCGCTGGTAGGTAACGGTCTTGAGGAACTTACCGACCCACAGTCCGCCCGTGTAGCGGGCGGCGCCCTGGGTGGGCAGGGTGTGGTTCGTGCCGATGACCTTGTCGCCGTAGGACACGTTGGTCATGGGTCCGAGGAACAGGGCGCCGTAGTTGACCATGCCGTCGAGGAAGAAGTCGTCGTCGTCGGTCATGACCTGGACGTGCTCGAAGGCCAACTGATTGGCCAGCGCCAGCATCTCGGCCTTGTCGTCGACCACGATGACCCGGCCGTAGTCGGCCCAAGCCTTCGACGCCACGTCGGCGGTGGCCAGGGTCAGGAGTTGCCGGTCGACCTCAGCAATGGTGGCCTCAGCCAAGGAGCGGGAGGTCGTGACCAGCACCGCCGGTGAGGTCGGTCCATGTTCGGCCTGGCCCAGCAGGTCGGTGGCACAGATCTCGGCGTCGACGGTGTCGTCGACCAGGAGCAGGGTTTCGGTGGGCCCGGCCAGCAGGTCGATGCCGACCCGGCCGTAGAGCAGACGTTTGGCCTCGGCCACAAAGGCGTTACCGGGGCCGACGAGCATGTCGACCGAATCGACGAACTCGGTACCCAGCGCCAGGGAGGCCACGGCCTGGATGCCACCCAGCAGGTAGATCTCATCGGCACCGGCCAGGTGCATGGCGGTGACGGTCTCGGCCGGGATCCCACCATCGATGGGGGGTGTGCAGGCCGCCACCCGCTTGACCCCGGCCACCTTGGCCGTGAGCACGCTCATGTGGGCCGAGGCCACCATCGGGTAGCGACCACCGGGCACATAGGCGCCGACCGAGTCGACCGGGATGTTGCGATGGCCCAACGTGATGCCGGGCAGGGTTTCGATCTCGACGTCGTGGATCGATCCCAACTGGGCTTCGGCGAAGGTACGGATCTGGGACTGGGCGAAGCGGATGTCGTCGACGGTGCGGGGGTCGACACCGTCCACCACCTCTTCGATCTCCGCCGCGCTCAGGCGGAACGACTCTGGCTCCCACCCGTCGAATCGGGCTGAAAGCTCACGAACGGCGACCTCGCCCCGCTGCTCGATGTCGGCCAGGATGGCCTCGACGTTGGCCGTGAGTTTGTGGTCGCCTCCGTGCGCCGCCTTGGCGGTCGCGTCCTTCAGCACTTCAGCCATCGGCTGGTCTCCTTGTTGTGCGCCCGAGTCGGATCTGACCAGGCACGACCCGGTCGAGGGGGCCCGTAGGGCGAGGGGCGGGGTTCCCGGTCCTGGGGATGGGGGCCTCGGCGTCGGGAGCGGTGGGTTGGGCCTTGGAGGTCTCGGCGTCGAGCAGCAACTCCAGCGCCGACTCAACCAGTTGCTCGCTGGGTTGGGTGAGGGTCGTGAGGTCATAGCCCGCCCAGGCGGCCTGGGGCAGGCCGTCGAATCCGGTGACCATCACGTCGGTTGGCACATCGACCCCGGCAGCAGCGAGGCCGTCCAGCACCCCGAAGGCCAGCTCATCACCGGCCACCATCAAGGCGTCGGGCAGGGGGCCTGCGTCGAGAATGCCGCCGACAGCCTGGTAGCCGGCGTCGTAGGAGAACGAACCGGCCTCGGTGTAGGGGCAAGCGATACCCCGCCCCCCCAAGGCCTGGGCTGCGCCCCGGTAGCGGAGTTGGTCGGTGGAGATGGCGGCTACGCCACCAACGAAGAGCACGCTGCGGCAGCCGCTATCGACCAGGTGATGGGCCAAGGCCCTGGCGCCACCCTCGTTGTCGACCGAAACCGAGTCGACCACGCCCGTGGCCGCCGGTTGGTTGAACGCCACCACGGGCAGACCGTTCTCCCTGGCCCGGGCCAGCTGGGTCGGGCCGATGTTGGCCGAGGCCATGAGCAGACCGTCGAGCCGGTACTGGTCGACGGCGACCAGCACATCATCGATGGCCGCCACATCGGCGAAAGAGAACACCAGGAGTTGACGACCGCGGGCGGCAAGTCGTTGGGAGAACGCGGTGAGTAGATGCTGCCAGTACTCACCGACGACGGGAACCACGGCACCGACGATGTTCGTGCGCTGGGATTTGAGGCTGCGGGCGATGGCGTTCGGCACGTAACCGAGCCGTTCGGCCGCGGCGGTGACCTTCTCCCTGGTGGCGGGAGCCACCCTCTCAGGGGAGGAGAAAACCCGGGCCACGGTGGCCTGAGAAACGCCAGCGTCGACGGCAACGTCGACCGAGGTCACCCGTCGACTCGACCCACGACCTGCCGTCGATCCTCTTACAGCCATCAGTACCATCACCGTCGTCGAATCCCCCTTCAAACGAACTCGGTGCAATTTATGACTACGTAGTCATTCTGTCAACAAGAGCCAACGTCCGTCATCGAATTGAGATATTGCCCCCCAACGAACCAGAGGGCCGGGCGCAGACCGGCGATGCCGGTACGACCCTCAGCCCGCGTGGAGCAGGATCTGCTTCCAGATGGCGGTGTCGTCGAATAGCACGTACTCACGACGCAGCCCGCGGGGGCCCATTTCGGCGTGGCTGATACCCATGATGTACACCGGGGCCCCGGCCGGTCGACCGAAACGACCCCAGCCGTCGTGGGTGCCCTGCAACGACCAACGTAACGCAGCGCGAGGTGGGCCCAGGGGGTCGTGGCGCCCGATCTGGTGGTGGATCTTGAACTCAGCGGAGGGGAACGCACTGCGCAGGCCCAGCCAGAACTGGTCGGCCGAGGCCGGGCCGTGGGCGGTGACCCCGCCCGGCAGCTCCAACTCGGCGGCCCGGTCGTAGGTCTCGCCGATGAGGTGCAGCTCACCGGCCATGACCCGCTCCATGATGTCGGCGTAGTGACGCCCCCATTCGTTGTCGTTGCCCCTTCCCCGGTAGGTGGGGACGATGTCGATCTCCGGAGTGAAGGGGCGATTGGCCTTGTCGGGGCCACCCTCGGCCTGGATCTGGTCATCGGCATAGCGGCGGGGATCGATGCCCAGTTGGGCCACGATCGCCCCCTGGTCACGCACCAGCCACTCGTCGTAGATCTGATTGTTGATGGCGGCACAGTCAGCAATGATCCGGTAGGAGAGGCGGGTGCCCGTTGCCTGGCCGTAGATGCCGTCGCCGGTGTGGGTGGCGGTGGAAAAGATCCGGTGCGACGACAGGAAGCCGTCGTCCTCGTTGCCACTCCAGATCACGTCCTCACCCAGAAGCTGACGATCAGGGAACTCGGCCAGAGTGGCCAGGGTGGCGCCGATGACGTTCTCGTTGCCGACCGTGACCCCGCTGGGGGAACGAACCGGGATCCGCGGCGCGTAGTAGCCACGCAGGGTGTCAACGCCGCGCTCCTCCCAGATCTCCTTGGTCATGCTGAGGATGTAGTCGGGCAGGTCCTTGAACTTGTCGTCGAAACCCTTCAAGGCAACCTCCGGTTCGGATCGGCGAGCCTGGCAAACACCACGCTGGCCCCGACTCTAAGAATACGTAGTCATCCTGTCAACACCCCACGTCGCCGAGCGACCTCCGAGACACCAAGCCAGGTGAAACTCACCTAAGTCTCACCCGAACCGGTCCTGGGTCACCTCGGTATCGGTGGCCTCAAGCACGGCGAGGGCATGCTGGGGATGTTCCTCAAGAAGGAGAAGATCGACGCCATGCTCGATGTCTCCATCGATCATGTCGACGAGGGCCAAATGGTGCTGGGCGACGGCAGAAATCTTGATTTCGCCTACTCCATGATCATCCCGCCCTTCATCGGCCAGGACGTGATCCAAAAAGCAGCCGAGATCAGCAACGACAAGGGCTACGTGCCGGTGCGTGACACCTACCAGACCCTGCCCTACGACAACGTCCATGCCGTTGGCATCGCCGCCGCGGTTGAGGTCCCGTGGCACACCTCAAACCCAGTCGGCACCCCCAAGACCGGCTTCCCCACCGAACAGTAGGCCCACGTGGCGGCCAAGAACATCGCGGCCCAGGTCCGAGGCGAGAAACCGGGCACCCACCAGGAGTTCGGCGAGATCGCCGCGGTATGTGTCATGAATGCAGGCAACAACGGCGTGATCATCCTGGCCGACAACATGCTGCCGCCCCGCAAACACAGCGTGCTTATCCCCGGACCCCAAGCCCACCTCATGAAACTGGCCTTCGAGAAGTACTTCCTCTGCAAGGGCCGCCACGGCTACGTCGGGTTGCCCCAGCCTAGATTTGCCCGATGTGAATATTCGGGTAGTTGGCTGCCAACCGCTCCATGTCACCCGAGTCGGAGGTCAGAATCACACCACCGCCCGACTCGACGGCGGCGGCGGCGCAGTGAGCATCAGCCAGCAGTGCTGAATCTGCCCCGACGGCCCCCAACACCCCGCCAACCAGCCGGGCGAACGGTCGGTCGGTGTCACGCAGCATCACGCCCGTCTCCCGACTTAGGAGCGAATCAACGACCTGATTGTGATTTCGCCCACGATACAGCTCGGCGAGAATCACGCTGGGCACCACAACGTCACGATCCAGGCGTCGAGCAGCCTCCATCGCAGCCCTCACATCACCAGAAGCGATGCTCTGCCCCTTGGCCAGGGCAGAGACTGCCTCGACGTCGAGCACGAGTCGGGGACTCACTGAAGTCGGTCCATGTAGAACTCAACCAGAGCCTCATCGGGCTTCCCGTTCTCGACCTCCAGTTGATCCAGCAACTCAGCCAGCAGACGTTGACGACGACGACGCAGGAGCTCGTTCCGGATGGCGTCGTTCACCTGGGCCGACACGGCCCCGCCATCGGTCTCGAGTTCATCGACCAGCTCGGAATCCAGGGTCACCGATAGCTTTCGCTTCGTTCGGGTCATACCCAAAGCGCACCTTAGTAGGACTCACCGGGCAATGGTCCGAGGACCAGGCAAAGCCTGACCAAACTGCCGCCGCGCCAAGCGCATGGGGGTTTGGCCCCCTCCGTCGCCTCTACTCGGTGGCTCGACGGAAGGGTTGGCCCAGGGCGCTTGGGCTGCGCACGCCGCTACTGCCAACAGCCAGGGCGACCAGCGTCACGATGAACGGCAGGGCGATGAAGAACTCGAACGGTACGGCCGAGTCGAGGGTCTGGAATCGGAACTGCAGGGCGTCGAGCGTGCCGAACAGCACCGCTCCGGCGGCGATGAGGGCTGGCTTCCAGCGGCCGAAGATCACCAGGGCCAACGCCACCCAACCTCGACCGGCGGTGATGTTGGAGTTGAAGAAACCAAGTTGGCCGACCACCAGGATGGCCCCGCCCAATCCGGCCAGCCCGGCGCCGGCGGTGGTGGCCAGGATGCGGGTCAGGGCCACACTGTGGCCTGCGGCGTCGGCTGCGGTCGGCGATTCGCCGCTGGCGTCGATCACCAGGGTGGAATAGGAGCGCCGCAACCAGAGAGCCAGCACCACGATCAGGATGACGCTGACGTAGGCCACCTGATTCTGTTGGAAGAACGCTTCACCGACCAGGGGAAGCTTTTTGAGCAGGGGAATGGCCAAGGTGTCGGGGGTCGGCACCCGGGGCGGGAGGGGCGAGCCGCCGTAGATCTCGGTGTTCAGGAACGAGGTGAAGGCCACGCCGAACAGCGTCACGCTCAGCCCGGCGACGACCTGGTCCACGGCCAGCAGCACCACAAGGGCGGCGAACACCAGCCCGACCACGGCCCCGGCCACCACACCACCAACAAGACCGATCCACACCGAGCCGGTTTCAAAGGCGGTGGCGAAGGCGGCGAAGGCCCCGATGATCATGGTTCCCTCAAGCCCGAGGTTCAGCACCCCCGAGCGTTCGGTGATCATCTCACCAATGGCGGCAGTGGCCACCGAGATCGAGAGGCGCACGCCCGAGGCCAGCACGGCGGTCCAAAAAGCCAGGGTGACGATGTCGCTCTGAGCCAGGATCATGTCGCCAACCTTTTCTGCTTCGAACGGTCCCGGCGCTCGGCCAGGGCGTTGCCGCCAACGATGCAGATGACCATCAAGGCCTGGATGGCCTGCATCAGGCTCACGGGCAGGCCCGTCTCCCGCTGAGCCGCCTCGGCCCCGACCAACATGGCCGACAGCCCCACGGCCGACACCAATACACCGATCGGGCTGTTTCGTCCGACGATGGCCACGATGATGGCGGTGAACCCGAATCCGGCGGCCGTGCCGCCCGATACCCGGATCTGCTCCCCCGCAAGCACCACATAACCCGCCACTCCGGCGAAGGCGCCACTAAGGGCGAGAATGCCGAAGGTGACAACCCGACGCCGTGACTCGTTGGCGTAGACGGCCTCACGATTGGCGCCGTGGGCCCTGACGATGAAACCGAAGCGGGTGGCCCGCATCAGCCAGGCCATACCGGCCACCGCCACCAGGGCGAAGATGATCCCGATGTGGGTGTCGAGCCAGGGGATGTCGGGGAGTTCGCCCGAACCGACGATACGGGTCTGGGGCAGGAAACTCTCGGGGTCCTGGAGTGGGTCGCGGGCCACCCAGTTGAGCAACGGGACGGCAGTGAAGGCCAGCAGGAGGGTGGCGATCACATCGTTGACCCCGTAGCGGGTGATGAGTAAACCGGCGATTGAGGCCCACAGGGTGCCGCCGATGGCGCCCAGGATCAGGCCGACGGTGATGGCCAGCGGGACCGGGAGATCAGTCACACCGAGCACCGAGATGGCGGCCACGGCGCCGGCCACCATCTGCCCCTCGGCCCCGATATTCCAGATTGAGGACCTGAAGCCGATCCCGAGCCCAATCCCGATGAGGGTGAGGGGTGCGGCCCGGCTGAGGGTGTCGCGCCAGCCGGTGCGTTCGAACATCGATTGCTGGAACACGGTCCAGTACACCGACAACGGATTCTCGCCGGCCCAGGCGATCAGTACCGCCCCAATGGCCAGCGCAGCCAAAATGGCAAGCAACACGGGACCAGCCGCGGCCACAAATTGTGACCACCGCCCGTCTGGCGAGGACGACGCCGACGTCGAGTCGGGGGCGGGTTCGGGCGCTGAGACGACCGTGTCGGTGTCGGTACTCATGAGCGATCCGCCATCAGGGGCCCGGTCGTGGTTTTGGCGGTCACGAGTGGCCTGCCATCATGAGCCCGATGGCGGTGCGGTCGAAGGGACGATCGACGGGGCCGGAGAGCTTGCCGCTGTAGGCGACAAAGAGGCGATCGGCCGACTCCAGCAACTCGTCCAGATCGGCTGAGATCCAGATGACGGCTCCACCGGCAGCGGCGAAGTCGATCAGTTCCTGGCGGAGTTGTTGCGCCGCACCGGGATCGAGCCCGCGGGTCGGTTGGCAGGCCAGTACCACCTTGGTGTCCTCGGAGAACTCCCGGGCCGCCACCAGTTTCTGGGCGTTGCCACCCGACAGCGAGTCGGCCCGATGGTGAGCCTCACCCTTGACGGCCCATCGTCGCATCCTCGTTACGCTGTCGGTCGTCCGGCTGCGCAGGCGCCACACCGTGCGCCCCAACATCATGTTCTCGTCGCATTGCATGGCCCCAACCAGGGCCCGGGCGTAGCGATCGGAGGGCAGGTAGGCCAATCCGGCGTCAATGCGGGCGCGGGGGTGAAGGTCGACGAGGTCGATCTCACCCATCTGGATGGTGCCCGCCTCGGCCGAGAGCAGACCGGCGATGGCCAGTTCCAAGCCGACCTGACCGTTGCCGTCGACCCCGGCCACGCCGACAATCTCGCCGTTGGCCACCACCAGGTCGCCGCCAACCAGTTTCCCGGCCGACAACCCGCTGACCGTCAACGCCTGGCCACGTCGTTCGTGTTGGCGAAGCGAAATACGTGGGACTTCCGACCCCACCATCTCCGCCGCCAGTTGCTCAGGGGTTCGTTCCCCAACCGGGGCCACCGGGCTGACCACTTCACCGGCCCGGAACACCACCACCCGGTCGGCGGCGGCGATCACCTCCCGCAATCGGTGGGTGATGAGGACCACGGCCCGGTTCTGTTCATGGGCCAGTTTCTTCACCACGTCGAGGATGGCGGTGGCCTCGTCGTCGGTAAGTACCGCCGTCGGCTCGTCGAGCAGTAGGACATCGGGGTCGGAGTCGAGGGCCCGGAGCAGTTCGAGCCGCTGCTGGGCCCCCACCGATTGCTCGCCGACCGGGGTCTCCAGATCGACGTCGAACTCCAACTCGTCGGCCAGCTTCTGGAGTTGTTTCGACGCCGTGCGCCGGTCGGTTCGCTTCTTCCGATCGGAGCGGAAGAGCAGAACGATCTCCGCCGGTGTCATCGTGGGCACCAGGGCGAAGTGCTGATGGACCAGGGCGATACCAGCCTCGACCGCCTCGCTGGGTGAGCGAGGGGTAAAGACTTCCCCGTCGCGGAGCAGATGGCCCTGCGAAGGCTGGTCCAACCCTCCGAGGATCCGCATCAGGGTTGTCTTGCCTGCACCGTTCTCGCCGAGAACGGCCAACACTTCACCTCGGCGGATCTCGAGATCAGTGCCTTTGAGGGCTTTGACATCACCAAAGTTCCGGTGAACGTCAACCACCGTAATGGCCGATGCCGGCCCTCCCGCGGGAGAGCCGGCATCGGTGTGATC
>Ga0316190_10000726_pt1 | contig 23214 bp, 21 predicted proteins | sample Eddworburrow2_MG_FD_204929 | JGI IMG/M metagenome (GOLD analysis project Ga0316190, IMG submission 204929) | Coastal sediment microbial communities from Maine, United States - Eddy worm burrow 2 | ecosystem: Environmental > Aquatic > Marine > Coastal > Sediment | place: USA: Maine | collected... | reverse complement strand
CTGCAGACCGGCGTTCACCATGTGCTCCAGCTCCCGTGCGTTCTCGCCGTGCAGGCAGAACGGCACCCCGGCATCGGTTCCCATCGCCACCTTGCCCCCGGCGTCGTAGTACAGCTTCAACGACTCAGCGCTGCGCCCCAGTATGCGGTCGATCTTGATCTGCACATAGTCCGGCAGGCTGGTCCTCAGCGCCTCGTCCTGCTCCAGTCGGTGCCCGGCGGCCAGGGTCGGCACGAGGTAGGTGCCTCGTTTGAGCATCTCCTCGACACATTCATCGGTCATGAACATGCCGTGCTCGATGCTGTCGACCCCGCCCCGGGTGGCGTTGAGGATGCCTTCGGTGCCCTGGGCGTGGCTAGCCGTTCGCTTGGAGAACCGCTGCGCCTCAGCGATGCCGGCCGATATCTCCTCGAAGGTGAAGTGGGCGTCCTCGGGGTTCACCCCTGGGGTCAGCACCCCGCCGGTGGCCATGAGCTTGACGAAGTCGGAGCCGGAGTGGATCTGCTCCCGTACGGCCCGGACCACGTCGTCGGCCCCGTCGGCCACACGACCGATCGAATTGCCGTGTCCTCCGGTCATGCAAATCATGCGCCCCGCAGCCCGGATCGTGGGCCCCATCTGGGTGCCACTGTTGCAGGCGTCGCGAACGGCAAACTCAAGGTAATCCTTACCCCCACAATCCCGGATCGCCGTCACCCCTCCGGCCAGGGTGTCCTGAGCCCGCTTGAGGGCAGACATGACCAGGTGGCCCGATCCCATGCCCTCACGCATGAGGCGGGGATCGGCCTCACCACCAAGGCAGAGGTGAACATGGCAATCGATCAGTCCGGGCATCAAGGTGGCCCCGGTGGTGTCGACCACGGTGCCGGTGAACCCTTCGAACTCGGCGGCCGGGGCGAAGCGGATGATGGTGTCGCCGTCAACGAGCACGCCATGGCCCTCAACTGGTTCGGACCGCCCGTCAAAAACCTGTCCTCCAATGAACAACGTCTGCATGAGCGGGCCTTCCTTATGGTGGAACTCGTCCTGGTCAAGTTGTTGGACGGGTCGGTCCAGCATGGACCCCAACGCTCCGTTGCGCCAAGGCGACACGATGGTCCGCTGGCAAGCCGGGCGTGGCCACACCTCGCCGACGGTCGCTACTGATCCGGGGGCGGGGAGGGAGTCCCCAGGACCACCGAAGCCATGATGACGTCAACCGTTTCCGTCCAGACGGTGTCCTCGACGCTGCCGACCCGTATCACCAGAGGGTTCGCGTCACCCTGGTCGACCCAGAAGAACCGCATGGTCGAGCCGTTGTTCCAGACGGCCATGGTGTTCGAACCAGCCTGGACCAACGGCACGCAGGGAGCCCCTTCCTCGCAGCCCTCGACGTCGGCCAGCGTAAGGTCGAACTGCTTGGCCGACATACCGCCGACCTCGACGTCGGTGACGTCGCTCATCTCAACCCCAGCGGGCGGAGAAGCAAGCCAGTCGTCGATGCGATCGGGATCCCAGAGCTGCTCCTCGCTTGGCTCGGGGGATCCGGGGGTATCGAGAACCAGATCGGCCTGGGGACCGATCAGGTTCGAGGCCCGCGAGAACACAATGTCGCGATCGGTAGGGCCGGTCGATTCCGAACCGGCCACGACCACCAGCCCAGCCCCAACCTCTGGGGAGAAGACATCGGGCCCGAGTTCCATGGTGATCCGGGTACCCAGCGCTGTCGTAGGCACACCGACCCAAACTCAAGACCCTTCGGTCAAGTCCGCTCCCTCAGCGGCGATCTCGTCGAAGACCTCGTCGTTGTGTTCGCCCAGGATCGGGGCCCGGCGATAGATCCCGGTGCCGGTCTCGGAGAACCGCATGGGGGTGTTGACCTGCACGATCGGGCGCCCGCTTGGCTGGTCGACGGCCACCAACATGTCGCGCGAGGCCACGTGATCATCACTGAACAGATCACCTGGCTTGTTGACCACGCCCACCGGCACCTTGCCCCCAAGAGCTTCGAGTACCTCGGCGTTGGTGCGGGCCGCGACCCACTCGGCCAGGGCAGTGTCGACCAGCTCCCGGTTCTTGACCCTGCCCCGCGGTGAGGCCGTTCGCTCGTCGGTTGCCAAGTCGGGGTGGCCGATGATGGGGGCCAGCTCCCGCCAGTGTTTGTTGGTCGGCGAGGCTATGGCGACGGCCCCATCCGCTGTGTCGAACACGTCGAAGGGGGCCACAAAGTCGCTGCTGTTGCCACTGGGTGGCGTGTCGCCCCGGCCCATGTAGCTGTAGCGCATCACGCCCTGTTCAGCGATGGCCATGATCGAGTCGGTCATGGCCACGTCGACGAATTGGCCCTCACCGGTTCGTTTGGTGTGATAAATGGCGGCCAGGAAGGCCAGGGCGCCGACGGTGCCGGGGTAGATGTCGCCCAGGAACGGTCCGACCTGGACCCGCTCGTCCGGTCCGCTGCCGTTCATCGACACCAGCCCGCCATGGGCCTGGGCGATCACGTCATAGGCGGGCCAGTCGGCGTACGGACTCTCCCCGGTGCGGGGATCGCCGAACCCGCGGATGGCGCCGTAGACGAGACGGGGATTGCGTTCGTGTAGCACCTCGTAACTGAGGCCCAACCCGTCCATGACCCCGGCCCGCATGTTCTCGACCAGGGCATCGGCGGTCTCGATCAGCTCCAGGAAGCGTTCCCGGTCCTCGGCGTCGGTCAGGTCGAGAACTACCCCCCGCTTGTTGCGGTTGTAGGAGGAGAACGAGCCGCCGTAGGCCTTGATCTCGTCGTCGAGGGTGTAGGGAGCCATGGGCCGTTGCAGATCGCCCCGGGGACCCTCAACCTTGATCACGTCGGCACCGAGATCGGCCAACATCATCGTGCTCCACGGCCCGGCGATGGCCTGGGTCAGATCGATGACCCGCACATCGGCCAGAGGGCCACTGCGGTCGGCCAGCATCGGTGTTGCCCGCTCGTGGGCGGTGAGATGGGGTTGATCCTCGGCATCGACGGTCACTTCTGCTCCTCGATTTGCTGGCTTCACATCAGGCCCCGAATCGAGCCTGCGAAACGCGACCCGAACACCGTCCGGGACAAGGGAGAAGTCTGGCGTTCGGCCACGACGTTGTCACACCCGGACCACGATTTTGCCCGATCCGGTCCCGACCGGGCAGGCACCGCGACCGCAGTTGGGCCAGACTCTTGCACGCCGCAGAACCGAGAGGACCGTTCAATGCTTTCCCCTTACCGGGTGCTCGACCTGACCGACGACCGAGGCCACTTTGCCGGCTTCTTGTTGGCCCAACTGGGGGCCGACGTCGTTGCCGTCGAGCCCGCCGAGGGGCAGCGTTCCCGCCACCGTGGCCCCTGGGCCGGGAGTGAACCCGATCCGGAGCGGGCTCTGAACCACTGGGCCTACAACCGGGGGAAACGTTCCGTGGTGGTTGACAGCACCGCCGAGTTTCTCGAACTGGTGACAGGGGCCGACGTCGTCATCGAAAGCGGGGCATCGTTGGGAACATCGGTCAACGTCGATCTGGCCGAGGCCCGCCGTCACAATCCGGGGTTGATCACGGTGTCGCTCAGCCCATTCGGGGCCGAGGGCCCCAAGGCCGACTGGGTCGGCACCGACCTCACCATCAACGCCGCGGCGGGTGAGATGGCCCTCAATGGCTACCAGGACCGGGCCCCGGTACGGATCAGCGTGCCCCAGATCTGGGTCAATGCCGCGGCCGAGGCGGCCTGCGCCATCCTCATCGCCCTCACCGACCGGGCCCAGACCGGGCTCGGTCAACATGTCGACGTCTCGGCCCAGGAGGCCATGATGCTGACGGCCCAGGGCTGGCTGGCTCCGGCGTTGTGCGACAACCCGCCGGCCCAGCGGACCGGCGGTGGCCTTGAACTGCTCGGTGTGGTCAAGTTCCGCTTCGTCTACGAAGCCATCGACGGGCACATGACGCTCACGTTCCTGCCCGGAGTTCTTGTCGGCTCGTTCACCAATCGCATCCTGGCCTGGGCCGCCGCCGAGGGCGATCTGGACCCGGATCTGGCGGCCATCGATTGGATCGACCTGATGGAGGGCCGCGAGCTCGACGACGTGGCCGACATCGCCAAGCGAACGGCGGCGGGGGTGGCCAAGGCCATCGCCCGCCATACCAAGGCGGAACTGTTCGCCATGGCCCGCCGGGACAAGCTGTTGATGGTGCCCGTCACCACCCCGGCCGATGTGGTGGCCAGCGAGCACTACGAGGCCCGGGGTTTCTGGGACGAGGTCGACATCGACGGCTTCGACGAACCGGTCCGCTTCCCCGGGCCGTGGGTCCACAGCAAACGGGCCGACGGCACCTCGACCGAACAGGCCGGGGTCCCGACCCAGGCCGGGGTGCACCGCCTGGGCCCACCCCCTCGCATCGGGCAACACACGATCGAGGTGCAGAATGAGCAGCGCACCGCGGTGCCGCTCGGCGCCGTCAAACCCCAACCGACGCGGACCAGGCCGCTGGAGGGGATCACGGTTATCGACTTCACCTGGGTCTACGCCGGGCCCTTCGCCACCCGGATGCTGGCCTACTACGGGGCCAAGGTGATCAGGGTCGAATCGCAGACGCGGCCCGACCAGGTGCGCTCATCGGGCCTATCACGGGTGATGGGCGACGATGGAGCCGAGGGCAGCCAGCAATGGCACTCGATCAATGCCGACAAAGAGAGCCTGCAGATCAACCTGAAGGTGCCCGAGTCGCGCCAGGTGGTGCTTGACCTGGCGGCCAAGTCCGATGTGGTCATCAACGCCTTCTCTCCCGGGGTGCTGGAACGGCTCGGTCTCGGCCACGACGACCTGCACGCCGTCAACCCCCAGCTGATCACGGTTTCGACCACACTGTTCGGCCATTCCGGTCCCCTCTCCCCCATCCCCGGGTTCGGCAACATGGGGGCGGCCATGGGCGGCTACTACGAGGTGACGGGCTGGCCCGATCGCCTCCCGGCAGGACCGTTCCTGGCCTACACCGATGCCACCTCGCCCCGCCTGACGGCGGCATTGATCATGGCCGCCCTCGACCAGCGGACCCGCACCGGTGAGGGGCTCAGCCTCGACTTCTCCCAGGCCGAAGGGGGCATCCACTTCCTGTCCGAAGCCATCCTCGACCAGGTGGTCAACGGCAACGGCCAATCCCGGTTGGGTAACGCCGATCGATGGATGGCGCCCCACGGGGCCTACCCCGCAGGCGAACCCGATTGCGATGCCTGGATCGCCATTGCCTGCGAGACCGACGAGCAATGGCAGGCCCTGGCCTCGGAGATCGGCCGGCCCGAACTCGCAGCGCTCGACGTTGCGGCCCGATTGCAGCGCCAGGACGAACTCGACGGGCTGATCTCGGCCTGGACCGCAGGTCGGGACCCCGTCGAACTGCAGGCCCAGTTGCAGACCAGGGGTGTACCAGCCCACCAGGTGCAGAACAGCCCCGAGGTCGTCGCCGACCCACAGCTATTGCACCGGGACCACTTCCACGAGGTACCACATGAGGTCTACGGACACACCTGGGCCGAGCAGTTCGGATTCCGCCTGTCCCGCAGCGATGGCACGCCCCGCCGGCCCGGGCCGTTGTGGGGTGAGCACAGTTTCGAGATCCTCTCGGAGCTGCTGGGCTACGACGGCGACCAGATCGCCGAGCTTGTGATCGCCGGGGTTCTGGAATAGCCGAGGTCACCGACGGCGGGCGCGCTCGACTTGAGGGCGTGCCAGATGGCGGAAGCGCTCAACGGCCGGGCGCCCACGGCACAGCGGGCGTGCCCGAACAATGGGTGGCGCAGTAGCCTGAGCGGCCATGGCACTGGTCAGATGGGTAACCGAGATGGGGATGGGAGTCGACGTTCACGGCGGCGACTACACCAAGGCGGCTCGCAGGGCGGTGTCGGACGCCCTGCGCCACAGCAGCCTGAACTTCTTCGCCGCAGCGGGCAAGACCCGCCACGACATGCACGTTGAGGTGGTCATTGCCGTGGCCGACCCCGACGCCATCGATGTCGACGCCATCGCCGCCGAGGTTCCCTACGGCACCATCACCGTGACACCAACCGTTGGCGGGCTCGACGTTGTCGCCCCCGCCGGGGGCGACACCCTCGTTATCGCCAACGCCGCCATCCTCGTCAGCTTCGACGAGGGGGACTGAGTGGACCCGCGTGCGGGGCCAGCCGGATCAGACCCCGACCAGCCGGATCGGACCCCGACCAGCCGGATCGGACCCGCTCCGGCCCCGCTATGAGTCGGTGATCTGGTAGCGCAGTTCGCCGTCCACCACCCTGGTGGTGGCCTTACTTGTCTGGCGCAGGTGTTCGAGGTGGGCGAACGTCTCGCTGTCGGCCATTGGCCCCCATGAACGGGGCTTGAACAGGTGCTTGGAGTAGTCGGGCACCGTAAGTTCGTTGTGGGGGGCATGGGCTGCGGCGTCGACCAGAATGGCCAGACGTTCCTTGTGGTGCTCGATGATCTCGGTTGAGCGACCCGGGAGGTCGTTGAACTCCAGACCGTGGGCCGGCAGCACGACCTTGACGTCCTCGAAGGTGTGCATACGCTCCAACGAGGAGAAGAAGTCACCCAGTGGTTCCTTCTGCGAGGTCAACCCGGAGATGTGGGGGGTGATGGTGGGCAGTAGATGGTCACCGGAAACGAAGATGCCCTCGGTGGGGTCGAGCAGACAGAGGTGGTCGACGGTGTGGCCCGGGGTGTAGACCGAAACCCACTCACGGTCACCGAGGTGCAGCACGGTACCGTCGGTGACCCGCTTCGACGGTTTTGGCGGCTGCCACACCTTGCTCAGCATCAAGGGCAGGATGCGCCACCGGAAGCGCTCCTTCCAGTGGTTGTCGGGAGGAGGACCACCCCACGGCACCGGGCGATCCCACGGTGAGTGACGCTCGCGGTTGGTCATCTTCATCAACGTCGACTCGATAACCCCCATCTGCTGGTCGTAGGTCTTGTCGACGGCGATGTCGCGAACGAGGTCGTCCTCCTCCTGGGGGTCCCAGTAGGTCTTGAAGTGTTCGTGAGTGACGAGTTCGGCCCCGGTCAGGTCCCGAATCCGTTGAGCCGCCCCGTAGTGGTCGGGGTGGGAGTGGGTGATGACCACCGTGTGCACCCGCTTCAGCGGTAGGCCCGCCTCGTCGAGTCGGCGCTTGAGCACAGCCCACGACCGCAGGTTCGGAGTGCCAGGATCAATGAGGGCCACCCCGTCGCGATCCTCTATGGCATAGCAGTTGACGTGCCCCAGGCCGGGCATGTTCATGGGGAGTTGGATACGCAGCACACCGGAGGCGACCTCGGTGACCTCGTGCTGCGGCGGGCGGCGTTCTTCACGCATGTTGTTCATGGCTCTAACTAAAATAGAGCCACGATCGGTGATCCGTCGAAACGCGATGGATCAGGGCAGGTCAAAACAGTCGGCGTTTCCGGGGTCTATCACCCCGTGACCAGAGTTGGCGGCCACCACACACAGCGCCGTGGCCCCGGCCGGCTTGTTGGCCACCGCCACCTTGGACTCGGCGGTTGAGAAGGGCTGCTCGTCGGTCAGTTGCCAGTCGCCTCGTACCGCTCCGAAGGTGGCGTTGTTGGTCCCGACCTGTTCGGCATCGTAGATGTTCCAGTAGAAGTGAGCGTGGTTACCGGTCTCGAGCGGGTTGAATTTCACCGCATCCCAGTCGATGACCAACTCGCCGTTGGCGAGCACCTCGACGTCGGTGATGTGGGCACACAGGCCTTCGCAGTCGAACGATGCCGTGGTGGCGGTCCGCTCCGTGGTGTTCGGGTCTGCCGTGGTGGCGGTCCGCTCCGTGGTGTTCGGGTCTGCCGTGGTGGCGGTCCGCTCCGTGGTGTTCGGGTCTGCCGTGGTGGCGGCGCCGGCCACGGTCTCGTCGCTGGTGCCATCGCCGTCATCGGAATCGGAATCGGCATCGGCATCGGCATCGGCATCGGTGGAGTCACTGCCGACTGCGCCACCGGCCACGCCCGAGATGCCCTCGCCGGTGCCGTCGCCGCCCAACTGGGTGAGGGCGATGAGTCCGGCCACAGCCAGCAGGGCCACCGCCGCGATCCCCACCAGCAGCGGCGTCCTCGACGATCGGCCGCCGCTGCCGGCCGTTGAGCCCTCGTTGCCGCCACGGCCAACCGAGCCCGAGACGAGTTCCGAAGCCCCGGGCGAACCGGCGGTGGACGACGACTGGTCAACGATTCCCGCAGCACCGACAGAGGCGGCAATAGCCAGGCTGTCCGTGCGGCCACTATCGGTCGAGGGCGGAAGTGACCCCCCGCCGACCCCGGGAGGGGGGTCGCCCAAGTCTGTGCCGCCCGGTGCCGGAAACGATCCAGTGACCGCCGCCTGCGGGGCCACGGTTGGTCCCGTCTGGATCGCCGGCGGGGGGTCTGGTGGCGACGCCGGGGCGGTACCGGGGGTTGGCGAGTCTGGTTGGCGGACTGGCGACTGGTAGCTCCCCGACGTTGGGGCCGAGGGCGAGGCCCAGGCATCGGCCGCTGGGGTGGCGGCGGCGGCACCCGGGCTGGGGGCAGCCACCGGGGTGGGGTCGGGTGGGGTCGGGTCGGCGGGAAGAACCGCAATCGGGTTCACCGCAGCGGCCGTGGTGACCGAGGCCATATGGGCCCCGGCTCCGCCGCCGGCATCAGCGGCGGCCCAGGCGGCGCCGAGGGGAATGGTGTGTTTGGGGTGGGCGTCGGTGGCGATGGGACGACCGAGTTCGCCCCCGACCATCAGCCCGATGAGGGGGATTCGGCTGCTGCCGCCCACGAGCAGGATCAGGTCGATCGCCTCGATGGTCAGATCAGCGCTGCGGATGGCGCGGTGCATGGCCCCGATGGCGTCGGCCAGGCTGGGCCGGATCATGCGCTCCAGTTCAACCCGGGTGAGACGGATATCGGTGTGTAACCCAGGCAACACCACCGGCACCGTCACCTCGGCATCGCTCGACAACGCCTCCTTGGCCTCAACACAATCGCGACGCAGACGGGCCACTGCCGACGCAACCGAGGGATCGCCAGCGTCCAACTCGTCGATGGCACCACCGAGGGTGTCGCGCACGAAAGCAAACACCGCGGCATCAAAATCGATGCCCCCGAGGCGCTCAATGCCCTCGGGCTGGCCGAGCAAGTCGAAGCCGTGCGCCTTCTTGCGCAAAACGGCGGAGTCGAAGGTGCCCCCACCCAGGTCAAAGACGGCAACGGTCATGCCGGGGTCAATGCGCTCCAAGGTCGAGTAGTGGATGGCGGCCGCCTCCGGCTCGGACAGAGTGATAACCCGATCGAGATCGGCCATACGAAACGCCTGGTGCAACAGGTCGAGCTTGTAGGGGCCCCAGTTGGCCGGATGGGTAACGGCGACACGATCGGGCTCGCTCCCCTCGTTCGCACTGACCTGAGCGATCACCCACGCCAAGAGGCGAGCCGAGAGCGACTCGGCAGAGTAGGGGCTGCCCCCGACCAGAATCGGCGTCGGATCGCCGATGCGCCGCTTGAATTCCCGGGCAACCCGGCCTGGGTTACTCAGGGCCCGCCGATTGGCGGCCTCGCCCGTGAGGATCGTGTCGTCCTCGGTGAGGTAGATCACCGAGGGGATCGACGCCATACGATTGCCAAGCTCCACAATCTGTACCGAGCCGTTGCGATGGACCGCGGCGGCCGTGTACGTCGTCCCCAGATCGACTCCGAGTTCATACCCCATCTATTGCCTCATACTTTCAGTCAAGATTGATGCCCCGCCGTCGACTGACGATGGCAAGCCTGGCAGCGGTGGGTTGAAGTCATGCCGCCCCGATGCACCCCGAACCAACCATCACAGCTTAGGCGAGGTTGATCCTGGGCGGGCCCCGGCCAGGTCGGCCGCCGAGCCGTCGACCCGAACCGCCAATCTGGACAACCAGGCTGGTTCGAGACCAACATCCACCCATGGATCAGACCACGATCACTCTGCATAGCGGATTCCCGATCGGTGCCGTCGATCCCCGGATCTTTGGCGGCTTTGTCGAGCACATGGGCCGCTGCGTGTACGAGGGGGTTTTTGATCCGGGCTCGATCCATGCCGACGAGTCCGGCCTGCGCCGTGACGTGCTCCTGGCCCTCGATCGCCTGGCGATGCCCCTGGTCCGCTACCCGGGTGGCAATTTTGTGTCGGGCTACCACTGGACCGACGGTGTTGGTCCGGTTGAGGCCCGGCCGACGGTGCGGGAACTGGCGTGGTTGAGCATCGAGACCAACCAGTTCGGCACCGACGAGTTCATGGCCCTGTGCGCCAAGCTCAACTGGGCGCCGATGATGGCGGTCAACCTCGGCACCGGCACTCCGGAGGAGGCTCGGGACTGGGTTGAGTACTGCAACGGCGCCGTCGGCACAACCTACGCCAACCTGCGGGCGGCCAACGGCCAGGTCGAGCCATACCGGGCCCCGGTGTGGTGCCTCGGCAATGAGATGGACGGCCCCTGGCAGCTGGGGCACGGCCCGGCCGCCGAGTATGCGGTTGAGGCCAAGAAAGCGGCCCGCATGATGCGCAGCATCGACCGTTCCATCGAACTGGTGGCCAGCGGATCGTCGATGCCGACCCTCGACAGCTATCTCGAGTGGGATCGACAGGTGCTGGAGTACCTGGGCGGGACCGTGAACTACATCAGCCTGCACCGTTACGTCGGCAACCCCAATGACGACACCGCCGATTTCCTGGCCGTCACCAACGCCATCGACGCCCAGATCGAAGCGGTCGACGCCCTCTGCCGCTTCGTTGCGGCCAAACAGCGGCGCCAACGGCGCGTGTACCTGTGCTTCGACGAGTGGAACGTCTGGTACAAGAACAACGAGGTGGACGGCAAGGAACAGGTCGCACCCCACCTGGTTGAGGAACGATTCAACCTCGAGGATGCCCTGGTCGTTGCCGGTTTCCTGAACAGCTTCATCCGCCACGCCGATGTCGTAAAAATTGCCAACCTGGCCCAGGTGGTGAACGTGCTGGGCCCCGTCATGACCGACGGCGACAACCTGCTGATCCAGTCGATCTTCCACGTCTTTGAGCAGTACTCGGCCCGCCGCAACGGCATCTCCCTCTGGCCCTCGGTTGATGGTCCGAGCTATGAAGGGGCCACCAACGGTCGGGTCAATGTGCTCGACACCAGCGCCATCATCGATGGCGACCGTCTACACGTTTTTGCCACCAACCGCAGCCTCGACGAGGAGGCCCCGGTGCGGATCGTGCTCGCCGACCGGGCGATTTCCGCCCTCGGCCCAGCCCACATCATCGCAGGTGACGGACCCACGGCGGAGAACACCTACGATCATCAGTCTGCGGTCACCGCTCAGCCCTTCGATATCGACACCGTGGCCGATGGCGTTGCCCATGGCACCCTCCCACCACTCTCGGTCGTCGCCCTGACCTTTGAACTCGATTAGCGACGAAGCCTCCGGCATCAGGTACGGTGGTCCAGAGTATACGAAGGCTGGTAGAGGCCTGGCAAAGTCGCTAGGACGAGGTCGGCATGACAAAGAACAAAAATAGGGTGACCCCGGCAAAGTACGAATTTCGTGTCTGGGACCCAAAACGCAAAGTATCGCGACAGCTGGCCACCATGGCCGAATTCGACTACGGCGAGCGGCTTCACGACTGCTACCTGCTCGTTGCCGACAAGAGCTACAACGCCAAGATCCGCCGCAATCGCATCAAGATCAAGCGTCTCGTCGGCGAGCAGGCGGGCTTCCAATGCTGGTCGTCGAAGTGGCTCAGTTCTCCCAACGATGCGCCCAAGCCATTCGGCCGGCTGCTGTCGGAACTGCATTCGCTTCGCCCCGTCCCCGACGATTTTGAGCGGGAACTGACTCGGATACTCCGCGGGCTCAGGCTCGAAAAGGGGGTTCGACCAGTTTTTGTCACCAAGCGGCGCCGCCGGTTCTATCTGGGATCGATGAAGGCCGAGACGGCTGAGATCAAGGTCAGGGGCCACAAGAGCAGCCGAAGCACGGTGGCCATCGAAGGGTCCGACCTCAACGACCTCATACACCTGCGATCCGGCCTCGGCCTGACCAAAGTGCCGAACCTGGCCTTCCACCTCGCCATCAGCCGTCAACCCAAACGCAGCTGACCCAACTTCAGTCGTCGGTGTCGGTGGCTCCGTCATCCAGATAGTCGATGTGGGGTAGCGGTTCCGACGAGGTCCGAACGATCCCAACCAGGTTGGCGACGATGCGTCGGAGATAGCGGTAGTAGATGGCCAGCGGGACGACCTCGCGGCCGGGGCGCTCGGAGGTCATGAACCCGGTGATGTGAGCCTGGTGAGCGTCGGCGATACCCAGCGCCCGTCGGGTGTACTCGTCGACACTCTCGTCGTCAGCGTCGGGGTCACCCAGGAGGTCGGCTGCCTCGGAGAACAACGACGAGACGGTCTGCTGCTCCTCGAGCAGCTCGCTGACGTTGTCGACGTCGGCCAGCGACACACCATTCTCGGCCAAATCGAGGATGTTCTTGGCCTGATCGCCGATCCGTTCGATCTTCTTCAGCAGCAGGGTCATGCCCAGCACCGACCCAATATCGGCACTGCCCTGCACACTGACGTGAACGATGAGCTCGGAACGAAGCTCCTGCTCGGCCTCGTTGATCCGCCCGTCGGTCTCCCTGATATTGGCAGCGACGGTTTCGGCATCAGTATCGGTGAGCAGGGCCATGGTGGCCAGATCGAACGAGTGACGGGCATCACCCAACATGGTGAGGGCCTTGGCCACGACGTGATCGAGGCTATTCCCCTCGGTTGAACCTCGCCTGAAGAACGCCAGAACCATAGAGACCGCCTTTCAGCGAAATAGTACAACACCGATTAGTGGGACGACGACGAACGCCCCAAAAACATAAACCACGGCCATACTACGTCGCTGAACAGCGATCCCTGCTAACCACTCAGCACCATGGACCGGCAGATAACGGGTGAAGGGCAGGCCGTAGAGGATGACAATGCCCGCGATGTTGAACGTGGTATGGGCCAGCGCTACGGTCAACGACTCGGGGCTCGAGGCGGCCAGGGCGGCCAGGAGAGCGGTGATGGTGGTGCCGACGTTGGCTCCAAGCGTGACCGGGTAGGCGTTTCGCAGGCTCAACACCCCGGCTCCCGCCAGTGGAATCAGGATCGAGGTGGTGATACTCGAAGACTGCACCGCAACGGTGATCACCAGCCCCAGCAACAACGCAATCATGCCTCCGCCCTTGCTGAGGAAGGAGTTGATCGATCGCTCGACCCGGTCGGCCACCAGGGCCCGCATGTTCTTGGTAATGAAGGCCAAGGCCACCAGCACGATGACCAGGCCGGTCAGCACCATGAGGATGCCCTGCGCCGTGCCTTCGGTGCCGAAGGCCGACCAGATATCGCGCAGCCACGACACCGGTTCCTTCACCCAGGCCTTGACGGGACTCTTCCACTCATTTCCCGCCGTGCCGACCAACTGTCCGCTGATGGCCTCGGCGGTACGGGAGATGAGGCCGAATGCCACCTCCAAGGGGAAGAGCAGGGCCACGGCCATGAGATTGAAGAAGTCGTGCACGGTGGCGGCGGCGAAGGCTCGTCTGAACTCACTCGATTGCCGCATGTGGCCCAGCGAAACCAAGGTATTGGTCACCGTGGTTCCGATGTTGGCCCCCATGACCATGGGCACAGCGGCATCGACACCGAGAGCGCCCGAGGCGACCAAACCAACGATCACCGACGTTGAAGCCGAGGACGACTGAACCAGGACCGTGCCCAGAATGCCAATGCTGAGCCCGGCGATCGGGTTGCTGACGGCGGAGAACAGTGCCTTCTGGGTGTCCTCACCCATGATTTTGACGCCCGCTTCAAGCGACGAGACCCCTACTAAAAAAAAGTAGATCAGGCCAACGACGATGGCGGAACGCAGTGGACCCCAACTCAGCAACGACTCGAGCCTCTGATGCACGTTGGCGAGGCTACCGGCAGCACCGGTGGAGCCCACCCTGAAAACCCGCATCCAGCCATACCGTTGACCAGGCAGGCAGCATGGGTCGACAGCGCCGCTTCCAGTAGGATGCTCGGCGCCGGCTCAGACGACCGGCGCAGATATGGAGCTTCGTCGCAGCCATGCCGGATTCGGAGGCAACGCGGGCTCGAACGGTGCGCCGAGGAGGAGCAGAGACATGAGCGACGTCGACGTTGGCATCGTGATGGGCAGCCAGTCCGACTGGCCGACGATGCAGCACGCGGTTGATGTGCTCTCGGAGCTGGGAATTGCCTTCGAAACCAAGTTGGTCTCGGCCCATCGCACCCCCGACCGGCTGTGGGACTACGCAACAACAGCAGTCGAACGTGGGCTGAAGGTCATCATTGCGGGGGCGGGCGGTGCCGCCCACCTACCCGGCATGATGGCATCGAAGACCCCGCTGCCGGTACTTGGCGTGCCGGTCCGATCATCCGCCCTCGACGGTATGGACAGCCTCTTGTCGATCGTGCAGATGCCTCGGGGATGCCCGGTCGCGACGATGGCCATCGGCCCCGCAGGGGCGACGAACGCCGGGGTGATGGCGGCCGAGATCCTCGCCCTCGGCAATAGCGACGTTGCGGCGTCGCTTCACCGTTGGCGCCAGGCGCTCGCCGACTCCGTTGCCGTCGAGCCCGACCGTGGCTGAGCATCCCGCCGCCACGGTTGGCATTCTTGGCGGCGGCCAACTGGCCCTCATGCTGGCGGGGGCCGCGGCCCGCATCGGTGTGCGGGTACACGTGTACTCTCCGTCGGGGACCACCGAGGGCTGTCCCGCCGACGAGACCACGATCGCGCCCTATGACGATGAGAGCACCCTGATTGGGTTTGCCCAGTCCGTCGACGTGGTGACGTTCGAAACCGAGAACCTCCCGCTGGATTCGGTGCGGGCGATTGCGGACCACGTCCGGGTCGCCCCGAACCCGGAGACGCTGCGGATCGCCCAGGATCGGCTGTTCGAGAAGGACTTTGTCACAGCACTGGGTATCGCCACCACGCCCTACCTGAACGTCGACAGCCCCCGGGCTCTCGCCGACGCGGTGTCGGCCCTGGGTACACCGGCCATGCTCAAAACCCGCCGGCTCGGCTACGACGGACGCGGCCAGGTGCGTATCGACACCCCATCCGGTGCACGCCAAGGGTGGGAAACGCTCAAGGAACTTCCCTGCATCCTCGAGGGGTTTGTCGCCCTCGAGCGCGAGTTCTCCCTGGTGACGGCCCGGTCGGGCGACGGCCGGATCGTGCCCTTTGATCTCGCCGAGAATGTGCATGTCGACGGGATTCTGCACACCAGCCGCGTGCCGGCCGATCTGCCAGCCCCGGTGTGCGCCCAGGCTCAGGAGATCGGGGTGTGCATCCTTGAGGCGCTGGACTACGTCGGGATCCTCGGCATCGAGTTCTTCCTCGGTCCCGACGGCCTCATGATCAACGAACTGGCGCCACGGGTTCACAACACCGGCCATTGGACCCAGAACGCCTGTGTCGTCGACCAGTTCGAACAACACATTCGGGCCATCACCGGCCGGCCCCTCGGAGACGGCAAACGACACGTCGATGTTGTCATGACAAATCTTCTTGGCGACTCGATTCTCAAAGTGGATCAGTTGATCGAGGACCCGAGCATCAGCCTCCACCTGTACGGCAAGGGTGAGGCCTGGCCAGGCCGCAAGATGGGCCACTACAACCAGGTTCAGAGATAGCGGGAGCGGTATGACCAAGATGGTGAAAGCGGCAACCCTGATCGGCCCCGGCGATCTTCGGGTCCAGTCCTACCCCTTCCCCACCGAACTGGCCCCGGGAGCCGTGCTGGTGAAGATGTCGGCCTCGGGCATCTGCGGGACTGACAAGCACACCTACCGGGGCGAGACCCAACAGTACGCAGGCACCGAGCACGCAACATCGACCCCGTTCCCCATCATTCAGGGCCACGAGAACGTCGGGATTGTTGCCGCGGTCGGCCCTGGCGGGGCCCGGGCCTTCGACGGCTCCCCCATCGCCGAGGGTGATCGCATCGTTCCCGCCCCCAACCGGGCCTGCGGGCGCTGCCGTTTCTGTCTGGATGACTTCCCCTACTACTTCTGCCGTGAGCTTGAGAACTACGGGAACTCACTGACCTCCGCCGTCGGACCCCACCTGTTCGGCGGCTTCGCCGAGTACCTCTACGTTCTGCCCGGAACCCCGGTGTTCAAGGTGCCCGAAGGTCTACCCGACGACGTGGCCGTGCTCACCGAGCTCTTCGCCGTGACCCACAGTTTGGACCTGGCGTCGCGCATGCCCCGACCGGGCGGTTTCGCCCCCGGCGACTCGGTGGCGGTGGTTGGGGTTGGCCCGGTGGGTTTGGTCCACGCCGCCAAGGCGGCACTGATGGGAGCGGCGAGGGTGATCGCCATCGATCAGTTCGACCCCCGGCTGAGCATCGCCGCCGACCTCGGAGCCACCGATTGCCTCATCGCCGATGACAACACCGGGGCAACGATCGCCGCCGTGCACCAGCTGGTGCCTGGCGGGGTCGATGTTGTGGTCGATGCCAGCGGCCACCCGTCGACGTTCGGCACGGCCATGAGTCTGCTGCGCGATGGCGGCACCCTGCTTGAGGTGGGCGCCTTCGTCGATCTTGGCCCGGTCGAAATCAACCCGGCGAACCTGCTCGGCCGCAACCTGACGATCGTCGGAGTGGCCGGTGAGGACGCCCGTGGCTATGACACCACGTTGGCCATGTTGGCCGAGCACCACCGGACCGTGCCGTTCCACCGCGCCGTGACCCACCATTTCGGGCTCGACGACGCCGACCAGGCCATGCAAACGGCCCTGGCCGCAGGTGATGCCATGAAGGTCGTCATCACCCCCTGATCCGGGCCCGGCCCAGCGAGCTGGGCGCCGGGGCGGCGTTGGCTTTGCCGCGCCCAAACGCGCCTCGTCCCGGCCGCGAGTGGCTTGACACCCTGATGATCGGTAATTACTGTACCAGTTATTGTGACAGTAACAGTGACCCCCGAAGCCCAGCTGACCCATAGTGAGTTCACGACCTCAGTAGGGCACGAGCTCGAGCGGTTGGCCATGGCGCAGAGCAACGGACAAGTCTCGGCCGTGCCCGATGCCAGGACGCTGCGGTACTACGCCACCCGGGGCCTGCTTGACCCACCAATCGAGGTCCGGGGCCGCAAGGCCATCTACGGCCACAGGCACGTCCTGCAGGCGGTAGCGGTGAAGGCCCTGCAGGCTCAGGGGTTGGCCCTCACCGAGATCCAGCAGCGCCTGACCGGGCAGAGCGACACCGAGCTTGAGGCCGTGATCCGGCGCCAACAAGGCGCCCGATTCTGGCATCAGGTCCCGACCTCCCACAGCCCGACCGAGCCCACAACCGAGCGCCCAGCCAAGGCCACACCCGAGGACGGACCGCCAGCGCAGCCCGCAGTAGCGAGCCAAGCCATCGGCGTCGACCCGGTGGCCGTGCGACTGAGCCCGGGCGTGACGCTCGTCGTCGACCCCGTCCGACCCCCAACCGCTGACGACCTCGAAGCCATCCACCACCACGCGTCAGCGCTACGGCAAGAGCTTCAGCGCCGCGGCCTCATCGAACCAGAACAGGAAACGCCATGAACACGACAACCATCCCCCTCGCCGCCACCGACGACCAACCCCAGACCGACGGCCCTGGAATCGGCATGCTCACCTGCGGGCGGGGCTGGCTACCCCTAACCGAGGTGAACATCGAGACCGGGATCTCCGGCCTCGATGCCACCGTGACCATCCGTCAGTCGTTCGCCAATCCCTTCAGCGACGCCATCGAGGCGACCTACATCCACCCCCTCCCCGACAGGGCGGCGGTCACCGCGTTCTCGATGACCATCGGTGAACGTCGGATCGAGGGTCGAACAAAACGTGGGAGGAACAGACCGGAGCCCCCTCAAACGGCGACAACCGCCGCCGCCTTCGGTTCTGGGACTGATCGGGGTCGCTTGGGCCGCCTCGGCGTCGTCAGGTGCTGAGCATCACGCCGCACACCACGGCGGCGATGGCCATTACCAGACTGCCGGCCCCGGTAACCGCCTTGACCACGCGCTGGCCGGTCTCGGCGTGGACGAAGGCCGCAACCCCCGACGCCGCGACCAGGAGCAGCTTTATGCCCAGCGTGGCCTGATAGCTCACGCTGGTGGCGGCCACGTCGACCACCAGCAGGTTCCACACCCCGGTGATCACGGCCAGGGAGAAGAATGGCCAGGCCACCCGGGAGAACTGTTGCGCCACCATCTTCGGGGCATCGTCACCCAGGGTGCGGAGCGCAGGCACCAGCGCCGCCATCACGATCTGACCGCCGACCCATACCGAGACGGCCAGCAGGTGGAGCGTGATACGGATCGTCGCCGCGTCGAATTCGATCATGGCCGGAGACCCTAGCGACCCCGTCGCCGGTCGCCGCCCTCAGCGCGCTTGGACTAGGTTCGGCTGAAACCAGCTCACCGGCACACAAGGGGACAAGACAATGGCCGAAGTGGCACTGCATCCGTCGATCGAACCGTTGCGGGATCTGGTCCCGATTCCCGACATCGACGCCGACGTTCTGGGTGTGCTGCGCGAGACCGAGCTCACCGAACCGGTCGAGCTGAGTGATCGGGTGGAGCGCACCGAACAGGTGGTTTCGACCAATCCCCACATCGTGGTGCGGGTCCATCGCCCGGTTGGGGTCGACGAGCCGCTGCCGTGCCTGTATTCGATTCACGGCGGGGGTTACGTGATCGGCAGCTACGACATGGACGACGCCAAGTTCGACAAGTGGTGCCCCCAGTTCGGAATCGTCGGCGTGTCAGTCGAATATCGTCTGGCCCCCGAGACCCCGTACCCGGGACCGATCGACGACTGTTACGCCGGGTTGAAGTGGACCTTCGATCACGCCGACGAGATCGGCATCGACACCGACCGCATCGGCATCACCGGGGTGAGCGCCGGGGGTGGGCTGTGCGCCGCGCTGGCCCTGATGGCGCGGGACCGGGGCGAGGTTCCGGTCCAGTATCAGTTACTCGATTGCCCCATGATCGACGACCGCCAGCAGACCGAGTCGAGCCAACTGGAAAACCTGATGATCTGGAGCCGGGTCTCCAACACCTTCGGGTGGACCTCCTATCTTGGCGATCTGTACGGCACCGACGAGATTCCATACCAGGCCGCCCCGGCCCGGGCCGAGGACCTGAGCAACCTGCCGGAGGCCTACGTGAGCGTTGGCGGAGCCGACGGTTTCCGCGACGAGGACATCACCTACGCCATGCGCCTCTACGACGCAGGTGTGCCAACTGAGCTTCACGTCTACCCCGGAGCGCCCCATGGTGTCGCCCTCTTCGCCGATACCGAGATCGCTCAGCGCTACACCGCCGACCAGGAGGACTGGCTACGCCGCCAACTGGAACGCCTCGCGCCCTCATAGTATGCGCCCGCGGACGCGGTTATCCCACCTTGAGTGACAGACGGCCACGCAACGTATGGGGCCGGCGCCCGCGGACGCGGTTATCCCACGTTTCGTGATGGCCGACCTCTCAACGCATTGATGGTCGGCGCTGCTTCCTACCCGGCCGCGATCAGGCCCACCCCGGCGAGGGCCGCACCGATGCCCAACCCCTGCCACCAGCGCAGGTCGTCGTCGTCGAACAGGTAGGCCAGCATGGCGGTGACGGCGGGGAACATCGAGGAGGCGACCGCCACCGGACCCAGCGCCCCCCGCTGGGCACCAAGGATGAACATGGCCATCCCCATGGCGCCTGCGGCCCCCGACAGGATTCCGCACCACAGCAACGGGCGCGGCAGCACGCGAGGCAGGCTCTTGGCCGTCCCGAAGGCCAGTAGAGTCAGCCAGGCCACCCCGCGCTGACCAACGGCAGGCCACACACCGCTGTCGAGTGAGGTCTCGCCGACCGTCGTCATGGTCACCCCGAACAACAGGCCGGAGCCAACGGCCAGCAGCAGCCCCGCCCCGACGCGGCCGTCCAGATCGGGCGAGATCGTGGTGGCAACGATCCCGGCAACGGCCAGCACAGCCCCGCCGAGAACGGCCACCGGGAAGGCGGCGCCCCGGGCCACGTCCCACAACAGCGGGACCAGGGCCACGAACAACGCAACCACGGGTGACACCACCGCCGTCGATGAGACGGCGAGACCCCGGTACATCAGCATGAGGGCGAACCCCACGGTTAGGCCCGATACCGCCCCCAGGGCCAGATCGCGGCCCAGGCGTTCGCCGGGCACAACCAACGTCAAGGCGGCAGCCAGCGCCACCCCGGCCAGTAGGGCGGTGAGCACGGTGGTGGTGGCGTTCGACCGCCGGGTGCAGTAACGGCCGAAATAGTCACTGACCCCGATACCGATCGAGGCCAGGACACCAAAGAGGATCGGCATCAGGGGCGTCGGCCAACGGAGGCGATGATGTCCTCGATCATGTGGTCGATGGTGAACGCGGGCTGCCAGCCCCACTCGTTGCGGGCCGCGCTGTCGTCGAGTCGGATCACCCGGGACGGGGGTGCGTCGGGGGCGGGCTCGAACGTGATCTTGGCGTGGGGCAGGTGACGACGCACGGCCTCGGCCAACTCGCCCGCTGACGGGGTGGGGCGAGGACCGTCGACCAGGTAGTTGACGGTGCGGATCTGCTCCTTGGGTGCGGCCGCCAACTCGACCGCGGCCCTGGCCGCGTCCTGGTAGTGGAGCAGGGCAATGACGGCGTCGGGACCGACCCACACGGCGAACGGCTCACCCTGGGCCGGACGTTCGATCATCCAACTCGTGTACTGAGCCAGGCTCCAGGTGGTGACACCGGGCCCAACGATGGCCGGGTAGCGCAAACTGCGGAAGTCGAGGCCGTATTTGCTCCGGTAGTAGCTGCCAAGGTTCTCACCGAGCACCTTGGTCACCCCGTAGACGCTGTTTGGGCGCTGAAGCGACAGATCGTCAATGGGTCCTAGGCCGAGATTGCGGCCGTAGGTGCCGATGCTGCTGGCGAAGATGAACTGCTCGGTTCCGGCTTGGCGGGCCGCTTCGAGAGTCTGGATAAAGCCAACGGCGTTGGCCTGGAGCAGGGTCTGGGGGTCGTTCTCTCCCGGACCGGTGAGGATGGCTCCGAAGTGGAAGAAGCGCTTCGGTTTGATCGTTCCGATGACACGATCGATCTCGCCGAGGTCTGAGAGATCGAGGTGGTGAAGTTCGACGTCGTCGACCAGATCGGCGAGGCGACCCAGTTCCGATGAGCGCTGGGCCACGTGTATCGGCCCCTCCCCCGCCTCGATCAGCATGCGGGTGATCTCCGCTCCGATAAACCCAGTGCCTCCGGTAATGAGTGTCGTCATGGCCTCAGCTTGGCACGCGCGGCCCAGGTTGCCCGAAGCGTGGTGGGGGGTGCTGGAGAGAACTTCCCGCCTACCGATCCGCAGTTCAGTCTCCCAAGACGATTCTTAGTTCCTGTTGGCAGGCAACCCACGGCACATCGCTCTGGTAGTTGCTTGCCGCCCGCACCGTGAGTTGGCCTGCCTCGGTAAGACGGCCCGACTTGTCGTAGGTCACCTCACCGAAGTCGATTCCGGCGCTCAACTCGACGCAGGCAACCAGTTCCTGGGTCTCGGCCTGGCTCTCGGCAAGGTAGCCCAGCTCGTTCTCACATGCAGTCCACTGCACGTGGTCCTGGTGTTCGGACGCGGTGTTCTTGGCCTGGCGGCCCTCCTCGGTGAGGTAGCCGAAACGGTCGTAGAACAGCTCGCCGAAGTCCGTTCCGGTTTGCTGCTCGACACATTCGAAGGTTGTCTCTGTCAGCTGGCGGAGTTCGGCAAGATCGAACTGACCCAGGGTGACCGCCCATCCCAAGCCAACCTCACCAGAAAGGTGCTCCTCCATGCAACGGTCGTGATCTTGCCGACATTGCTCGTTGGTCACTCCCAAATCCCCTGGCCGGTGATTGCCGCATGGCCGTTCGCATTGTCGAAGTCAACCTCGGCGTCGAGGCCCACCGCGGTGAGGCAGCTGATCACCGCGTGGGCTCCCGCTCGGTACTCAGCCTCGGTGACCACGCCATCTTCGAGGATCATCTCACTGGTGATAAGATCGTTGCCGACGGCTGCGCTCAGACCCACATCTGTGCCTCGGAGACCAGCCGCGACGCCGAGCCCGATGGTGGCAGTGACGACCGCCGCCATCACCAGCATCAGCCGCATCCTCCCCCGATCTGCGGCGTTGCTCTCCTTTTGACCTGACGCCGCGTCCACCAAGACGACGGTTGGTTCACGATCAAGGTCTGCCGGTGGCATGGCAACGATCCTGCGGGCCAGACCGTCCAGCTCCGCCTGGTCGACCATGCCGGCAACTTCAGCATCGGTCATGGGGGCGGCCGCGGCTATCAGCGTGTCGAGTTCGTGGTCGTTCATGACAGCTCCTCGTTCTCCCTGGTCGTTGTCTGGCCCCTACCTGGGTGGTGTCCGACGTCGATCGATCGGTCGACGTCCGCTACCGCGCTACCGAGGGGCAACGACGGCTCCCGCCGCAGGTGTCGGCGCGCTCGGTGCAACCTGCTGCGAGCCGCGCCAGGAGGTATGTCCATGGACACCGCCACCTCGGCCGGGGTGAGACCAGCTGGTCAACAGCAGTAGCTCTCGATCATCAGCCGAGAGCCGTCCCAAGGCGTGGCGCACGTCATCGACTTCGTTCCCCTGCACCTGTAGGGAGTGTTTCGGCCATCGAAGTTCTTGGCGCACACGTCGTTGCAGCCGTTGTCGTCGCTGGGCACTTCGGCGGTGATTCGACAACACGTTTCGAGCGATGCCATTGAGCCACGGTCGTGCCTGATCACCCGGCGGGACATCGTCGATTCGATGCCAGACGGCAGTGAACACGTCGGCAACGACATCGGCTGCATCCTCCACGCGATCGACGCGACGGGCGGCACATCCGAGCAACGCCACCATGTTCGCCTCGTACAGGTCCAGGAAGCGGCGCTCAGCAGCAGGCGTCGACGTCACGACTATCGTTTCGATTCGAGGGATGTGCTGGGGCGCCTACGGTGGCCATCACCATCCATATCTCCACCAACGACCTCAACGTTGCATCGTTGGCATGAATCTCACCGCCGACATGCAGAGTGCGCCACACAACCAAGGACCGGGCCCGCCGAGATCGACCCCCTCTCGGCGAGGCCGCTACTACGTCAGACGCGCCCAGCCGCTTCGACCATCGGACCGATGAGTTTGGTCAGGGGGAGCCC
>Ga0316190_10000722_pt1 | contig 23276 bp, 17 predicted proteins | sample Eddworburrow2_MG_FD_204929 | JGI IMG/M metagenome (GOLD analysis project Ga0316190, IMG submission 204929) | Coastal sediment microbial communities from Maine, United States - Eddy worm burrow 2 | ecosystem: Environmental > Aquatic > Marine > Coastal > Sediment | place: USA: Maine | collected... | reverse complement strand
ACAGTGGGGCGGTGCCCTCCGAGTACCGCTCCCCGTTTCTCGACCTGATCGACCGCGCCCCGGCCTTTGCACCCGACTCCTTCGTCGGGTCAATCGGCCCGGAGCGGCACGGTCGGACCTACGGCGGTCAGTTCCTGGCTCAGGCCCTCGCCGCCGGACAGCGAACGGTTGGCACCGAGCGCCGGGTGCACTCCGTCCACGCCTACTTCCTGCGCTCTGGTGATGTGGCCGAGGTGACGCACTACGCCGTCGAGCGGGTACGAGACGGTCGCTCTTTTGCCGTTCGCTCCGTCACTGCTTGGCAAGGGTTTGGCGACCACCAGCGCGAAATGTTCCGCATGATGGCGTCGTTCCACACCCCGGAGCCGGGGTTGGAGTTCCAGCCCGGCGATCGCTACCCGGTGGACACGGTTGCACCTCCCGAGTCGGCGCCGCTCGACTATCCCGGTTTCGCCGCCCTTCACCCTGACTTTGGTATCGAGCCTTGGGATGGTGCATCCAGACCAATGGAGGTGGCCTACCTTGATCCGCCTCCACAGCCAGGGGGCCCGCCGCTGGTCGAGCCCCAACTCATGTGGGTGCGGATCAGCGCCCCAATGGGAGCCGACCAGGCCGCCCACGACGCCGGTCTGGCCTACCTGGCCGACAGCACCTTGATCGATCAGGTTCTGCTACCCCATGGTGTCCGGTGGCAGGACCGGCGTCTCACCGGGGCCAGCCTCGACCACGCCATGTGGTTCCACCACCCGGCCAGAGCCGATGAGTGGTTGCTGTTCGATCAGCGGGTCGAGAGCACCAGCGGAGCGAGAGGCCTGGCCACCGGCCGCTTCTACTCCGCCGAGGGGATACTGGTCGCGACCTCGACCCAAGAGGGGCTCATCCGGTGGGATGACACCGATACCGCTGACACCACTGACGGCTAGGGCGCCCAGGCCTGGGCGAAGGTGCGGATGGGTGGAACTAACCGACGGCCAAAGCGGCGGCCATCACCATGATCAGGATGACAACGGCGATGGACCCAACCAGGGCGAGGACATAGCGGGAGTCGCCGGTGGCAACGTCGCCGAGGTCGTCACTTGACACCCAGTCAGGGTCGGCGGGATCCCAACCGTGATCGGCCGTCGGTCCCGTCGCCGTTGAATCCGGTGCTGCCGCCAGGGCGCGGGCTCGACTCTCCGGGGTCTGGTTGCGCAGCCCCGAATCCTGCGAGTCGCCGAGACCGGACCCGGCGCCGGAAGTGGTCGCTCCGGGCGCGGAGTCGGGAGGAGGTACGGGTTCTGGCCGAAGAGCGGGATCAGCCGCCTGGCCGGCTGCGACTACGCTGCGGCGAAGTTCAGTGACAAAGGCGGCGGCGTTCGCTGGTCGCTGCATTGGGTCCGCCTTCATGGCTTGGGCCACGAGTTGCAGGATCGGCCGAGGGGCCATGGTGCCTTCGGGCAGGAAACCCGAACGGGCCAAATCGACCGCACGGTCGGGAGCGTAGTCGTTCCGACCGGGATGCCAGCCAGCCAACATGGCCCACAACACCGCCCCCAGGCTGTACACATCGCAGGTCGGGGTAGCCCTGGCCTTGCCCCCGGTATCAGCTTCGGCCTCGACGGTCGGTGTCGGTGCCTCGGTTGGCAGGAAGAAGGGATCGTGCCGACTGTCGTCGAGGGGCACGGCCTCGCCGATCGGGAGGCTCCGGTCGAAGCCGCCGACCCGTGGGAGGAGAAAGTCGGTGAGTAACACGTTGCTTGGTCGGAGGTTGCGATGGACGATGCCTCGACTGTGCGCCTCGGCCAGGGTCACCGCAACCGCTTCAAGCAGGTACGTCGCCTCCCGCCAGGCCAGTGGTCCGTGGGTCTCGATGAGGCGACCGAGCGAGCCCCGCTGGTAGAAGGGCATTACCAGATAGGGCTCGTCGTCGGCGGTCACGCCCGTCTCGAACAGTGGCACCACCGCGGCGTGACCCGAAAGCCTGCCGGTGATGGTCCGTTCCCGGTCGAACCGCTGGCCACTTTCAGAAGTGAGTTCGTCGCGCAGTACCTTCACCGCAACCAGCCGTCCAGTGGTCGGCTGATTGCCCTGGTACAGACTTGATGTCTCGCCAATCGTCACCAACTGAAGGTCGTCGACTCCGGCGATGGTCAGATTGGTCGGATTGTCGGGCGCATCAATGGTGGGCGCGACCGCATCGGTTTCGGAGGGCAGCAAGCTCGCTTCCGGATCGGCAGCCAAAATTGTGAAGCCTCCACATCAGGTTCGGTCGCGGCGGGCGGGCCATCGACCTATCTGCCATTTTGGCGTGTTTGGAGCCAATAGCGACGCCATGCCCGCGATCTCCGCCCGACCAGCGACTCCGTCGGGTAGGCCGACTCAGTGAACCCGTGACCCAGGCCTGGGGATGCTGTAACCGAAATCACGTGCGATACCCGGTCTGGGTCGCGTAGCGTTGGGTGTCGGTGGTATCGCTCGCGACGGGAAGCCACACGGAAGGACGTTCGGTGAAAGAGCCGACCATGACCCGGCGCGGAGCTCGGGTCGTTGCCGAACTGATCAGGTTTTCGCCACTGAGCTTCTCCGTCTCGGTGCTCGGGGCCGCGGTCTTTGCCGCCGCCACCGTCGCTTCTGCGGTGGTGCTCGGTCGCATCACCGATCAGGTTCTGCTGCCGACCTTCGCCGATGGTGAGGTGCCCGACGATGCAGTCCTGTGGTCGATCGTTGCCGTTTTTGCCGTAACGGCCATCAAGGCCGCCGGTGTGGTCACCCGCCGCTACCTGGCCGCCCTCACCTCGGAGCGGGCGCAGATCCAACTTCGCACGCGTTTGCTCGACAGTTACCTCGGCCTTCCCATGGCCTGGCACCAGCAGATGCCAGCCGGTCAGCTTCTGGCCCACGCCGACAATGACACCGAGATCACCACCGAGGTGATCCACCCCCTTCCGTTCTCCTTCGGGGTCGCCTTCCTGGCGGTGTTCTCCGCTGTTGCCCTCCTCATCGTCGACCCGGTCATCGCCGTGGTGGCCCTGGCCATCTTCCCCGCCCTGACGGTCCTGAACCGGATCTACAGCAAGCGGATCGAAGCCCCCGCGGCTGAGGTGCAGGCCGGCGTTGGGAGGGTGTCATCGATCGCCCATGAGAGCTTCGACGGCGCCCTCGTGGTCAAAACCCTCGGCCGGGCCGCTGAGGAAGAGACCCGCTTCGTCGCCGCCGTCGACCACCTCCGGGCCCGACGCACCCACGTCGGCTTTATCCGTGCCGGATTTGAAGCGGTGATGGACTCCCTCCCCAGTCTCGGTATCGCCGTCGTGATCATCGTCGGCGCCCACCGCATCAGGGCTGGAGCCATGACCCAGGGCGACCTGGTCCAGGTGGCCGCGTTGTTCACGGTCTTGGCCCTGCCCATGCGGGTTTTTGGCTTCTTCCTGGAGATGGTGCCCCCATCGGTGGTCGCCCGGCAACGACTGAGCTCGGTGTTCGACGAGCCCATCCCGTCGCCAGGGCAGGCAATGACCACGATCGGCGATGGTGCGCTTGGCCTCGAGGCCCGGGGTCTGAGCTTCCGCTATGCCAACACCGATACCGATGTCCTGACCGAGGTCGGGCTGCACCTCAAGCCCGGTGAGGTCGTGGCCCTCGTTGGGTCGACCGGGTCGGGCAAGTCCACGCTGTGCACCCTGCTGGCCGGTCTCATCCCGCCCCGCTCCGGCCAGGTGCTGCTGGGCGACAAGGCGGTTGAGAGTCTTCAGCCTGAGGCGCGCACCGAAGCCCTGGCTCTGGTGTTCCAGGAGTCGTTCCTGTTCTCCGACACCCTGCGGGCCAACGTCGACCTTGACGGCTCAGCCACCGACGAGGCCATCCGGACCGCCATGGCCATGGCCCGCATCGACGACCTCGAAGCCGAGATGGTCAACGGGCTCGACACCGTTATTGGCGAGCGGGGCGTCACCCTGTCCGGTGGGCAACGTCAGCGGGTGGCACTGGCCCGGGCCCTGATCCGCCGGCCCCGCCTGCTACTGCTGGACGACGCAACCAGTGCCGTTGACGCCGGCATCGAACGTCAGATCCTCGACCGGCTCCGAGCCGAACTACAGGCCACCACCTTGATCGTGGCCCAACGGGTGTCGACCATCGAACTGGCTGACCGGGTGCTCTACCTCGATCAGGGCCACATCATCGCGGCCGGAACCCATCAGCAGTTGCTGACCCATCCCGGCTACCGGGCCCTGGTCAGCGCGTACGAACAGGCCATTGGATGAGTCTCGACGTCGACCCCGCGGCTGCGCCCCCAACCCCCGAAACCGCGGCTCAGGCGATGCTGCCCCCCGTCGGGCTGGACCCCGACAGCGAAGCAACACCCGAAGGCGCCCTGAAGGTTCTGCGGCGAGGTCTGGCCGGCAGCCCCGCCCTGGCCCGCGGTTTGGCGGTGACGGTGGCCATGGGGCTGTCGATCGCCGTCAGCAAGCTCACGGTCCCCGTGCTCATCCAACGGGCCATTGATCGTGACCCCCTGCCCGACGGCACCGTCGACATTGCCTACATCACCTGGATCGCCGTCGCCGCCGCCATTGTCGTCGTTGCCGCCGGCTTCACCAGTTGGTTCGCCCAACGACGCTTGGTGGAACGGGCCGAGGCTGCCATCGCCCAACTGCGGGTGGATGCCTTCGTCCAGGTCCACCGGCTCTCCATCGCTGATCACAACGAAACCCAGCGCGGCGTGCTGGTGGCCAGGGTCACCAGTGACGCCGAAGCCCTGGCCCGCTTCGCCCAATGGGGTCTGTATTCATGGACCATCCATCCGGTGGTCATCGTTGGCACCTTCGTGGTGCTGGCGTTCTATTCCTGGGTCATGGCCCTGATCGTGCTCGCCGCCTACCTGCCCGTTCTCCCGTGGTTCAAGTGGCTGCAACGACGCCAGCTGTTGGCCTATGACGACTACCGGACACGAATCTCCCAAATGCTGGGCCGGTTCTCCGAGGCCGTCATGGGGGCGGCCGTCATCCGGGCCTACGGCCTGGAGTCGAGGACCCGCCGGCGCATCCACCAGTCGATTAACCAACGGGCCCAGGCCCGGATGCGGGCCAACAAGTACATGGCCATGGTGTTCGTCACTGGTGACGTCCTCAGCGCGGTGGCCATGGCCGGGGTGCTGATCATCGGTATCTCCCAGCGCGAACGACTGGGCCTCAACGGTGGCGAGATGGTGGCCATCGTCTTCCTCACCACCTTGCTGCAGGGCCCCATCAGCGAACTGGGCGAGACCCTCGACCAGACCCAGACCGCAGTGGCCGGTTGGCGTAAGATCCTCGACCTGATCGATCGCGAGATCGACGTGCCCGAGCCCGTCGACGGGAGCTCCCTGCCCGGTGGGGCGCTGCCGGTTGAGGCCGAGGGGGTCGGATTTGCCTATCGGGGTGGACCGCCGGTGCTCCAGGACGTCTCGGTGAGGATCCCCGCAGGGGCCAACGTGGCCGTCGTCGGGGAGACCGGATCGGGCAAGACCACCTTCGCCAAGCTCCTGTGTCGCCTGGCCGATCCCGAGCAGGGGGTAATCCGGCTCGGCGGGGTTGCGCTTGATACCGTCGCCCCGGCATCACGGTTGGCCTCGGTTCGCATGGTTCCCCAGGACGGGTTCCTGTTCGACACCACCATCAGGGAGAACGTGCGTTTCGGGTCACCCGGGGCCGACGACGCCGCCATCACGGCCGCCTTCGAATCACTCGGGCTCGGCTGGTGGGCCGACAAGCGGTCCGAGGGCCTCGACTACGAGGTCGGCGAGCGGGGCGAGAGCCTTTCGGTTGGGGAGCGTCAATTGGTGGCGTTGGCCCGGGCCGCCCTGGCCGACCCCGGATTGTTGATCCTCGACGAGGCGACGTCGGCAGTGGATCCCGAGACCGATCAGGCCCTCACCGTGGCGCTGCGGGTGCTGGCTCAGGGGCGCACGATGGTCAGTATCGCCCACCGCCTGGCCACCGCCGAGGCCGCCGATCTCATCCTGGTGTTCGACCACGGTCACCTGGTCGAACAAGGTTCACACCATGAATTGCTCCGGGCCGACGGCGTCTACGCCCGACTCCATCAAGCATGGGTCGGCAACACACAGCGGTTGACCGGCTAGGCCGGTACGATCGGCCCCGTTCGATTCCTCATCCACGCGTCAAGGAGTAGCTGGTCATGGGTAAGTCACCAGTTCGTGTCACTGTCACCGGGGCCGCAGGCCAGATTGGCTACAGCCTGCTTTTTCGTATCGCAGCTGGGGAGATGCTCGGTGACGATCAGCCGGTGATCCTCCAGCTGGGAGAGATCACCCCCGCCCTCGGTGCGCTGCAGGGAGTGGTCATGGAGCTGGACGACTGCGCGTTGCCCCTCCTGCACGACGTTGTCCAGACCGACAATCCCGACGTCGCCTTCGGCGACACCGACTTTGCCATCCTGGTCGGCGCCATGCCCCGCAAGCAGGGCATGGAACGAGCCGACCTGCTCCAGGCCAACGGTGGCATCTTTGGTCCCCAGGGCAAGGCCATCAACAATTCGGCCAACAAGAACGTCAAGGTGCTGGTCGTCGGCAACCCGGCCAACACCAACGCCCTGATCGCCATGAGCAGCGCCCCCGACATCGATCCCCGCCAGTTCAATGCCATGACCCGCCTCGACCACAACCGGGCCATCAGTCAGCTCGGGGCCAAGGTGGGTCGGCCGCTGACCGACATCACCAAGATGACGATCTGGGGTAACCACTCCACGACCCAGTACCCCGACATCTTCCATTGTGAGGTCGGCGGCGAGAACGCGGCGGAGATGGTCAACGATCAGCAGTGGCTGGAGGGTACCTTCATCCCCACGGTGGCCAAGCGTGGCGCCGCCATCATCGAAGCCCGCGGCGCCTCTTCGGCTGCCTCGGCCGCCAACGCCGCCATCGATCACCTGCGCGACTGGGTCCTCGGAACCCCCGATGGTGACTGGACCTCGATGGCGGTGGTCTCCGACGGCAGCTATGGAGCGCCCGAGGGCATCATCACCAGTTTCCCCTGCACCACCAGCGGCGGTGACTACCAGATCGTGCAAGGCCTCGAACTCAACGAGTTCAGCCAGGCCAAGGTCGACGCCTCGTGCGCCGAACTGGTCGAAGAGCGCGACACCGTCGCCGGCCTCGGCCTGATCTAGAAACCGCAGGTAGGCGGTCCCCTGTGCCTCCCCAGTCAGTCGACCACGAGTCTTTTGCTCTCCCCCCAACGGGAACGGTGCCGGGAGCACGATCAGGTCTCCCTGGCGCTGTGGGCCATCGAACAGCGGAATCTCGGCCTCGGCTTCAACCAGGTAGTCGAGATATGGGGCAGCTTCGGTTTCTGTGGGGTGGTGACCGGAGATCATCTCGGGCTTCTTTAGGGGCGGGTCAGGTCAGGTGGCGCGCTGAAGCGCTCGGTAGGTATTGGTGTCGGTGGCGAAGGTCCATGCGGCTGCCGCCACCGCATCATTGATGTTGCCAGGAACGATGAGCGCGTACCGGCGCACCGAGCCATCACGCTCGGGTGATGCGTTCACGCACAACAGCAAGTGAAGCCACTGACCAACGACGTTGCCCGGCACGTTGTAGAGCGTCAGGCTGTTACCCGGGTTTCCGGGGTCGGGGACGGGGCCGTGAATTGGCTGCAATGCGCATTCGGCGATCCAGCGCTCCCAGCCGAGGTGCTCGATCGCAACGCGGCGAACCTCCAGGTTCGGCTCGCGCATGATCTGTTTTGGCGTCCACTGGCTCTCCACCAGGTCGGCCGGGACGACGACACCGTGCAGCGCGTACAGCGCGGTCCCGTCACGCCAGCGCACGGCGGGCCCATCGGCACAATGCAGGCGCCGCGCTCGTTCGGGGTGGGCATTGGCGCCGATGTTGCCAACCACCTCGGTATGGGTGACCTCAGGTAGGTCGGACACGATGGTGAAGTCCAGGTATCGCCAACAGGGGCCGGCGCTGCATGCCTTTTGATATGAGTCCAGCCAATCCCACCTGCTGGTTGCGGTCCGCATCTACTCGATGTTGCGCAGATACGCAATTGCTGCAAACCACGGCGCATGTATTCTTCCGGCGGGAAGATTCTGTGGCCGGTCGGTGGGGAGTCCGGACCACGATTGGCCGACCGGACTAGAACGAAACATGGTCACCCCCGCCCTGGTGTTACCAGCATCCCGGAGGTCAAGCTCTCGTCGCAGGTGCCCGGCGATCTGATTGACGGGCACTCCGATGGCCCCTCCAACCCGCTCCTCGATCTGTTTGGGTCGTTGTTCTTCCGACGCCGAGAGGCTTTGAGCCCTGTGGGCCCGCCTGACCTCCCTCTCGAATCTGTCGCTCGGGCGGAAGCCGATCAACGCCCGCTTCTGTCGGTCGCCCCACCCCGCGGTTGGCCCGACGCCATTTGGAGCCTTCGCCCGCTCCTCGTAGTCCAGTGCAGCATTGACAGCCGCGCCGGGGGAATCGAACCAGACGACACGACCGTGCCAACGACCACCCCGGCCCGGGTGGCCCGACGATGACCTCCGCCCAAGCAGATGGAGTTGTTGCAGGCCTTCTTCAACCTGAGTGCGATCGGCAGGGCCGCACGACCGTCCCCACGCCATCCAGTGGTGAACGAGGGCGTCGACAGCCTCTTGTGACACCGTCGAGTCCATGCTGCGCTCCTGCACTCGATTTTGGCCTCGGCGCCCGGCAACGGGTTCGGGTTCGGGCGGGCGTCGTTTCTCTGAGATCGAGATCAAGACCGGAACTGTGATTGAGGCGAAACCAACAGCCACCACGAAGATCGTGAGCCATGCCCGCGCCGAGACCGGACAGCCACGCCGCTATGGGCACGGACCGGACCGATCCGATGGTGGTCGATGCAGAGGACATGGATGGCGTCCCAGTTGATGATGTCGAATCCACCGTAGACCCGACCGGCACATCGGGTCGGTCGGGCAGATCGACAACGGCCTGTCCCGCTCATCGCCCTGCACTCCTCAAGCCTGCGCTGGGGCCCTGATCCTGTGACGCCCATCCCGCCGCTACTTGAGGAATTTGCTGGTGGTGTTGTCGGCAAGGAGCTTGCCATTGGTTTGGCGGGTGGGGCAGTAGTAGACGGTGTAGCGCCGGTACTCGACGGAGCGAATTGTGTCGTCACAATCGCTGCAGGGTTCCCCTTGGTGATTGTGGACCTTCGAAGGTCGATCGGCGCTCTTGCCGATGTCGTCAAGGGTGCGTTCATGGTCGGTGGCCCGGGTCACCACGGTATTGATGGCGCGATGCAGGCGGTTGATCTCCTCGGCATCGAGTTTCGAGGCGTTGGCGAAGGGCGACAGCTCGGCCTCGTAGCAGATCTCGTTGGCCAGCAGCCGCCCCAGGCCGGCCATCGTCCGCTGATCCCGTAGTAGACCGTGGAGTCGTTTGGAGTTGGGCCCCAGGAGTGCTGTCAACTCGTTGAGGGTCATCCGGTCGGCCTCGGGGCCGAGATGGTCGAGCGGAGGTAGGGGGAGCGGGTCGCCGCCAACGGCCCAGATGCCGGCCTTGCGTTCGGTGCCGGCCTCGGTCAACAGCCAGGCCTCGTCGGGCCCGGCACTGGTCCCGCTGAAGGTCCACCGAGCCAGGCCAAGGCGAGGTTTCCTGGGTCGCTTCGCATCGAGGCGGAGCCGTCCCCCCTGCATCAAATGCACGATGTGGGTCTGGTCGTTGTCGAAACGCAGCAGCAGGTACTTGGCCCGCCGCTCGACCCTGGTCAGGGTCGCCCCGACGGCACCATCGATTGGAGGGTCGAACGTCTTGATGGAGGCGAAGTTCAGCAACTCAAAACGATCGAGCTTTGCGCCGCGGAGCGCCGCCGTCATCCGCTCAGCTTGAGCCTGCACCTCGGGCATCTCCGGCATCGTCTCCGACGGTACCGCATCCATGTCGTCCGGTGCGAGGGGCCCGAGGTGTCGGCACTGGGGGTACTTGCTTGTGGCTCATTGTCGACTCAAAGCGTGACCACCGAACATGACCGTTGTACCCTTAGGGGCGGAGTAAAGCCTAGACGAGGTGGAGACGTGGACGAAATCGAGATGCTGCCGTCGTGGGCGGGCCGGTTACATCGAGAGAAGCCAGCTGTGGCCGCCCACTTGCTTCAGACTCCGGTTGAACCGGCTGATCCCCACTTCGTCTCCATGGCCAATGGTGCCGGCGACAGCCTCGCCCTGAGCAATTTGGCCTTGATGAACGCCGGGCTCGACGATGCTGCTTTCGACGATGCCGCTTTCGACGATGCTGCTTTCGACGATGCTGCTTTCGACGATGCTGCTTTCGACGATGGTGTCGGGCTGGAGGGCACGATGTCGGTCGACTCTGCCCTCGTTGGGGGTGCGGCCCCAAACGGTGCTGCGGTTGTTGACACCGATGACTCCGGGGTGTCAGCGGCGCAACACGTCGCCGACGTCGCCTCCCTCAAGTCTCTGATAGCAGGGTTCGAGGAGACCACCGGTGACGATGGGGATCTTGATCGTCTCGTCCTGGAGGTCGATCCAACCGGTGACGGCGCGGCCGGTGATGATCCGAAGGCACTCGACCATGGCGTTCACTCGGACCCAGGCGCATCGATGGCATCGGACGAGTGGATCGAGGAACTTGCGCTGTTGCAGGCCATGTCCGACGATGGCGCCCCAAACAACGACAACGCTGGGTTGCTCAACGAACCGCCGCATCCCGCCGGTGCCGTCGGCGTTGGTGAGTACGAACGTGGCTCTGAGCTGGATGGTCCGGCTGAGGCCGGTCCGTCGTCGTTCGCCGAGGGGCAGGCAATCGACGACCTCGCCCTGGAGGCTGCCCTGGCCGACCAGATTGCCTGGCCCGCCGCCGAGGCCATGGTGGCCGAGTTCTCCTTCAGCGATGATGGAGACCAGATCAACTTCCCCGGGGCCCTCCCCAGGCCTGACACCGTGCCCTTCGCCAACCCGGTGGTCGCCAACCACGGTGCACCCCCGGTTGTCGCCGACCCGTTGGCTGGTGGCCCGTTGGCTGGTGGCTCGTTGGGTGGCGGCGAGGTCCCGGATGACTTTGGTGGTCCGACAGGCCATGCCTTGTCAGCTGAGGCGATGGCCGGGCCGCCCCAGCGCACGGTGGTTGCCCCTCGTCCGGTTCCACCCCGCCGGTCGATGGTCCCCGTGGTAGCGGCCATTGTGTTGATTCTGGTCGCGGTGGCCGTGGCCTTTGTTGGCTACAACCTGGCCTACGGCTCCAACCTCTGAAATCACACCCCCACGCCCAGGTCCCTCAGGGTCGGGTGGCGGTTGCGGCCCGCAGGGGCCCCAGGACGTCCTGGAGCTTGACCCTGGGTCGTTTGTGATCCAATAGGGCATCAGGATCACCGTCGATTCGGATTCTGCCGTCGAGGATGGCGGCCAGCGCGCTGCCGTCACCCTGGTTGAGGGCGACGGCCAGATCCCAGGTCAAGGTGAAGGTCATGGTGGGGGCCGAGGATGGCAGGTGGGCTCTGATTCGATCAGGGCCCAGCGTGAAGTGGTGCCGGGTCGCCCCCTGCGGGCCGTCAAGCACGAGAAACTCGATGCTGATCGCCTTGGTCGTGAGAGCAGGGAGTGCACTGACGGCCTCGTCGGTTGCGGCGAGCCAGTCCGAGCTGAGGAACGGCACCGGATCCATGGTTCGAACCTACATCGCCCGGCGGTGTAAATCCGCCATCACTGCCGGGCTCCGGCGGCGATGAGGAGCCGACGTAGCTGCTCCCGACGCTCAAGCTCGGCTCGAATCGGCGCGATGACGAGTTCCTCTGCCACCTCACCAACTGCCGCCGCCGCCTCGGCCCGCACCCTTCGACCCCGTCGCCCGGCGCCGACGGCTGCGGGTCGTCTCGCCCCGGCGGCCAGCAGCAGACCGCCAACGCCACCCCCGAGGGCGAGCGCTGTTGGCAGGGGAACCTGTCGATAGCCGGGGGTGGGGATGTCGGGCAGCCGGAAGTAGGCGGCCAGGGCCAGCGCCGCCAGCCACAACAGCCCCATCACGGTTGCCGCCGCCAGTACCTGCTGGGCGGTGTTGACCACCCGCCACCAACGAGGCGGATCGGATCTGGACCGTACGGGGTTGGCGATGGCCAGATCCAGGCGGTCGTGCAGCTCGGACCCGGCCGGAACGGTGGCCGCCACCAGATCGGGCCAGGGTTGGGGAAGGTCGGCGGTGGCGTTGGCCACCGCGGTCCGAACCGCCCCATCGGTGCGGGTTCGCCTGCCCCCGGCCGGCGTGGGGAGCGATGTCCGCCCCTGGCTGCCGGCTCCGAGGTGCAGTCGACGTAGGGGACGGGGGCGCAGTTGCCGCAGGTAGCGGGTGAAGGGCCAGCCGGTTGTCACGGCGGCGTCGCGCCGGTAGCCCCGCTCAACGGCGTCGATCACGGGAACCAGCCCGGCGGCATCAACCAGATCGGCGGTCAGCTCCGTTACCACCGAGGAGGTCACGTCGGCCGGGCCCGGCTCCACCCCCACCTCCTGCAACAGCACCGAGGCGATGGCGACGGTATCGGCCTCGAGGCGCTTGATCATGGCCCGCCGCTCGGAGACGGCGCCGGCCAGCAGGTCGACGAGGCCATCGACCCCAGCCGATCCGCCAACCGTGGTGGTGGCGATGATGGGCACGCCGTCAAGACCATCGTCGGCCAGTAGACGGGCCAGGTCGTTGCGGCAGTGGTCGAGTTCGTTGCGTGAGAGTTGGTCGGCCTTGTTGAGTACCAGTGCCGTTACCGCCCCGTGGTCGGGCAGGCCCCGTAGGTACTGGTGCATGGCGGCATCGCCATACTTCTCGGGGTCGGTGACCCACACCAACAGATCGGCGTTGGCGGCGATGCGTTCCATCTCCAGCCGGTGGTCCGTCTCGATCGAGTCGTGATCGGGAACGTCGAGGAGAACCAGGCCATCCAGCCGCTGTGATCCCGAAACCTGGTGACGGTGCAGTACATCCAGCCAGTCGAGCAGCGGCTGAGGGTCGTCGTCGCCCCAGTAGCAGGCCAGCGTGGCCGAGGTAGTCGGGCGCCGAAACCCGGCCACGGCAACCTTGGCCCCGACCACGGCATTGGTCAACGACGACTTCCCACCCCCGGTAGCGCCGAGTAGGGCGACCAGGGTGTGGTTGGTGCCGTGACCGAGCCGATTCTCGATCTTGGACGTGATCTGGTGGCCGGCGCTGATTGACTCCTCGCTCAGTCGCCCCTCGGCCAGGTCGAGGGCCTCGTTCAGCGAGATCATCAGTTTGGCCGGACCAGGCTGGACTGCGGTCGGTTCGGCCGTTGGTGCCATCATCGGCTGCGCTCGAATCGGGCCAGCGCCAAACGCAGATCGTCGATCGAGTCCAGCGACCCGACCTCGGACCCCAGCCGGGACCGGAAGCGTTCAGCGTCGGCGTCGAACAGGCCCGAGATGCGCTCCAGCAGTAGGCGGCGCGCCTCCAGGGCCAGTTCACGAACGGCCTGTTCACCGAACAGCGCGCTCAACAACGTCTGGGAGACCCCGGCCGTCCCCGCCCCGACGGCGATCTCGGCGCCCGTCACTCCGCCGGTCTGGGCGAACAACATGATCATGAGGGCCACCCCGATGCTGTTGACCCCCAGGGCCAGCACCCGGGCCGTTGTGCGCTTACCCGCCCCCCGTTCCCCAACGAGGGCCAGGACATCGCCCTGCCAGGCCCTGATCTCGGCTCCGACGCCGCCGGCGAGGTCAGGTGATGAGCGGGAGAAGGAGCGGTCGTCGGCCAACACCTGGCGGCCACCGGGAAGGTGGCGCCACGCCGTGACCGTCGCCTCGGCGGCAGCGTCGGCGTGATCGACGAGGAGCTGTTCCAGCGTCGAGGTGATCTCCCCCTGGACCATTCTGGCTGCCGATGTGCGGCCAGTGATGAATCCCGTCAGACGGTCCCTGGCGCGGGTGATCCTGCTCTGCACGGCCCGCATCAGTTCGGCGGTGCCGACGAGTTCCTGCCAGCGGTCGAGCACCTCGTCACGCAGCAGGTTGCCGTTGGAGATATCGGCTTCGAAGGACGAACGGGCCTGCTGGTAGTTGGCCTCAAGTGTGTCGCCCAGCTCGTTGGTTACCTCGCGCTGGGTGGTGGCCGCCATGGTCACCGACACCACCCTGGATTCGATGCTGCCCATCGTGCCGGAGAGGGTCTGGGCCACGATCTGGGCCCGTTGCTCACTGTCGCGGGCGATCGTCGTCAGAAGTGAAACGATCCCGCCGACCGCGGTCGCCGGCAGTCGACCGTCAACGAGTTCGCTCTGGGGTAGGGGGAACACCGTGATGGCGCTGAGGCCGGCGGCGGAGGCCATGGCCTCGAAGTGGTCGACGATCTCAGCCTCGGCCCCGGGGGGAATGCGGTTGATCACCACCGCCATTGCCGTGCCCCGCGATTGGGCCTGATGGAGGAACTCCCAGGGAACGGCGTCGGCGTAGCGCACCGCGGTGGTGGTGAAGAGCCAGAGGTCGGCAGCGGCCAGCAGTTGGGTGGCCAACGCCCGGTTGGCCACCTCGACCGAATCGATGTCGGGAGCGTCGAGGATGGCCACTCCCGGCGTCAGCGACTCGACGGTAACGGTCTTCAGCGTCCGGGCCCCGACGATGTCGGCGTTGTCGTCGGCGTTGTCGTCGACGGTGGTGCCGACCCGGGGTAGGTCGGCCAGGATCTCCCCCCGGGCGAACCATTCCAGATCGTCGGGGTGGCAAACCAGCACGGGAGCCCTGGTTGTTGGCCGCAGCACACCGGCGACTGAGACCTCGGTGCCCACGATCGAGTTGGTGATGGTCGACTTGCCCGATCCGGTGGAGCCACCGATGACCGCAAGCAGCGGGGCATCGATGCGGCGCAGTCGGGGGATCAGATAGTCGGTGATTTGCTGGTGGAGCTCATCGCGTGTGGCCCGCGCCCCGCCCGCCTCGTCGAGATCGAGGCGGAGACCGGTCGCTTGCAGGGCCTCGGCCAGGTTCGCCAGGGCAGCGATCGTTTCGGCGGTGTCATCCAGGGTCATTGACGCTCCAGGCTATGGTCGAAGGGCCGTGATAGGGGGGATTACACCTCCTTGTCGACTCAATGGTGCACGGTGACAAAACGTGCTGAAGCGACTACGGTAAGGTTCTGAAGACGGGCCGTTTCTTTGACGGTCCGGGCTGGTCAAATCAATCAGCGGCTGCGGATGGCCGGTGTATCGTGGCTGGCCACAACGGTTACGTTCGCTTCTCGGGGCAAGAGGGCAAATCCTGGCGCGCCGAGGCATCCGATGGTTGATCCATCGGACAATTCGCAGGACGGCGAGGGCCCAGTCGCCCGGGCCCTCGCCGTTCTGCTCCCTCCGCTGCGGATCGTGCCCTGTCGGCGCAACAGCAACGCAACAACGCAGGCTCCCGCCCCCCCCGCAGGCCGAGGGCCACGGGCGGCGAGAGCCACGACGTGCTTTGGGGCGGCGGCGGTTGCAGCACCGGCGTCGATGCCGATCCTGGCGCCTCGGACGGCGCGAACCGGCCCTAGTCCAGGCGGTAGGCGGCCGCCGCCGGCTTCAGCGGCCGGGCGTACCACAACGGTCGACGCAGCCCATGGGGGCCGGGAGCGGGCCGGGTCTTGGCCAGCCACTCCAGGTAGGCCTCGCGGGATTTCTCGGTGTCGACCGAGACGTCGCCGTACTGATCACCGGGCTGGGCCGGGGTGACGCGAACCCGTTGGTGCCAGCACTGCATGCCCGAGATCGGATCGGGTTGCACGGCGAAGGTCAGGTTCTGGTGTACCCCGGAGTCGTTCCACCACACCCGGGCGGTGTCGGAGTCTTCGCTGTCCCAGGGCTTCACACCCTCGGAGCGGCGCAGGGTCCACTGGCTGCCATCGTGATCGACCGAGGCCTTGCCTGCGCCCCAACTGCGGGCGGAGTCCTCCTCCAGGCGCCAACGGCCCATGTGGTGCGATGCCGCCACCACCCCGGGCCGGATACCCTCGGTGCGCCAGGCATGGATGACGAAGTGGCCGATGCGGGTCGTGATCCGCACCAGGCCGCCCTCATCGATGTTGAGCTTCTCGGCGTCGGAGGGATGCAGCCACAGGGGGTGACGGTGGCTGATCTCGGCCAGCCACTTGGCGTTGGCCGAGCGGGTGTGGATCAGGGTCGGGATGCGGAACGTCGGCAACAGGATGCGTTCGTCGCCCGCCAGGTCGAGGTCCTCCCAGTGGACGTGCGACGGGATCCATTTCGGGGTTGCGTATTCGGGCCAACCCCATTCGGCCAGGGTGGTCGAGAACAACTCCAACTTCTTCGACGGGGTGGGGAAACCCTCGCGGGCCAGCCCGTCGACCTCCACCGCCGGTGAGCCGTCGCCGAGGGGGGCGAGAGTGAGTCCGTCGAGGTTGGTGCCGTCGAAGGTGCCTGCGGTGCCGGCCTTGCGGTAGACGCCGCTGGCGTCCTTCACACTGCCCTCAAGGGCGGCAGGACCGACGAGGCGTTCGTGGGGTTCGTAGATGTCGGCCTCGACCTCGTAGGCGCCTCGGTCGCGCATCAACTCAAGCGGGGTCTTGCCTGCGGCGGCCGCTTCGGCTGCCAGTGAGGGGATGGCGGCGAACATCTTGTTGTAGTACTCGTCGACACCAATGGGTTGGCCCGGGCGGTCCTCGCTTTCGAACCACTTACGGATCCCGAGCTTGCCGTCGGGATCGATGCGCCACGATAGATCGATCCAGAACTCGTTCTCCTCCCACACTTCGCCCGGGTTGTACTCGTGGCTGCGGGTCTCCGGCGGCAGGGGGCCGGCCTCGCCGTCGCCGTCGGGACGAAGCTCGGCATAGCGGCGGAACACCGATTGGCGGAAGGCCAGCCAGCGACTGGAGTGGGTCTCGTAGCTGACCACGTCGTGGCGTTCGGCCCCGAGCCCCATCGGCAGCACGTAGTCGGCGAACCAGGCCGTCTCGGACCAGGTGGGGGTGAGGGCCACGTGGCATTCGACCTTGGCCGGATCGGTCAGGGCCTCCATCCAGCTGAACCCGTCGGGGTTGGTCCAGATGGGGTTGTAGACCCGGCTGAAGTAGGTGTCGAGCTTGCCCCGACCCTCGTTCAGGAAATGGGGCAGCAGGATCGACATCTCGTGGTAGCTGAGGGGGTACTCGACCGGCCACTCCAGCTCGTTCCAGCTGGTGATGGGGGGAGCGCCGAGGGGTGACGGCGGCTTGAATTTGTTGACGCCGTTGCCTGCGGTTCCCCCCTTTGTCGCCACCGAACCGGTCAACACGTTGAGGAAGAACAGGCAGCGGGCCACCTGCCAGCCGCCCATGTTGCCCGCCCCTGCCGCCCGCCAGTTGTGGGAGGCGAACTTGGTCGGATGCTCACCGATGATGTCGGCGATCTTGCGGATCTCATCGGCGTCGATGCCGGTGATGTGCTCGGCCCGTTCCGGGGTGTACTCGGCGTAGTGGTCGAGCAGGGCGGGGCCCAGGTGGTCGAACCGTTTGGGGCGCTCGGGGGCGATCTCGGTGAGGAACGTCTCCCAGTTGACCCAGCGGCGAACGAAGTCCTGCTGCCAGGTGCCGTTCTCGATCAGCAGACGGGCAATGGCCAGCAGCAGGAAGGGTTCGGTCCCGGGCCAGGTCGGTAGCCAGTGATCGGCCTTGGCCCCGGTGTTCGACAGGCGGGGGTCGACGCAGATGATGGTGGCGCCGCGCTCCTTGGCCTCCATGATGCGCTGGGCGTGGGGGTTGAAGTAGTGGCCCGATTCGAGGTGGGCCGAGATCAGGAAGATGACCTTGGCGTTGGCGTAGTCGGCCGACGGGCGGTCGTGGCCCATCCAGCTCTGGTAGCCAATGCGGGCGTTGGAGGAGCAGATGTTGGTGTGGGAGTTGTGACCATCAACGCCCCACGCCTTCAGGACCCGCTCGGTGTAGCCCTCTTCGCCGGGGCGACCGACGTGGTACATGACCTCGTTGTGACGGTCCTCGGTGAAGGCCTTGCGCAGGCGGCCCCCGATCTCGTCCAGGGCCTGATCCCAGCTGATGCGCTCCCAGGCCCCTGAGCCGCGCTCACCGGCCCGCTTCATGGGGTAGAGCACGCGCTCGGGGTCGTAGATCTGGTTGAGGGTGGCCGGTCCCTTGGCGCAGTTGCGGCCCCGGCTCGCCGGGTGTTCGGGATTGCCCTCGACCTTGCGGATCTGACCCGTCTCCTGATCGAAGTAGGCCACCAAACCACAACCGGCCTCACAGTTGAAACAGCTGGTGGGGACGATGGTGTAGTGCTTCTCCGTGCGCTTGGGCCAGTCCTTGGCGTCGAGTTCGGTCCAGTCGTGCCATTGGTCCGAAGGGGGGAAGTTGCGCAACTCGGTCATGCGATGGTCCTGGGGGTGCTGGAGGCCGGCGTGGCCGGGGTGAAGGCGAGGGGGTGGAACGTTGCGGGTTGACTCACGACTGACTCAAGGTGACTCACGACGGACTGACTCACGACGGACTGACTCACGACAGTGGGACCGACTGGCCTGCACCGACATAGGCGTCCTCGTAGGCGAACAGCCCAATCAGGGCGCTGATGGCGGCGATGAGGGTGAGGGCGGTGGCCACCCCGGTCGAAAGGTCGAAGAAGACGGCGATGGCCAGCAGCAGCGCAGGCAGGGCCAACCCGGCGGCCATGCCCAGGCGGAACCGGGAGGCGTAGCGGCCCTCGGTCATCTCGACCATGGCCAACTCCACGTGGCGTGAGCCCTTGGACCACAGTTCGGTTGCGATCAGCAGGGCCAGAACGGCAACGCCGCCAAGGAACACCGCCCGCAGGGTCTCGACGGCCGGAATGTCCATGAACACATCGAGCAGGCCGTAGGAGGCGCCACCGGCCACGATGGTCTGGGCCAGAAGCGTTGGTAGCAGCAATGGGCTCTGCCACAGGTCACGGCCCTCACATTGGCCGAACAGGAAGGCGGTGTAGCCCGCCGTTCCCGCCGCCAGGAGAGCGATTGGAGTCACCAGTACGGCCAGCATGGTCGACGAGTCGGCCAGCCCTCCCAGCCACCACAGCGCCGTGACGGCGGCGAAAGCGCCCAGGATCCAGGCCCCCCTGACCAACCACGATTCGGGATTGGAGCGGGTCAGGATGTAGAGGAACCGGCCCGGCTTCTTCAGGTCACTCACCAGCAGGAACATGGTGGCGGCGAGGAAGACCCCGGCCACCATGGGGGGCACGACCCCAACTGCGGCCTGGCTGTCGCCGTGACCGAGCAGTACCAGTAGCGAGGCCATCAACATGGTGCCTGCGGCCACCGCCTTGGTCACCAGGTAGCCCGAAACCTTCGACTTCCACGTCATCGAGTGGGCCGTGGTGTAGGCCGTGCGGGCGGCGACGGCGCGCTCGTCATGGCTGATCATGCTGGGGGTGATGGTGGAGTGCGATGGGGTGGTGTCGGCCCAGATCATGCCGTCGGTGGCAATGGCGCTCAGGGTGGGGTCGAGTGAGGCCTGGTCGGCGCCCCGGTAATAGACCTTGGGGTTGGTGCCCTGCTCAGGCGATCGGACGACCACCGGGTCGCGGGCCACGATGTGGCTGATCTTCGACGCCGGGTCGTCCAGGTCGCCCACCACGATGGCCTGGGTGGGGCAGACGACAACGCACGAGGGCTCAAGACCCTGCTCGAGACGGTGATTGCAGAAGTTGCACTTGTGGGCGGTGTTGGTCTCGGGGTTGATGTAGAGGGCGTCATACGGGCAGGCGTTCATGCACGACTTGCAGCCGATGCAGTTGTCGTCATCGAAATCGACGACCCCGTTGTCGGTGCGGTAGAGGGCATGGGTGGGGCAGATCTTCATGCACGGGGCATCGTCACACTGGTTGCAGCGCATCACGGTGAAGGCCCGGTTGGTGTTGGGGAACGACCCCGTCTCGACGTACTTGACCCACGTTCGGTTGACCCCGAGCGGAACGTCGTGCTCGCTCTTGCACGCCACCGTGCAGGCATGACAGCCAATGCAGCTGTCAGCTTCCAGGACGAATCCGTAACGCGTCATGGCCACAGTATTGCCGTCGCTGTGACCAGGGGGAAGTGACGATCTGACTCTAACGGTATAGGTTTGCCCTATGCCCCCTACAGGATTGTTCGATGGTGCGGCTCAGGCCAGGGCGGCGCCAACGATCGGCCCGGTGGTCGTGGTCGTGGTCGTGGTCGTGGCCGTGGCCGTGGCCGTGGCCGTGGTCGATCGGGCGCTGGAGCTGAATGCCGATGGACCGGTCGACGGCTTCCGGTCGTGGCGGTGGTTGTGAGCTATCCCGATCTCGGTGCCCTTGAACTGTTCCTGACCGCTACCCGGCTGGGCAGCGTGTCGCAGGCGGCGGCGGCCCATCGCATCGCCCAACCGTCGGCCAGTAGCCGGATTACCACCCTTGAACGCCAGTTGGGCATCAAGTTGCTGGAGCGGGGCCCGAGAGGTTCGGTGCCAACCAGCGAGGGCAGTGTGGTTGCCGGTTGGGCCGAAAACCTGCTGCGGGTGGCCCAGGAGTTGACGACGGGGGTTGAGGCTCTGCGGGCGTCGCGCACGGGGCAGCTCCGGGTGGCCGCCAGTTTCACCATCGCCGAATACCTGCTGCCTCCCTGGCTCGACAAGTTCCTGCGGTCGCGGCCCGATGACTCGGTTGCCCTCGATGTGGTCAACAGCACCCATGTGCTGGAGCGGGTGGAGGCGGGCCAGGCCGATCTGGGATTCATCGAATCACCCGATCCGACACCGACCATGCGGTCCCAGACCGTGGCCGTTGACGAGCTGGTAACCGTTGTCCGACCCGGCCACCCATGGACCAGGGGGGCCGGGGTCTCGGTCGACACCCTGGTGTCAACTCCGCTGGTGTTGCGGGAACAGGGTTCGGGCACCCGGGCCTCGTTGGAGCAGGCCCTGGCCGCCCTGGGGCTCGATGCCCCCTACTCGGTGCTGGAAGTCGGATCGACCTCGGCGGTGCGTTCCGCGGTGCGCAACGGATCATCGCCAACGGTGGTCAGCGGGGTGGCCGTTGCCGCCGATCTCGATGCCGGGACCCTGGTTGCGGTCCCGGTTGCGGGGTTGTCGATCCGTCGCCGCCTGCGGGCAGTGTGGCCCCGCCGACGTGACCTCAATCCGTTGGCCCAGGCCTTGCTCGATCAGATCCCCAACCTCCCCTGAGATTCGCGGTACGGCCTGTTCCGTGGGTCCCTATCGGAAGCGTCCTGGCCACCGCCGGCGTCGCTGCGGGCGGGGCGGCCGGGGTGGAGGGTTGTCCTCGAGATCCTGGAGGATGACGTTGGCGGTGTCGGCCTGGCCCGGGCTGTTGATCGGACCCTGGTCGTTGGCCCGGTAGATGTGCTCCGAGATCGATACCCCGGCGGGATCGAACCGTTGGTCGGCGGTGGTGTCGCGGAGTTGGCTGCTGTAGGTCAGCACCCCCTGGGACGGTCGACGCTTGATGCCAACGGCCGAGCCTGCGCGCTCCAACCGCTGGATCAGGGTGCCCATCGGGCCGCCGCCATCGCCTTGGCCGCTCCTGCGCTGCCATAGCCACCAGGCCAGTCCCGCCAACAGGGCCAGGATCATCAGCGCCAGCAGGGCGATCAGCAGCCACAACCAGGGATTGTCCGGGTCCTCAGGGGGTGGAGGCGCCGTCGGCACGGCCCCCACGGTCTCGGGTGAGACCTGTTCCGGCCCGTCACCCAGACCGAACAGGTCACCGATGGCGCGCACCAGTCGGGCCACGGCTAAGGATGGGCGCTCGCCTGCTCCTGAGTCGCTGATCGGTGACCGGGGGTTGAACCGCTCCAGGAGGCCATGGCCTTGTGACCGGCCAACGGTGAGCGGCGAGAACAACACGGCGACCACGATGGCGGCCGTCGTCAACACCGCGAAGCGACCCGATCGGGATAGCGATGGCCGCCGACCGACCCGGACCGTTCGCTCAACCAGGCCCGACACCAGCACCACGACGACGGCAACGATGAGCCACGGTCCACCCGAAACCGCCGCCTTCACCAGCACCAGCGCCGTGGCCAGGTGCAGGAAGGCCCTGGCCGGTCTCATCGGAGCTCCCGGTCCCCGTTGTGGTCCTGGCGCCGTGCTTGGTCCTGGCGCCGTGCTTGGTCCTGGCGCCGTGCTTGGGTCTGGTCTTGGTCCTGCGTGTCGGCCCCTGGCGGCCTTGTCGTCTGCGGGTCGAGGAGCAGGTGCGGGGTTTCGGGCCGGGGCACGGGCAGGCCGGCCTCGGTGAGGGCCATGCGACGGATCAGGTCGAGCTCGTCGAGCACCACGTCGTCGACGGGGGTCGTCTCGGGCACCGGAGTCCGCACCCGGTTGGTGCCACCCTCCAGTCTGGCCTTGGCCCAGGCGGCGTTGGCGGTCAGGCCGGAAACGCTCAGTTGGTTGTTCGCCAGGCGGACCGGTCGGTCCTGGTCGAGGGCCGAGGTGATGACCTTGGCCGCCAACGACCGGATGGCATTGTGCTCGGCCGCCAGGTTTGGGTTCTCCAGGGCTGACACCGGGCCGAGATCGAGCACGATCACCAACTCATCTGCTTCGGGGGTGTCGACCCGGACGTGCAGGTCGCCGGTCCGGGCCGAGATCGGCCAGGAGATACGAGCCATACGATCACCGGGCTGGTACGGGCGTAGGGCGGCGAAGTCCTCACTGGTCCCGATCGGTGGAATCGGCAGGTCCCGTCGGTCGTTTTGGGGGCTCCGGCAGAGCAGAGGGGCGACGTCGACGATCTCGTCCCGCTGGGCTTGGGCCAGTCCGAGGCGGGTGAGCGATGTCCGGTAGCTGGCGTAGGCGGCGGCGTGGGGCACGGTCGGTCGGTGATCGAGCCTGACCACGCCGGCCCCGTCGTCGACCGTCACCTTCTCCTGGGCTTCGGTGCGGCCGGCCTCCAGCAAGGGCAACAACTCAACGGTCAGTGTCCCATGACCGGCCGGATACTGGACCAGGAACGAGAGCTCCTCGGGGGCCGCCGCCCTGGTGATCAACGGCTGGAGGGTAACGGTTCTAACCAGTAGCGCCCGCCTCGACAGCACGGCGTCGGCCCCGATGGCGGCGATGATGGGTAGGAGGAAGGCGACGTTCAACTCCCGCTGAAACGCCATGTACCCAATGATTGCCAGCCCGATCAGGACGGAGGCCCCGACGGCCGTTGGTCGAAATCGAATCCGTTTGCCACCCGCCCGACCTACTTGTATCACCGCTGTGCCTGTGCCTGTGCCTGTGCCTGTGCCTGTGCCTGTGCCTGTGCCTGTGCCTGTGCCTGTGCCTGTGCCTGTGCCTGTGCCTGTGCCTGTGCCAGGAGGGGGCCCTCAGC
>Ga0316190_10000720_pt1 | contig 23302 bp, 17 predicted proteins | sample Eddworburrow2_MG_FD_204929 | JGI IMG/M metagenome (GOLD analysis project Ga0316190, IMG submission 204929) | Coastal sediment microbial communities from Maine, United States - Eddy worm burrow 2 | ecosystem: Environmental > Aquatic > Marine > Coastal > Sediment | place: USA: Maine | collected... | reverse complement strand
TTTGCTGCTCCAGCTTGACTCCCATAAGTAGCTTTCATGCTTCTTCTCACCAGAGCTCACCCATAGCTTGTAGTAACATTCCGGATGGCCCAGCTTAACAAACAAACTGTTGAACTTATCCAGTCCAATCTGCAAATCTTCTGCAGTATATTTTGATTTGAGGTTAAATACGTGCAGGGTCTTGAAAGCAAGCTGAGTCTCGTTTGTCTCCTTTGTCTGTGCAAAACAGGATGATGAGCCCATTAATAATACGAAGCCTGAAATCAAAATGGAATATACGCGCGCGGTCATGAGATAAATATTTAGTTGCTTCAGAGTAATATGCACCATCTCACTGGATCAAAGGTGTTTAGCGATACAGATGCTGATTCATGGCATCCAGCAGATATTCCTTGGGATCACTGGCATATTGCCAGAACATCGTCCCTGCCATGTGCTTGTCAATCACGTATTCACATTTAAGCCTTACAGATTCCTCATCGTCATAGGTGATCAGCTGATTGGTTTCGCTGTTGAACAGATAGGGTGCCATGGCCTTCTCATCCCAGTACCTGACAAAGCCCTTCTTATTGACCAGGCTATCTTTTATGAAGGTGTATCCCCCACCCCTGGCTCCTTCTTCAACCGGCATGTTGATGCCGTGTTTATCTGCGCTTTTCATGATCCAGCTCCTTCCATAAAAAGGCACTCCCATAACCAGCTTTTCTGCAGGCACTCCTGCTTCCAGGAATAATTGAACCGTCTTATGGGCTGAAGCATCCTTATCATAATCTTCAGGTGGATACAGATTTGAATGATGACCCGCCGAATCCCCTGAGGTATAGAAGTCATAGGTCATAAGATTTACAAAATCAAGGTATTTTACAGCCTTGTCCATTTCTGTATGCTCGATGTAATTGTAAGAAGCCCCAACTGCAGTGGTTAATTCATAATATTTCCCTGTAATTTTTGAGAGCCCATCCAGTTCTTTCCTGAGCGCTTCAAACATAAGTGTGTAATTCTGCTTGTCTTCCGGCCGGAAGACATTGTTGTCACCTCTCTGACCCGGATATTCCCAGTCAATGTCCACACCGTCCAGATCATGGTCCGCTACGATTTCCACACTGGTCTTTGCAAACTTGGATCTTGATTCAGGAGTCAGAACTGCATCTGAAAAATTACCGCTCCAGGACCAACCCCCAATGGAAATCAAAATCTTCAAATCCGGATTTACTTCTTTCAACTGATTCAGTATCCTGAAGTTGACCGTATCTGTCTCCCTGTTGGTAAGCCAGGCCATACTGTCCTGCACATCCACAAAGGCATAATTGATATGCGTGAGTTTATTGGCATCAATGGACAACTGATCCAGCACACCACGAAAACCCGGCGCGTAGCCCACAATGATCTTTTTGTCCGATGAAGGGGATTCCCTGGGTTTTTCTGAACAGGATAGTGGAGCAATGAACAGGAACAACAAGAATAGTTGGACAGATTTCTTCATGATTTCAAGTTTGGGTTTAACAAATGCATCCCTGAAATTAGGTGATCGTTAGCATTTGGCAAAATCAGATACACGATTTGGCCGATTTTCAGGTGATGTCTTACCTTCCGGGGATCCGAATCACTGCATAGTATTCTACTTCAGCCATTGGCGTTGCAGATTTCCCAATGGGCACACCTGTCAGGCTTTCAGCTTATCTTAAAGCATAGTTTAATATCTTCATCTCCCGGAAGTTGATCACGGTAAATTGGGTCTTGAGGACCCCGAGCCGGATATGCCCCGAATCCACATAGTCACTTTCATGCATGGTCGCATCGACGGGAACCCATCCCGCCTCTCCCACATAGACCTCGTTCCAGCCATGATGGCCGAAACTCCCGCCGTATTCCGGCGTGTAGACACAACCCCAGACCACCCTGGCAGGAATGCCTGAAGCGCGGCAGAGGGCAGCCAGCAGCATGGATTGTGATCCGCAGGCTCCATCCCCCCGGTGCAGGGTTTCAAGGGCCGAGCCCCCTGTGATGGAGCCCCCGATGCTGTCCACCACCCATGAGCTCAGACGACATGTGGCTTCCCAATAATCCTTCGATCCTTCTGTAAGCCTTAAGGCCAGCTCCTTTATTTCAGGATCTTCAGATTGGATAAGCTCTTCGGGCTGTAAATACCTGTGCAGTTCCCGGGCAAAGTCATGGGCTTGTCCGAACGAAAGAGCATCTTTCCCTTTGTAGTTCTGGTGTTCCACTTTAAATAATCCTTTCAGGCTGTTGCCGTCGATGGTGCCCTCGAAGGATTGCCCGGGAAGGTTCAGGTCGTCGAACCCCGACACCGGGAAGGCATCCAGGTCTGCCTGCACCATCATGGAGGATATACCCCGGAGATCCGCGATCCGTTCATTGGTCCGCACAAAGATCAGGTCATCCACGTTCCCGGTGCTCAGCCTTTCCATCACCGAAATATCGGTCAGGTACATCCGGAGGCCGTTCCCCGATTCCATTTTCAGGCGCAATCCGCTGTCCTTATCGATCCAGTAAGTGGTCAATAATCCGGTACCGGGATCTCTTTCCTCTACAATGACCGCCTCATAGAAGGTATCATTCAGTTCGATCCGCTCATCACCCAACTTCTGGTAAACAAAGTCCTCTACCCTGCCGGTCCTCACATTCAGGATCCGGTAGCTGCTGGAATCCAGGCCGCCGGTCCCAAAATCTTTTTGAAGGTGGGGGAAGAACATGGTATTCGGTAAAAGTGTGTTATCGGGAAGATATACGCTGGTGGCCGTCTGGCCCTCCGGTCGGATAAAGAGGGAATCCTCCACCACGGTCATACTTGCAGACATCTTCGTGTCCCCCTGTTCCAGGTAGCTGTCATGGTAAATGAAATTTCCCCCGGCGGGATCTATGCGGTAAGTGAAAACCTGCTTCTGCGAAATATCCTGTCCGAGGGCCTCGAAGGATATATAGGTCTTCTGGTCAATGGAGAGGTATGGAGTGCCGGCAGCCTGGGGCGGGGTCACATACACTTCGGAGTAGCCGCATAATACATCTTTGAGTTCTATGCCAATGAAGTACTTATCGATCCGGTCCTGTGCGGACAGCCAGCAGGAGCAGGTCAGCAAGACAAGGAAGAGAGGGGCAAACAAGGAGCAAAAGGAGCGGTTTCTGGTAGACGAAATATGAGTTTTCATACTTGTTAATTTTTCAGGTTAAAACAGATTTGAACAGTGCGAGAATCCCCACGAAAACCAGCAGGATGGCCACCTGGACCAGGATGGTGATGATGTGATCCATCTTCCTTTTCATTTCAATATTCTGGGAGGCGAAGGCCAGGGCATTGTCATTCAGGTCCGACAGGCATATCTTGATATGCTGGATGTGATGCCTGACCGCCCTGATATCCAGGACATATCCGGATACGGTACCCAGAATCCCCATAAATGAGAAGAATATATACTTATCCGGACTAATGGGCTTAAGGTACCCGTAAGCCACAGTAAAATAGAGTAAAATCATGGGAAGGCAGGTAATGATGTAGCTGGTGGCAGCAATCACCGCCTGATAGGGGAACCTTCGGGTAAGGAAGGTGAGCAGGGAGGAGAGATTATCGCGGGACGATCTTGCCGGATCGGCGCTTTTTTTAAATTCCCGGTAAAATTTAATACCCAGCAGGGTGAAAATGATCCACAGGACCCCTAAAATGGCATTGATCAGCCGGATATCCGGATCGGTCCGGTTAAGTACCAAATTCAGGACAATAAACAGGAAAGCAAGGGATTTAAAAATGAAATCCCGTATAAAGATACCACGGACCTTTCCGGCGATGGAGACGGACCGGCCCTGCTTAAACTTCTCCACCGAGGTAATACCGATCCCCGGAATCCCCGCAAACTCATCGATGTTTTCCCATCCTTTTCTAAGATCATTCATCTTCCACGTTTTTTATAATTGACTTCAGTCTTTCCCTGATCCTGACCAGCCTCACACTTACTGCCGACTGTGTGATCCCCATGACCTCGCTGATCTCGGCATATTCCTTTTCTTCGAGCCAGAGCAGGATAATAGCCCTGTCCACCTTGTTCAGCCGGGATAAGGCTTTGAACAGCATCCGCGTCATGCCCTCCTGTTCACTATCCCTCGCAACGAAATGTTCCGCCTGGTCCAGTTCCACCGTCTCTATTCGTCTGCGGTCCTTTCTCACCGAGCTGATGGCCGTGTTCAATGCGACCCGATACAACCAGGTACTGAATTTCGATTCCCTGCGGTATGTTCTGAAGGATCTCCAGAGCTGAAGGCAGATCTCCTGGTAGAGGTCCTCTTTGTCGGCTATGTTGGAGGTATACATCAGGCAGATCTTATGGATAATCCCCTTGTTCTCTTCCATGAGCTGAACAAATGATCCTTTATGTCCTTTTTGCTGGTCCATTGAACACGTTTCAATTAATATGTCGCACGCATGTGGGCAAAAACTACATGCGTGCTAATAAAATTACAATAAAGCTTGCTGTTTTAAGGCTGATTGATTTCGCTCCTGAACAGATAGGGTGCCTTTGCGTTTTCATTAAATAAGACTTTTTAACCATACTATGAAGAACTTATAGTCATATTTATTGTCTTTTTAAAAACAACACATGCAATTAAAGGAAGCAACTATTATGCTATTTTAGCACCGTACAACACAAGATATCCATGTTAAGAGCTGGCCTTTTCCTCTATGTAATCCTCTTTATGCTTTTGCCCCGGGCCAATGGCCAGTCGCATAGCAATACATGGAGCGAGGTGAAAGCTTATGGCGGTGGAACTTTGGTTATTGCCTACTCTGAAAATAGCCCATTTATTTATAACGACGCTCAGGGGAAATTAGCCGGCATTGAATTCGAAATTATGGAGGATTTCGTCCGGTTTATTGAGGAAAAATATGATGTGGAACTTCATTTGGAATATGAGCATTTATACAATTTTGAAAGCCTCATTGATACCTTAAAAAATTCACAACGACCTATTCTTGGCATTGCCTCTATTTCCAGTTTGGAGGAGAGAAAGAAGGATTTTAAAATTAGCGATCCCTATATGCCCGATATTGAGATTATTATCTCCAGCAGGGTTTTTAGCTCAGTTTCAAGTTTGGGCGAATTTGCCGACATGGTCAAAAACAACAGAGCCATCACCGTAACAAATTCAACCTTTGAGCGAAATATCCTGGAATTACAGAAGGATTATTTTCCTGAAATAAGGATAGAGTACGTAAGACACGTTGATGTTTTAATAGAAACGATTTCAGATACAGATAACGCCTGGGGCTATGTTTCTCTTCCCAATTATCTATCCTATTATAAAAGGGGTAAAGGCATAAACCGGCTGCGCTTTTTTATGGTTGAAAATCCAGGACTTTCGATCGCGACAACACAAAGCAGTGATTGGGATATAGTATTGGATGCATTTATTCAGGATAGCAGATTTAAGCCTTTGCTGGATCTATTGATTGAAAAACACCTTGGCAAAGCATTTGGTGAAGTGGTAGCATCCATTTCTAATATTAACACAGACTTGCAACCCGACATCGCTGCCAATCGTGAAGTGGGTGTGTTAATGCTGGAAAAAGAGTTGCAAGACCTAAAATTAAGACAAAGCGAACTTGAAATAGAACGAAAGAACCTGGTTATATACCTGGGAATAATCCTGATTGTTTTTGTTTTGATCGCCCTGTTTTTTCTATACAGATTAGTTCGATTGAAAATCAATACAAACAAAAGTTTATCCGAGAAAAACGAACAAATACAAGCACAGGTTTTAGAGCTCAATGCACTCAATATTGAAAAGAATGAAATGATTGAGATCGTAGCGCACGACCTTAAAAATCCTTTAACAAGTGCATTGACCATTTCCGAACTATTAAGCAGTGAAAAAATCACAGAGGACCGGGGGGAATATCTAAGCTTGATAAAAAAGTCTCTGAACAGAATGAATAGTTTGGTTTCTAAAATATTGGAGATTAAGGTACTGGAATCATCTTCATTTAAAACAAACTATAGCCATGTTGATTTAAAGCAAGTTACTGAGCAGGTGATTTCAGCTTTAAAAATTCAGAGTGATAATAAAAAAATCCGGATTGTGGCCGACCTGGATGAGGTGGTCGCCTCCCTGGACAGAAGCCTGATCGTTCAGATCATCGACAATTTATTATCGAATGCGATTAAGTTTTCAAATCAAAATACAAAAGTCCATGTTGCCCTGAAAGATAAAAACCAGACAATTCGGTTTGAAATTGAAGATCAAGGCCCTGGAATCATGGAAGAAGATGTACCTATGCTTTTTCAGAAATTTCAAAAATTACAAGCACGACCGACCGACGGTGAGAGCTCAACAGGCCTTGGCCTTTCTATCGTTAAAAAATACGTAGAGGCCATGAATGGAAAAGTCTGGTGCGAAAGTGAATCTGGCAAAGGCGCCAAATTTATTGTTGAGTTTAAAAAACAGTAGAAATGTATACGCTCAGGAAAATCCGGACTCCCGAAATCATTTAGCTGTCCTTTTTCTTCTGTTTGCCTGAAACTTGTGCTAAGGGTTCCTGCGAAAAATATCTTGGTTTATGTTTGGTCCAGATAATCACCGCAATACCTGCAAGAATGGCCGGAATACTAAGCAATTGCCCCATATTAAACTTCATTCCCGCTTCAAATGCGACCTGGTCATTCTTCACAAATTCGATTAAGAATCTTGCGATATATAAGGCAAGCAAAAAGACACCAAATATGAATCCATCCCGCACTTTCATATTTTTCTTCCTATAAAAAATAAATAGTCCCGCGAAAATCAGAATGTAACTCAGCGCCTCGTAGAGTTGCGTTGGATGTCTTGCTACCGTGGGCAGCAATTCACCAGTAGCACTATCATATAGTCTATCCCTTACAAATTCAACTCCCCATGGCAGATTGGTAGGCAAACCATATATTTCTGAATTAAAAAAGTTCCCGATTCGGATGAATGCCCCACATAAGGCCGCAACGATAACAATCCTGTCGATAAGCCAGAGGAAGGAGAGTTTATACTTCCTGATATATAACCAAAGAGCAACAGGAACAGTAATGGCTGCCCCATGACCTGCAAGTCCCCCCTTCCAGATTTTAAGAATCTCCAGGGGGTTCTTCAGGTAATAGTCAGGTTCATAAAATAAGCAATGACCGAGCCGTGCACCAATTATAGTAGCAATCGCACTATAAATCAGTAACTGATCCAGCATTTCCGCTGTTAGTCTGTCTGTACGGAGATATTGCTTGAAAATCAAATATCCTGAAAGAAAAGCTAAAGCAAACATTAAGCCGTACCATCGAGGCCCCCAGTTACCAATTGAGAAAATTTCAGGGTCAAGATTCCAGGTAATTACGTCAAATATCATTGCGAGAAGAACTTAAAGATTAGCTTAAATATAACTATTGGGTGCAACAATAATGAGCTCCACGTTCTTTTCTTACGTTAAATTATTAAGGGAGTTAGCTCTACCTGTTTTAGTTCCGTACATTGCAGACTATATTCAGGACTACCTGAATTTACCATCAATAATTTCAGCCATGCACATAATAACAGATAGAAAGAGGATATTGTCCCTTCAGCACAAATTGAAAAAGAGATTAAATGTGTTAATGCCTGATACTGCAATGCGGCGTGTTGATATTCCCAAAGTTACTATAGATGTCCCGGTTAATCATAATATCACGATTAAGAAATGGTATCTCTACCAGGACAACCAGCAAACTCATAAGCATACATTTTTTGTCGGAAATTGGAAGTATGGAGGTGGACATCTTCCATATTCCGGGTCTATAAGTATCTCATGGGAAGGTAATGGAAGTAACGCTGCCATTTTTATTGAGGAAGCCGCTGATGTCTATTTATTACATTCTGGAAATATGGGCCGCAGAAAAAAAGAGAATTTTTTTGAAACCTACCAGGGAGAAACAAAGCAAATTGAAATCAATGATGAAATCAAAAATTATGCTGTAATAGGGAGAATGGATGATCCTGATATTGCAAGTGCTGTTGTTAATTTTTTCGACTTTTAGTTAGCACCTGGTACTGACAACCTCCTTTTAAGCATGTTTTGTCAACAAAACGTGTGTTACATATGTTTAAATGATAGTTTGTTTTAAACATAATATGGAGGAATATAAAATGAAGCATCAAAAGTCAATCTTTCTGATAAGTTTCTTAATATTTTTCCTCCTAAGTGCTTGCGAAAATCTTCAATCGCCGTCTAACTCAGATACCTATGTATTCTGGCTGGCTGCGACACAAGATGCTCATGTATCGTCATCAATACCTGAAGCTAATTATGATGGAATGTTCAGTTTAATTAGCAGTCATGGTGATCCGAATAAGGAGCAACGGTTTTACATTAAGTTTTTTATGCCTCAGCTGCCGGCAGGAGCCGAAGTGCTTGAGGCCTATATTAATATTTATGAAGATTCGCAGACCGGGCAGGCAGGGACTGTAACTATTCCTGTTGGCGAGGCAATAGCTGAATGGGATCCATACGAAATCACCTGGGTTAACCAACCAAATCCGATTGGAGCTTTTAGTACGGCTGCAAAAGAAATTCAGTCATATGTGACTTATAATATGTGGAGAACAACTGGTGATATTAAGGAGATAGCACAAAAACATCTTGATGATCCCGATAGCAATTTCGGATGGCTTTTTAACAATCAATCTACAACACCATTTACCCGGTCGTTTAAATCAATGAATGCATTAGATGCACGTACCCAGACCGAGTTACAACTTGGGCCACGACTTCTCATTAAAGTAAAATCGAGCACTCCGCTCACAGCATCTTCAATTGGAACAACTGTAACAGGCAGTACGGAACTTGGGAATATGTATGGATTTAACACTGATATTCAGGTTTACCGTATAGAGTCGGGTGAGGAATGGCCTGAAGCATGGGAGGTGGCTACACAATAGTTACAATATTAACCTGGACACCCATTTCGTTTTGTATGAATATTAAGTAAATTGAAAACATATTGCAGTTTATTTAATAGATGGCAAACGGATAGATATGGCTCATCGCACCATCAAGTCCGCTTATTCAAATTTATCGGACAGACTGAATCGGTTTCCCCAGGGGGCTCCCCCTTCCGAATTGCTCTTTTCAATTCTAAAAATACTCTTCAGCGAGAAAGAGGCTGAACTTGTTTCCAACCTGCCAATAAAACCCTTCACAGCTAAAAAAGCCAGCGGAATCTGGAAAATGGGGCTGACTGATACAAATAATATTCTTGATAAACTGGCAGGCCGCGCAATCCTTGTTGATATCGAACGAAATGGAGAGACTGTATACTCCTTACCACCCCCGATGGCAGGCTTCTTTGAATTTTCGATGATGCGCGTACGGGGCGATATTGAACAGAAAGTGCTGAGCGAATTATTTTATGAATACTTGAATGTTGAAGAAGATTTTATCCGGGAATTGTTTACCAGGGGTGAAACTCAACTGGGGCGCACATTTGTTCATGAACCAGCGCTATCTAACCAGAATGCCCTCTACGTATTGGATTATGAACGGGCAAGCGAAGTCATAAAAACTGCCACACATCGCGGAGTTGGGCTCTGCTACTGTCGTCATAAAATGCAGCATATGGATCGGGCCTGTTCAGCTCCACAGGAAATATGCATGACATTCAATAATACCGCAGCATCACTCGTTCGGCATGGGAATGCACGTAATGTGGATCTGCAGGAGTGTCTCGACCTGTTGCAAGAGGCCTATGAGCATAAGCTGGTTCAGTTTGGTGAAAATGTAAGAACGAGAGTGAACTTCATTTGCAACTGTTGCGCTTGTTGCTGTGAGGCCATGATTGCCGCCCGCCGGTTTGCAGTATTGAACCCGGTCCACACAACCAACTTCCTTCCCCACATCAATGAAGAGAATTGCAATGGATGTGGAAAGTGTGTAGATGCATGTCCGGTAGAAGCAATGACACTGGTTTCCGTCAACGATCCGGCCACACCTAAATTGAAAAAAGCAAGATTGAATGAAGACATTTGCCTGGGCTGTGGTGTTTGCGTTCGAAGCTGTGCAAGGAAAGGGATCCATCTGAAACCCAGGTCGGCGAGAGTTATTACTCCCCTGGATGGAACGCATAGGGTAGTTATGATGGCCATTGAACGAGGCACATTACAAAATCTGATTTTTGATAATCATGTATTATGGAGCCATCGGGCCCTGGCAGGGGTTCTGGGTGTTATTCTGAAACTTCCACCTTTCAAACAAGTACTTGCCAACCGGCAGATTAAATCACGTTATCTGGAAGCTCTGATCAGCCGCCGATAATATCTTGGGAATCTTTTATGGATTCGGATACTGTCCACTCACTGACTGGCACTTTAATATCCTCAGGAATCTTGGATACACTGATCTTCCGGCATCGGTTCAAAGCAGTTATCAGATGAAATGGACTACACCCTAACTCCAATTACCAATATATCATCTGTTTGAGCATTATTCCCCATCCATTCAAAAAGGGCTTTATCCAGAATTCCTTTCTGATCTTGCATGGACTGGTCCTGAATCTCTAAAAGAAAAGATCTGAAACGTTTGCTCATATATCGCTTATTATCCTTGCCCCCTTTCTGATCAATAAATCCATCAGAGAATAGATAAAATGTATCACCTGGTTCCAAATCTATATCATGATTGGTGAATGAGCTATCCTTGCCCTGATAATACCCCAGGGGCATGGGATCTGCCTTAATCTCCTTCAATTCAGGATCTCCGTCCTTATCTTTAACGATATATAATGGATTATTAGCTCCTGAATATTGCATCCTGCTATTTTTCAGGTCCAGAACACATAGTGCCAGATCAATTCCATCCTTTGCTTCGTCGGGATCTCCATGTTGCCTGAGTGAATACTTGATCTGCTTTCTGACCTCATTTAAAACATGGTTGGCCTGTGTTATCTCCCTTCTTTGAACTATTTCAGTTAAATAACTAATCCCCAGCATACTCATAAATGCACCCGGCACTCCATGACCTGTGCAATCAGCTGCGACTATTACTATGTATTGGTTCACCTGTTTAATCCAGTAAAAATCTCCACTTACAATATCCCTGGGTTTATAAAGGATAAAATTCTCATTCAGCAGCTCAGTAATATAGGTTTCAGGAGGCAACATGGCCGATTGGATCCTTTGGGCATAATTAATGCTATCAGTGATATTCTTATTTTGATTGAAAACATGATCTCGTTGGGCTTCTATTTCTTCTTTTTGGGTATTAATTTCTTCATTCAATTGCTGCAGTTCTTCATTGGCTTCTGAGATGAGTTCGTTTTGTTCCATGATCTTCCTATTGGCCCGTCTTTTTTGTAAATAGGCCTGTACAAACACCAACACGATAATAACTACTGCAAAGAAACCGGCTGCCAATGCATTTCTGAATGTTTTTTGCTGCTTGATAGTGGCATCATTGGCGATTAATTGTGACTCCTGCAATTCTATCTGCTGCTGTTTCTTTTCCGTTTCATATTTGGTTTCAATCTCCTGAAGGGCGTTGATTTTCTCTTCCCTGAACATGCTGTCTTTTGTAGCAATAAAAACATTAGCAAACTCTAAAGCTTTCTTATAATTATTCTGATTCTGGTAAGCATACATTAAGGCTTCTGCAGCAGCACCCTCCATACTATATGAATTCATTTCTCTGGCAAGCTCCAGAGCTTTGTTACCATAATTAACGGCCCTGCTCGAGTAAGAGATTCTTTTCGGATCAGACAATTCAGCAGCATATGTAAGCCTGATATTTAAGTTAGACACATTGACATAAGAAGCAGCCAATCCCTCTTTATAGCCCATCTCCTGATACAGTTCAATGGAATAAAGGGAATACTCCACCGCTTTATCTAATTGGCCCAGATTCCTGTATATTTCACTCATGTTTCCATAGCAGATCGATATGCCCTGTTTACTGTCATTCTCTTTATGTAGTTTAAGGGCTTTTTCGTGGTGTTCAAGCGATTTTTCAAAATCCCCATCGTTGAAATAATTAATTCCAAGATTCACATTGCATATGGCTATACCGTTGGTATAGTTCAGCTCTTCATAAAGGGCCAGTGCCTTTTCAAAGGTTTCATTGGATTTTTGGATGGAACCCTGCATTAAATGTACACTGCCAATGTTATTATAAGTCCTGGCCATTTGTCTTTTCTGGCCAAGGTCTTCAGCAATTTCAAGGGCCCTGTAGAAATAATCTATTGCTTCTACATAGTCGCCTTTAAGCTTGTAGATATAACCTATATTGTTATAACAGGTTGCGGTCTTGTTCATATCCCCAATTTCCTCCAGAATGGTTCGGGCTTCTGCGTAATACACCAGTGCCGAGTCATACTCTCCCCTTACCTGATGTACCGTACCAATGGCTCTTAAACTTTCTGCCTCAGCAAGCGGGTTATCAATATCTTTAGCAATCTCCAGTGCTGTGTGATAGTAAAGAGATGCAGTGTCGGGCTGCGATCTATAGTAGAGATCGCCAAGTTCAGATAGGATTCTTATCTGGGTTGAATCCTGTATGGCAGGATCAATTAACTGTCTTAGAGAATCTGCATCAGAAGGATTCTGAGCGTTAAGGTTAATATTAAGTAGATAGAATAATGAGAATAAGGAAAGTATTGCTATGATCCTGAAATCGGACTGCTCGCTGGAATTGGCAGACATAAAAAATGGGCTTGGTTTTCTACAAGTTACTGTGCTTTAAGATACAAGTCAAATACATGGAGAATAACGGTGGTCAGGCTGACGATAGTAGCAGTATCTAAAGATTGGAAGAAATGGGTCATCTTGCCGTTTTTTGCTGTCCACACATGGGTGGCATTGGCTTTAAAAGAATTGCCTGTAGCTTTATTGATACCACGATAATATCAGATGAATCCTTTGTGGGTGCTTAGCTCAATGTTCAATGGTGTGAATCACTCACCTTCATTCCGGAAGATATTGCCATCCGCATCAATCGAAAATCCCTCCGGATCTCCTGTACTCCAGGTTAATAGCGGTAACATCTCTAAAAGGACTTTCCGGTGTTCAGCAATGATCCTTTTGTTTCCTGCTTTATAAGCTATATTGTGCCATTCGTTCGGATCATTTTCATGATCATAGAGTTCTTCCAGATTGATCTCAGGATAATAAATATACCGGTATCGTAAACTTCTCACTGCGTGCCCTGTAATTGGTTCCTCCCTCCAGGAAAACCTGTAACTGGATATTACCGGTGAAGTCGGGGCGCCTGGATTTTTTATCTGGGGCAAAAGGCTTCTCCCATCCAGATGTGATGGTTTTTCAAATCCAGCCAGATCTGCCAGGGTTGGATAAAGGTCCATCAAACTAACGGGTTGTTCGCACTTACTACCCTTTTGAGTCAAACCGGGGACCGAAATGATCAAAGGCACCCGGGTTGATTTTTCCCAGAGAGTGAATTTTTCAATATTTTCTTTTTCGCCCATGTGCATTCCGTGATCAGACCATAATACTACAATTGTATTATTTGCATAATCAGAAAGCTCAAAGGCATCCAGCAGACGTCCAACCATGGCATCAGAGAAGGTAATGGAGGCAGCATATGCCTGAATCACTTTTTCCCACTGATTGTTATCTTTCACCCAGCTATGTATCCACTGCCGGCCATGATCAATTGCGTCTATAAGATCATCCTCTTTGTAATCCGGCAATACAATGTTTTCAAGTGGATACAAATCGAAATATTTCTGAGGCACTTCCCATGGATCATGTGGTTTCCAAAGACCCACAGCCAGGAAAAAAGGTTTATCGTGTTTCTGGGCGAGTTGATAACTAGCCCATTCTACAACATGATAATCCGCCATTTTCTCATCAGGGACTGGAATCGGGCCCCAGGTCCACCATCCCCGGCCTCCGGGTCGACTCTCATTATCAACGTCTGCCGGATAGATTACATCCTCTGGCGCACGAATCTGAAACGGATGAGAGATATAATCACTTGGGAAATAAAAGTCCCAGTTGTCAGGTTCTACCTGGCTTGAAGCTTGCCATGGTGGTGCCTGGCTATGGTAAATCTTTCCAGCTCCCAGGGTAAGGTATCCGTGTTGTTTAAAGGATTGTTCCAATGTGGCGACATCTTCTAAGCCTTCAAATTCCCGCCACTTTGGTCCGTCACCCCAGTAAACGTTGTCTGCCCCTGTACGAGCATGATGAACTCCAGTGAGTATGGCTAACCTGGCAGGCGCACAGGCCGGAGCAGGAGTATGTGCATTAGTAAAGATCATTGAGGATGCTGCGAGACGATCGATATTCGGTGTGTGAATCTCCATTCCTGTGTGTCCGGATAAAAATCCGGCCCAGTCATTCAAATCATCTACTGCAATAAAAAGAACGTTTTGTTTCTTTTCTACATTCCTGACCGGTCTATCGCATTGAGTGAAGAAAACCATACTGAGGCTTAGCACGACTAAGCATTGCTTCGGGCGCAGATTGCTAATTTTCAACATTTTATTGAAGTTTATTCTACCTACCGATGTAAATATAAATATGCAATTTATTATTCGGGATGCTGCAACATTTTATCATCATATATTTTAAACATTACGTTATACAGAAATTAATCCAATGGACAATCATTATAGGGCCAGAGCCCCCGGTTACTCCAATGCTTACATTGTCGTGAGCTCGGCAACTGCGTTGCCTCGGTTTGCGCTGGGGGTTTTTATGCTATCCGGATTCAGGACCTTGCTTAAGTTAAACATTTACGGGGGTAAAAAAGTAGACCGAAACCTTCACCCTTCAATATATTACCCAAACAACATATTCATCAAATTGATTCTTCTCCTTAAGTAAAGTCTTATGCTCATGTCAGTCATACGTATTTACGAAACAATTCAGTACATACTTAGTTATACGATTGTTTTACAGTCAAATAGTAAATTCTATTAGTGAAACTGCTATTGGCTAAATAATAACAGTTTTGTTATATATTCGTTAGCCTTAATTCATGAACGGAAATAACCAATGATGGAACTTTTTAAAATAAGATATAGCCTAATGGAGAAGAATAAAATAGGAAAATATTTAAAATTCGCCATTGTCGAAATAGTATTAGTAATGGTTGGTATTTTATTAGCCGTTCAGGTCAATAACTGGAATGAAAATAGAAAGAGCAAAATCAAAGAAATAAAAACACTTAAGGAACTACGTTCAGATTTAGCTCAGAACCTTGAAGACATAGAAATAAATATAGCACATCTTATTGATAGTCAAAACTCGAATGAAATCATTATTTCCCATATTGAAAACAACATACCCTACAATGATTCACTGGATTATCACTTTTGGAATTTGTATCCATATATAACTTTCAATGTGAACCAAACAACTTATGAAAGTCTTAAACAAATGGGATTTAATTTAATTTCCAATGACTCATTGAGGATTTCTATATCAGACTTATATGCAAATAAATTTACAGGATATAGAAATTTTGAGAACACATATCTGATTGAACATCATAACAATGCTGTCAAGCCAATGTTTATGTCAGAGTTTACGCCTTTTGATTCTTCATCTTCAGCAGTACATCCAAAAAATTACACCCAATTTATGAATGATCCGAAATACAAAGCAATAATATCCTGGACGGCTTTAACATGTAGAAATTTTGCTGATATGCAATCTGGACTAAAGGAAGATGTAGAGAAATTAATGGCTCAAATTGATAAGGAAATTGATGAATAGATTCTGGGAAAATAATTATAAGCCAGTAACTTCATGAAAGTTACAGATTATTATGCTCTATGAAGATTCAGTGGCATTTTTTAATAAAGGAAATAGCCCTTTCCCCTTTCTTTAAAATCAGCTAACTCCTCTTCCCAGGATGCGAAAATCTCTGACGGATGCGTACCGTCATGGATCATCTTTTCCAGGCGGCTTGTACCACTGAGTCTGTTTATCGTTCTCTCATTCCACTCCATTTTATCAGGATGAAGTTTGTGGATGGCCCAGAGCATGGCAACGCCCGTTTTATAGGGGGCAAAAAGATCCCGATCCTGGATATTGACATATATACCCTTACACTCTTCACCTGTCAGGAAGGGGGGTCTACCGTGAAAAGGCATCTTTTGTGGTGTAAATGTAATCGCTTCAAAAATTACCCCCGTCAGCTTAAGATCATTAAGCAATAATGCAGCCTGTTCATGATCCACCCAAGGCGCCCCAATAAATTGAAAGGGTTTTTCAGTACCTCTTCCTTCAGAGACATTTATTCCTTCAAAAAGACAGGTGCCGGTATAGGCAAGTAAGGATTCAAATGAAGGGAGGTTTGGAGAGGGCTTGATCCACGTCAGTCCTGTCTCTTCAAACCACATGGACCGTTCCCATCCCACCATCTCAATCACATGAAGTTTAGCCTGTAATTCCCCTCTCAGCATCTTTTCACCATTGTATAAGCTGGCCAACTCTCCCATCGTCATTCCATGTATTATCGGAACCTTGGCAAAGGCACCAAAGCTATAAAGGAATTCATCATCGGTAATAAATCCATCCATTCTCAAGCCCTTAATCGGATTCGGTCTGTCAAGAACCACCAATTCAATGTCGTTTTCTGCTGCAGCTTCCATGACAAACCCGAGGATATTTATGTGTTCATAGAAGCGGGCTCCTACTTCCTGTATGTCAAAGACGATAACTTCAACATCCTCCAACATTTCAGGTGTTGGTTTATGGATTTCTCCGTAGAGAGAATATTTTGTCAGACCTGTTTCCTTATCTATATCCTTCTCTTTGTCTCTGGGTAAAGAATAATCATTGGAGCGAATATTAAAGTGCATACCAAAAAGCACAATAAGCTCAGCATCAGGATAATTGAACAGGGTGTCGGCCAGGTGTGTCCCATCTGACAAACGACCGGTATGATTGCTTACCAGTGCCAGCTTCTTGCCTTTAATGAGGTGGGCAAATTCGGACAAGAGCCTGTCAGCACCAACTATCACAGCCTGATCAATCTCAGGAGATGCGGATTCGTTTTTTTTTGTGGGGGCCGAGCAGTTGACCAGGGCTAAAGCAAAGAGCGATGTTGTGAAAATGATAAGCGCTACATGGCTGAATAGTCGATGGATAATTCTACACATCAGCAGGGCATATTTCCAGGATCCAAAGTCCCCTGGAAGGCAGTAATGCATCCACCTGGATTTGTCCATCTGAGTAAGAGGAAAGTAATCTTCTGCCTTCGACATCAATAACATAGATATTCCCTTCGGAAGGAAGATCATAGTCATTGGCATCAGCGCCAAAATTTAGCTGGTAGGGCTCATCCGAAATACTCGCCACTGCAATCCCCACATTGCCGTCATCAGCCTTCCATGTTCCCGTATAAATTACAGGAACTTCCGCTTTTAAAGCTGTAACCGTATTCCCTGTTTTCCCCGCATATATGGATAACCTCGAAATATCTATCTCCTCCACCGGTATATTCATTTTAGGTGAGCGCAGCATATCTCCATGCAACAAGTACTTAAGTCCCTGGTACCTCACTTTTGCCAGGTTTATCAGATAATCAATCTCATCTTTCCTTTCTGTTGCCAGGAAGTCCCTGTAATTAGCTATCGTTGGCTGTACACCCCAAACAAAAGAACGTGCCTGTTCCATGAGGTACTGTGTATTATAATCCTCACTCAGTAATGCCTCAGGGTCTTTTGGCGCATATTCCTTGGGCCATAAGTCATCGTAAGGAGGAACTATGAGTGAAGAATAGCTACCATACATAACCCCATATTTGTGGTAAACCATCGCATAAAGAGGTATTACATGCCTGTTTCCAATCCCTGAATACCTCTCCTTGCTCACACTTAGCGTAAGGAAAACATCCAACATGGGGAGCCATGCCTCACAGCAGCCTTCCCCGGCAAGCACAGATTGCTTGCTTGTTGCAGTTTTCTTCCGAATAAGATTCGTAAGATCCGTAAATCCCTTCACCCAGTAATTTCCTCCACCGATGGGATGATTATGACTCTTGTCATAACACCTACGGTTCATACAGGCCTGATCCATATACACACCGTTAGTTCCATAGGTATTTACAACACTGTCGCTTAGAGAGGCATATTTGTTCTGCCAGAAGTCAGTTGCCATACACATATTGGTAAGCGACTTCCCTGTAAAGATGTTATACACATGCGACCTGGTGTTCCCATTAAGGTCCTTTACGGCATGTAGTTCAGCATTTTCGTCTTTCCAGCTCTTTGTTTCAGTTCCCCACTGGAATGAATTCATATACACAATGGCTCTGACCCCCTTATCATTTGCCTTTCCCATTGCTTGAATAAACGATTCCTTACCTTCCCTTGGGGGTATATATTCGGGGAATCCGTCATCATAGGAACAATTATGCCACCAATGCCAGAAGACATTCACTGGAAGACCTGCTCTTTGTGTTAGGTCTATCGCAGGTTCAAGCACTCTTTCTGAGGTTTGTCTGTTCCAAACCCATATGGCTGTTTCCTTCACCCAGGCTTGTACAAGGTCATTAGTCAGCCGGCTTTCCCTGCACCATTTTTGCTTCACTCCCCACTCCTTGTATATCTCAGCCGCTGTCATCCAGTCCCCCTGGAAACAACCTATTATGGCTTCGTAAGCTGGAGCATACTGATCTGAGTTTGCGTCTACAGATGGGAAATTAATTACTTCATACATCAGATTATCAGCGGCATCGAGAGAAAACGAAAAACTCTTGCTGTAGGCTGCCGAATCGTTACAGGCCAGATACAATCCATAGGTGTCAGGGTCATACCAGGCCATCATTTGAAGCGAAATACCAGGGTAATCAAATGTATAGCTCGCTTGTTTCCCCATGCCTCTATCGAGCGACCTCTCTGCCATCTCTTCAAGTGATTCCCTCGGGTTGTCATAAAGATTTCCCAGCCAGATGGGAACAGCAAGGTATTCATTACCCATATCCACCAAGCCATTCACCCTGGGAAAGACTACCCGGCTTATCTCCAATCCTTTAGCACCTTCAAGTGAGATACTCCAGTTGGACATAGCTTTATCTTTTTCAAGACTTATTTTTGCTACAACTTTAAGATCCTTATTTTCAAGCGATTGAAAATCACTCCATTCCAGTAGTAAGGTAGAAGGATCGGGATTTGAGTAAGTGAAGTTGGCAGCAGCATACATATCCACTTTTTCAATCCCGGAAGATTTGATAATATCCATCTCCCATAGTGAACCCTGTACGATACTTGTGTCAATCAACTCATGCGATCCTTCAACTTCGCGGAAGTAAGCTATTGAACCATCTTGTTTATCGAAGCCAAGTTCTAGCTTTCCGTTTTCAATTATCAGTGTTGGTCCATCAGCACCTGAATTGCATCCTGTTAATAGAGGCAATACGAAAACAGAAAGCACTACCAGTAAGGCAGATCCTTTTATGGTTTTCATTATTATTTGCTTTGTTCCTATGGATACAGTAAGTATTTCTTATACATCTTCTTGTATTCTGATAGTTCGGGTTCCCAGCTTGCCCTAATTTCCGCCTCTGTTTTTCCTTCAACAATTTGCTTCCAGAGTTTATCGGTGCCGGTCAGCCGATTAAATCTACCATACTCTCCATTGGCGTCCTTGCGAAAGAATTTATCTTTATCGGGATAAGCCTTGTACATTTCAATAAGCCATTGCAAGTTGAGTTGTCCTGTCTCTCTGAAAATGTCAGTGTCGTAATCCCTGAGATCAAGACCGTAATGTGTTACGGGTACCGTATCATAATCGCTATAAACAAACCTGGGATCGACAACTACGTCAAAAGAGAATGTGTACTGTCCTTCCAGCTCCGGACTGCCCAGTACAGTGAAAGCAATTAATGGGTCTGTTCCGCGTCCCTGGCTGATTATTGTTCCTTCAAACCAACATAAGGAAGGATATAGCAGAATGGATTGGTTGGTATTCAGGTTTGGCGATGGATCGATGGGTAATACATAAGGCATTCCATGTTCATAATTTTTAACCTTTATGACAGTGGTTTTGCATTGAACTCCGTTCGCTAACCAACCTTCACCATTTAGCATAGTAGCATATTCTCCCAGGGTTAATCCATGAAGAATCGGAATAGGATTCAGTCCGACAAACGATTCAAATCCCTCTTCAAGAACAGGTCCGTCAATATAAAAGTCATTCGGATTGGGCCTGTCAAGTACTATAAGCTCTACATCATTTTCCGCACAAGCTTCCATAACATAATGCAAAGTCGCCAGGTAGGTATAAAAACGCACACCTACATCCTGTATATCATAGATCATAACATCAACATTGGCCAGGTCTTCGACAGAAGGCTTATGTTTACCCCTGTAAAGGGAAATAATTGGCACTCCGGTTTTAGAATCTATAGAATCATATACATTCCCTCCCCTGAAACCGTGTTCTGGTCCGAACACCTTTACCACATTAACTCCTAATGAGACCAAACTGTCCAGGCTGAGTATGTCCCCGATTCTGGATGATTGGTTCAGGGTCATGGCAACATTCTTTCCTTCTAGTAATGAAAGGTAAAGGTCTGTTTGGTCAGCTCCGGAAATAATACCTATATCCTCAGATTTGGTATCTGTTTCCTTAGCTTGCTTACATGAAAACAGGCTCAGCAAAATAATTGCGAGCACTAATAGGTTTAGCTTTTTCATAATCGTTGGTTTTTAAGAACCAAGATTACAACAGGGTTCTCTGATAAGGTCAGTTTCTCCCAATTGTAATCCTGGATTTCCTGATAGTTAAAATAAAAGGCTGTCTCAGTTAGCTTTTAGACAGCCTTTTATTCTTAACACATAGTATTACCAACCTGGATTTTGAACCAGGTTTGAATTCAGGGTTATCTGGTCAGCCGGCAGGGGATAGAGATACATTTTGTCCTCAAACGGTACTCTTCTGTCAGACGGTGCCTGGGAATACAGGTAGCCATCGGGATTAAGCAGAACATTGATATCCGCTTCAAAAACGACCGATGGATCAGGCTTAATACCAACAAAAGCTTCATCCCTGTTAAAATAGTCAGCTTTTCCCCATCGGAACAGGTCAAACTTCCTGTGTGGTTCCAGCATCAGTTCCACTCTTCTCTCCCTTCGGATCTCCCACAATAATGGATCAACCGATGGGTCCAAATCACCAGCTGTAAACCCAACAGCCAGCGTTAATGGAGCAACACCAGCCCTGGCTCTCAAGAGATTGATTGTATTGTCAAGGTCTGTCTGCGTAATGGTACCTAACTCAAAAGCTGCTTCTGCATAGTTCAGAAGAACCTCACCCAGACGGATAACAGGACAGTCACTGGTTGCCTGTACTCCCTGTGTTGGTTGACTTTCAATCTCAGCATAGGTTGCATATTTCGCAGGAGAATACATGGGTATCCCTTGATTAAAGAGGAATACGACCCTGGTTGTATCGATGATATCCTTAATTCTCCTGTCCCTGTTTGCCGTGATTTCAACAGGGATATCGTATGATGTAAAAGCTTTGATAATTGTGTCCGTTGGATTAAAGATCCATTCGGTATAATCCGGATGAGTACCTCCATCATAATTGATTGGTTTTCCGTCTGTCATTAAGAAGGACGATACTGCATCTAATGTATACCCGAAATAGGGTTCATGGAAAATAAAACTAAGGATACTGTGCCTTAGGTTTTCGTTATACTTTTTCATGAGAATAACTTCGGAATTACCACCCAGATCCTCACTGGTAAAAAGTCCAATATAGCTGCTGTGCAAGCTATAGGGACCATTATCCATCAGATCCTTTGATGCATCATAAGAGGCCTGGTACAACTGTGCCGGATTGGAGCCCGCAACGTTATGGTATTCAAATGTCGTTGCAGCAGCTAAACAGATCCTTGATTTCAATGCCAGAGCAGTCCATTTATTTACCTCAACCTTATTATCCACCTCATCCAGGTTAGCAATAGCATAGTCCAGATCAGCCACGATATTCTCTACGACAGCTACCCGTGAATCCCTGGCTTTGTATAAAGCATCCTCATCTGTACTCTCAATGGGCTTATTATAAAAAGGTACATCTCCGAAAGTGCGTACTTTCTCCCAGTACTCAATAGCCCTGAAGAGCCGGCCAACGGCAATGTACTTGTCCCTGACAGATTCATCTACAGGGGCTTTTTCAGCTCCCTGAATTAGAACATTGGTTCTACGGATATCAGACCAGAACCATTGTGTGCCGGATTGGGATGAAGGAACAGTAGTGGGAAAATCATCTTCTACTCTTGGATCAAGACTGATTACATCATCAGTTAGAACAGAGAAGAAATGATCTCCACCAAAGTAGCCACCCGTACCGTAACCCAGGAAAACGCTATAGCAACCATATGAAAACGCCTTTAAGTTCGCTTCACTGGTCCAATAGTTATCATCGGTAAAATCAGTTTCTGGCTGAATATCTAAAAAATCTTCACAAGCTGTGAAAATTAATATCATCGCTAGTATAGATATAGTTTTTTTCATAGTCTAAAAAGTTATTTGTAGTCCAAATGAATAACTTCTTGAAATAGGTAAGTCATTACCATAGGAAACAAACCCGGTGCTTGCAGTTGTTTGTGATTCCGGATCAACGGGAATATATGACCCAATGTGTTCCCAAAGATTATAAGCAGAAAAATAAATTCTCAATAGCTGAATTTTCACTCTTTCTGTTATGCTGGTTGGTAAAGTGAACCCTATAGTTAATTCCTTAAGACGAATATAAGTCATGTCCTGAAGATACCTTGACGAAGGCACGTAATTGTTTATACCTCGCAATCTTGTGTATCCGGCTAGAGTCAACTGGCCCACATCTCTTTGATTATTAAGATAATTTGCCAGATTGGAAGTGAAAGGCCTTGGATAGAAGGCATCTGTATTGTTTTCACTCCAGAAGTCTTCCTGGTATGCAAATATATTAGAGTAATGGAAAGCAGGCAGGGCAACATTCCCCTGTGCCCAGTAATCTCTCTTCCCGATGCCCTGGAAGAAAATACTAAAATCGAACCACTTATAATTTCCACCGGCTCTTAAACCGTACTCATACCTTGGAGTACTGTTTCCTATTACTACCAGATCCCCATGATCCTCCACAGTATAGGCTCCATTATCCACAAACCCATCACCATTCTGATCCTCATATTTAGTATCTCCGGGACCAAGGTTAAATGCGGTGGAATACATGTTTGGATCCTGAATAGGAATACCCTCTAATAAATTTCCACTTCCATCAAAGTCTCCAGCCTGGAATAACCTGTTGGATTCAAATCCCCAGATCTCTCCAATCTTTTTCCCGGAATAGA
>Ga0316190_10000718_pt1 | contig 23320 bp, 18 predicted proteins | sample Eddworburrow2_MG_FD_204929 | JGI IMG/M metagenome (GOLD analysis project Ga0316190, IMG submission 204929) | Coastal sediment microbial communities from Maine, United States - Eddy worm burrow 2 | ecosystem: Environmental > Aquatic > Marine > Coastal > Sediment | place: USA: Maine | collected... | reverse complement strand
TCGACATCGAGCACAAGCTGGTCCGGGGCCTGTTTAACCCGCTGCGCTGGTTCAGCACCAAGGGACGCACCGAGATGGCCGTGGAACTCTACGACGAGTACGTGTTCCACGATGCGACCTTTGCCGATATGCAGCGTGCAGGTGGCCCGCTGATTATGATCAATGCCTCGGACCTGGGCTACGGGGTACGCTTTACCTTCGTTCAGGAATACTTCAACCTGCTGTGCTCGGATATCAACTCCTTCCCGGTGTCGCGGGCCGTCACTGCCTCGTCCGCGGTACCGATCGTATTCCACCCGATCGTGGTCGAGAATTACCACGACTGCAAGACCAGCGGCAAACCCGAGTGGATGACGGCGGCAGCGAAGCGCCTGGCCGGTGATCCCGAGCTGACCCAGGTCCTGAAGGGGCTGGAATCCTATTACGAGGATGACAATCGCCAGTATGCCCACTTTGTGGACGGCGGCATCACCGACAACCTGGGTCTGCGCGCGACCTACGAGGTGGTCGGAATCACGGGTGGCGCGAGCGCGTATTATGAACGCTACAAACGCAAGATACCGCAACACATTGTGCTCATCTCCGTCGATGCCTCCACGGACCCGGAGCCGGAAATGGACTACAGTAACAAGCAGCCGTCGTTGGGGGAGACCATCGGTGCGATGAGCAATGTGCAGCTCCACCGCTACAACGACGCAACACTGGAAGTGATACATAATAAACTGGGTGGCTGGGCGGAGGCAGTATCAACACCGGAGAGGCCGGTCACAGCGCATTTCATCCGGCTGGGCTTCGACGACATCGAGCAGCCCGAGGAACTGGCCTACCTGAACAGTATCCCGACCAGCTTCAACCTCAGCGATGAGCAGGTGGACAAATTGATCGAGGCCGGTCGCGAGCTGTTGCGCAACAACCCGGACTACCAGCGCCTGCTGGCAGATCTCGGCGGTGCGCAGGTGCAGGCAAATGCCCCACCGGCCACGCATTAACGATGAAAGATCGTTGAATCATGGATGCACCTTGGCAGTAAATGGCTGGAAACCGGGGGAATAGCAATGTAGGCTTCCTGATTCAAACCAGTAATAGTGAACGCCGTTTTTTAATTTTGTATGCATGAAAGAGGAGAGAAGTGATGCTAAATAGAAAATGCTCGCGACTTGTCGCGGCCTGTGCCATCGCGGCGACACCATTTGCTTCAACAGGAGTATTCGCCGGGGAGATTGATGGTTCCAGCGATGTTGTCTGCGCGATAACGCGCGTCGTCGCTTGCCTGGAGGATGGCCATTGTCTTCAGGGGCAACCCAGTACCTTTGACTTGCCGGAACTGCTCGTGCTGGATGCCAAGGAAAAGGTCCTGCGAACCACCCGCGAGAGTGGCAAACAGGCCATCTCACCCATAAAACACATGGAGCGCAACGGCGATCAATTTATTCTGCAAGGTGTCGAGAACAGTCGTGGCTGGGATATTGCCATCAATGCCAAGACGGGAAAAATGAGTGCGGCCGGTGTCGGTGACGGCGTGAGTTTCCTGGTACATGGCCCCTGCACAGCACTTTAAGGAGAGATCATTATGACTATTCGAAACAAAATGAAGTTGATCGTTGCGGCCGCTGTGCTCGGTGCGGCCACAGTGGGTACCAGTCTGCCGGTGTACGCTGACAATGCGGGCGCCTTCATCGGCGGGGTCTTCGCGACCAAGCTGATGACTAACATGAATGATCGGACACAGGCCGAGCAGCAACAGGCTGCTGCCGCCCAGTCCCAGGCGGCTCGACCGGTGCAGTCGGCCCCGGCCCAGAAGTCACCGCAACAGCGCCTGGACGAACTCGACAAGCTGGCGGCCGGCGGCTACATCACGCCGGAAGAGTACAAGAAAAAGAAGCAGGCCATTCTCGACAGCATGTAGCAACAGTGGTGCTGCACTGTCGCGCAGCACCTGTGCTAATTTAGTGTCTGTCCATAAACACTGTAATTTCTCTCGCAAAGACGCAGAGCACGCAAAGTATTAAAAAGATTGTTTTAATGGCATTTAACAATCTATTCTTGGGGTGCTCTGCGTCTTGGCGAGATTTCATTGTTTTCGGGCGGACATTAATCCGACGCCACTATAGGTTCTGACGCGCATCCCCTTCTGACCCAATGATACGTCGACTGCTCAGCCTCTTCGGACATACGCTCAAGGCCTTGTCTTATGGTACTGTCGGCGCGGCAGTGGTACTGCTTATCGTCTTCGTCGTCTACCTGAACGGCCGTGCAGACCTCCAGGTCTGGCATCTCGCGGAGCTCGACGAGGAATTCACGGCGGATTCGGGTGTTGAGACCTTCACCGATTACCAGGCACTCGAGGAACGCCTGTTCAGCCAACTCGACGAGTTGGTCTATGCGAAAATACAGCCCGATCAGCACCAGCAGATCAACCGCTACAACCGTGGCAGCCTCTCTGACCCGGAGCGTTGGTCGCCGAACTGGAACCGCAGTTTTACACTGAACGCTGAATCCCCCAAAGCGGCGGTACTGCTGTTGCATGGCATGTCCGACTCCCCTTACAGCCTGCGCCACCTGGGTGAGCGTCTGCATGCCGCGGGCGCGAACGTGCTTGGCTTGCGTATGCCCGGTCATGGTACAGCACCCTCGGGGCTGACAGACATTACCTGGCAGGACATGGCCGCAGCGGTACGCATCGCAATGCGTCACCTGGCACAACAGAATGAGGGCCTGCCGATCTATGTCATCGGCTATTCCACGGGCGCTGCCCTCGCGGTGAACTATGCGCTCGCCACGCTGGATAACAGGGCGTTGCCGCCGATTGAGCGCATTGTCGTGCTGTCGCCGGCCATCGGCGTGACCCGGGTGGCCATACTGGCTATCTGGCAGGCGCGGCTTGGGCAGCTGCTGGGTCTCGAAAAACTTGCCTGGAACGCGATTCTGCCAGAGTACGACCCGTTCAAATACGGTTCTTTTGCGGTTAACGCCGGCAACATCGTCTATCAGCTCACTAACGAGATCCAGCAACGTCTGACTGCGCTGGGCGAGGAGGGCAAGTTGCATGGGGTCCCCCCCATCCTGGCCTTCTCCTCGGTTGTTGACGCGACCGTTTCGACCCCGGCCCTGGTCAACAACCTGTTCCAGCAGCTGCCCGACAGTGGAAACGAGCTGGTGTTGTTTGGCACTAACCGCGAGGCGGAAATTGGGCCGCTCATGGACTGGGACCCGGTAGCGGTCGTCCAGGCGCTGCAGTCAAATCCGCATCCTACCTTTACCCTGAGTCTTGTGATGAACGAGAATCCGCAGAGCCGCAAGGTAATTGTGCGCAGCCAGCGTCCCGGGGAACAGGGGCCGAGCGATCTGGATATCGGTCTGTCCTGGCCCAGGGATCTATATTCCCTGGCACATGTCGCGCTACCATTTCCACCGGAAGATCCACTATACGGGGGGCGGCCGGAGGGCAAGAGTCCTGGAATTCAACTGGGTGATCTTGCGTTACGCGGTGAACGGGGTGTGCTGCTGGTTCCCGCAGCCGAGATGTTGCGGCTGCGATGGAATCCCTTCTATCCGTATATCGAGGGGAGGGTACTCGAATTCCTTGGGTTGGCGGGTCCATAGGACTTTTTCAAGTGTTCGTCCTCCTTTTCGTCAGGATAAGCAATTATGTCTAAAAAAATACTGTTCACTGTGCTGGTCGCGGCAGTGTTGGCCGCTGTCGTGGCGATGATCTGGCAAACCAAACGGCCGCCGGTGGTTGATCCAGCTATGCCTGCGCAGGTAGCCGCAGTAAAACCGGCGACGGCGGCCTATGTCGGTGGTGCCAGCTGTGCAGCTTGCCATGCCGAGCAATTCGAACAGTGGCAGGGTTCGCATCATGACCTTGCGATGCAGGAGGCGAGCGCGCACAGTGTGCTCGGCGATTTCAACAATGCCGAGTTTCAGTATTACGACGTCACCTCGCATTTCTATCGCGAGGATCAGCGTTTCATGGTACGTACCGACGGCCCCGATGGCAGTCTGCAGGATTACCCGATCAAGTACACCTTCGGTGTCACCCCGCTGCAGCAATACCTGGTTGAATTTCCGAACGGGCGCCTGCAGGCCCTCGGAATTGCCTGGGATTCGCGTCCTGCAGAGGCAGGTGGCCAGCGCTGGTTCCATCTCTATCCCGACGAGAATATCGATCACAACGATGAACTGCACTGGACCGGTCAGAACCAGAACTGGAACTACATGTGTGCGGACTGCCATTCCACCCACTTGCAAAAGAACTATGATGCGGGCAGCCAGCATTTCGATACCCGCTGGTCCGAGATCAACGTGTCCTGCGAGGCCTGTCATGGACCGGGGTCCGAGCATAACAAGTGGGCCGCGCAGGACGCGGCCGGGCAGGCGCTGGACAACACGCGTGGCCTGGTGGTCGGCCTTGACGAGCGCAAGGGTGTGTCCTGGCAGATGGACCCGCAAACGGGTACGGCACAGCGCAGCACGCCGCGCAGCGGCACTACCGAGATCCAGGTATGCGCTCAGTGCCATGCGCGTCGCGGGGCTATCGCGTCTGACTATGTGCCCGGTCATGCCTTCATGGATGCCTATCGGCCGGCACTGCTGACAGAGCATCTCTACTATCCGGATGGTCAGATCAAGGATGAGGTGTATGTCTATGGTTCCTTCATTCAGAGCAAGATGTTTCATACCGGCGTGACCTGCAGCGATTGCCACGAAGCGCACTCGCTAAATTTGCGGGCACCGGGTGACCAGGTCTGTCTGGGTTGCCACGCCGCGGACAGATTCGCGAGTGCAAAGCATCATTTCCACAAACCGGAGGGCGAGGGCGCGCGTTGCGCGGAATGTCATATGCCCGAGACCAACTACATGGTCGTGGATCCACGCCGTGACCACAGTATCCGCGTGCCACGCCCCGATCTCTCGGATAGCCTCGGCACACCCAATGCCTGTATCCGCTGTCATGCAGATCAGACCAACAGCTGGGCGACCGAGCGCGTGCGCGAGTGGTATGGCAAGCCGGCTGCGGGCTACCAGGACTTCGCCGAGACGCTGCACGCAGCACGCAACGGAGCCCCCGATGGCGCCGCACAATTGATCGAGTTGCTCGGCCGTGAGGAACAGCCGGCAATTGCACGGGCCACGGCGCTCTCCCTGCTCGCGCGTTACCAGACGCCGCAGGCTATACAATCGATCAGTGACTCACTCTACGACGATGACCCGCTCGTTCGTCTTGGTGGACTCGATGCCCTCGAGTCCTTGCAGCCGGGTATGCATTTTGCGATCGGTCAGCACCTGCTGGACGATGAGGTTCTCGCGGTGCGTATTGAGGCCGGCCGCGTGCTGGCGGACACCCCGGCCGATTCGCTCGATGCGGCACAGCGTGCCCGTCTGAAAAAGGCGGTCGATGAATATATTGCAGCGCAGCAGTTCAACGCCGATCATCCGCAGACGTACATCAATCTGGGCAACCTCTATCTGCGCATGGGTGACGCCGGCAAGGCAGAACTTGCCTATCGGCAATTGCTGGTAATCGACGACACCTTCGCACCCGCCTATATCAACCTCGCAGACCTGTTTCGACTGACCGGGCGTGAACCGGCTGCGCTCAGCACACTCAAGCAAGGCCTGAAAGTGGCACCGGGCAATGCTGATCTGCATCATGCCTATGGCCTGGCCCTGGTGCGCAGCAAGCAGGTGCCACTCGCGGTCGAGGAACTGGGGCGTGCTGCCGAACTGCAAGCTGGCAATGCGCGTTACACCTATGTCTACGCGGTGGCGCTGGATGCCAATGGTGAGACAGGCAAGGCCATAGAGGTGCTAGAGCATTATTATGAGAACGCTCAGAATAATATGGAGATACTGTCGGCGCTGGCATCCTACACACGCAAGGCCGGGGATACCGCAAAGGCTGACCAGTACGATCAACAGCTCACGGTACTACAGCGCATGCACTAGTAATCCTTGAGTGGCCAACATCTTTACAAATGAGTCAAATTTCAATAATGACTCTCGCAAAGCTACCGCTCCTGCTAACGCCCCTTACCTACATCCCTGTAGGCAAAGGCGCAAAGTTCGCCAAGAAAAACCTTTGCGGTCTTGGCGTCTTGGCGAGAGAAAATGATCTCTTTCATGTCTCGTCAGTCTGAGACCTGGTCTTGCTAGATATAACCTTGTTCTAGGAGCCTGTCGGACTTAGGAAGATTCTACTACGGCGGCGGGAGAGCGACCCAAATGCCCCCAATTTCTCGTTACGTAGGCCCACTATGCGCCTCAAAATTGTGACCATTTGTTCTCGTTCTCCCACTCGCCTCGCTACGAACCCCTAAGTCCGACAGGCTCCTAGCCATCCAGACCGGCTGGAACACTCACTTCACGCCTTCTGTCCTCGGCTTGCCGCTTATTCAGGAACGTTTGTGGCATCATGCCTTTGCGTGTCAACCGTCGCCTGGCACTCACTGCCTCTTGCGCTGCAGGCACACTGCCTTTCTTATTATTGACGCTGTCCTTCAATGCCAGTAATTCACTATTATCTGGCTGAATACTGAGCCCGCGCTCGAGATATCGTTCCGCCCTGTCATACTCAAGAAGATCAACCGCTTTTCGTGTAAAGATAATATACAGATCTATAATCTCCTGAATACCTGCATGTGCATCTTCGCTGGCAGGATCCAGCTTAAGGACTGCACGGAAGTAATCATAGGCATTATCACCGTCAGGCGTCACCAGTTGGTATTCATCTACCGCTTGTTGACCCTGTGTAAGCAGTTTCTCAATTGTTTTATCTTGCGTAGTACCACTCTGCTCTTCGGCTTCAGCAACCGGGGCTGTCTGAACAGACGCTGTAGTCACGGGAAGCTGTTCCTCTTGCGTAGTACCCCCCTGCTCTACGGCTTCAGCAATCGGGGCTGTCAGAACAGACGCTGTAGTCACGGGAGGCTGCTCCTCTTCCGACGGTGGGTGCCTGTCTGCCTCACTGGCAGTTGCCTGGTAGCCAGCATCGGCATTATCTTCCTCAATCGTCAGCAAGTGCTTATTGTTTGTCGCTGGTGAATCAGGAGCGAGGTCATTGGCACCCGTTTCATCCTCGGCAGGTTCACCGAACTCCACGGGAGTACTGCTTAGCTCCACAGGCAACTCATCAGTGACCATTTCATCGTCAGACAGGCCGGGTGAGCCGGTAGCGATCGTATCCTGCGTTTCCTGATATTGACGATCTGTAAATGACAGCATGTCTTTGACTGCAACCTTATCAAGAATCGATGGCAATGCTGCGATGAAGATCGTCGAGATAGCCAGCATCGCGGCCGTTGCCACAAGAGCTCCTTTCCAGTTGAAGCGCTCATGGTTCCGGTGTGCTACAGGACCAGCCACCCGGCCCGCAGGTAAGGGATGTTGCGGATACCAGGTAGCGGGATCGTCATGATGGAGATTATTGAACGCTTCTTTATTCTGTGCCGCCAGTCGAGACACCCCGGAAATGGTAGACGCACGGGCATCCATCTTGTCCGCCCGAATAGCCAGATCGGCAACGGATATCAAGCCGTCACGGATTTCAGGGATACTCGTGATACTTTCAGAATCGGTGAAGGGTACCTGGCTGGTCTCCAGGGGCGCTAATTGCTCTTCATGCATTTCAGCCGATATTTCCTGCACGTCCTCCTTGTCAAATATATAACTGCCTTTACCGAAACCAAGCAACAGTAAGCGGTTACATATCTTGTTAATGTGCCGGGGCACACCCTTACTAAGCTGGTAAATGGCCAACACTGCAGCACTCGTGAATTCGGGGGCTCCACTCCAGCCGGCATGTAGCAAGCGGTGTTCAATGTAAGCCCTGACTTCTATCAGGCTTAATGGCACGAGGTGATAGTTTGCAATGACGCGTTGCTGGAACTGCTCCATGTCCGGGGAGCGCATCAGATCCTGCAACGATTCCTGCCCGACAAGAAACAGTTGCAGCATCAGGCGGGATTGGGTCTGCAGGTCTGCCAATATCCTCAGTTCTTCCAGGGCGGTGTGCTGCAGGGCCTGGGCCTCATCAATAATCAACAGTACGCGGCGGCCAGCCTGCTCCTGCTTTAAAAAGTACTGTTGTATCTGTTGGCGCAGCGCTGCCTTGCCCAGATTCGCCGTATCAATATCATAGGCATAAGCCACAGCATGCAACAGGTCATCCGCCCCGTAATTGGAAACGGCGATACGCCTTGCAACCGCCCTGTTGTTGTCGGTTTCTTTGAGGAATGTTTCCAGCAGCAACGTTTTGCCGGTGCCCGGTCGGCCGGTCACCATGACAAAACCCTCTCCCTGATCAAGTGCGTATTCGAGGTATTCCCTGGCTCGTGTATAGCCAGAATGGCTAAAACAGAACCCCGGGTCGGGCGCAAGCCTGAAGGGATTAGTGCTTAGATGATAGAAATCCTTGTACATTACTATTGCCTAATATAATAATCCCCTTATTGTACACCCATTCAGACTTTTCGTAAAAACGAGAGTCCATCCAGAAAGAATAAATCTCGCCAGCCGCAAAGCTTGAAAAGCTATATCTTATTGTTATAAATACATAAAACCTTAGCTATCCTGCTGCTTACAGGTCGTCAATATTGTGTCGTTTCATTGTCAGTCCGGGGCCGGGTGCTTGCAGGACGTTTCTGATTCAGCTGTGCTCCGGGTTTCTGCCGCCATTCTCTGGCAAGCCTCTGTGCCTCGGCGACTTGGGCGGATGTCATTTTCCTGGCTACAAATTCACGTCCACTGGCTGCATTTTCATCGCCACCCCTGGTGGCAATATCAAACCACTTAAATGCCTGCACATAGTCCAGCGGGACACCCAATCCATCGTGGTACATAAGGGCAAGGTTGTATTGCGCATTGGCAATACCCTGTTCGGCTGCCCTGCGGTACCACTTCGCCGCTTCCCCGTCATTCTGCGGGACACCCTGGCCTTCGTCGTACATACCGCCGAGGTTGTATTGCGCAAGAGCATCACCTTGTTCGGCCGCCTTGCGGTACCACTTCACCGCCTCCCTGTCATCTTGTGAAACACCCAGGCCTTTGGCGTACATTCCACCGAGATTGTATTGCGCAAGGGCATTACCCTGGTCGGCCGCCCTGCGATACCACCGCACCGCTGCCTGGTAGTCCTGCGGGACACCCTGGCCATTGTCGAACATAATACCGATGCTGTATTGGGCAAGGGCATCACCTCGATCGGCTGCCCTGCGGAACCACTTCGCCGCCTCCTTGTCGTCTTGCGGGACACCATGGCCTTTGGCATACATCTCACCGAGATTGACTTGCGCATGGGTATCACCCTGTTCGGCCGCCTTGCGGAACCACTTCGCCGCCTCCTTGTCGTCTTGCGAGACACCCCGGCCTTTGGCATACATCCCGCCGAGATGGTCTTGTGCACGGGCATCACCCTGCTCGGCCGCCTTGCGGAACCACTTCACGGCTTCCCTGTCGTTCTGCGAGATACCCTGGCCTTTGGCGAACATACTGCCAAGATTGACTTGTGCATTGGCAACCCCCTGTTCGGCTGCCATGCGATACCACTTTACCGCCTTCCAGGAGTCCTGTGGAACACCGCGTCCCGTTTCGTACATAACACCGAGGTTGAATTCAGCAACGCTAACCCCCTGCTCAGCCGACTGGCGCCACCAATTCACCGCCTCCCTGTAGTTCTGCGGGACACCGTAGCCATTGTTATACATAACACCGAGATATAATTGCGCAAAGGCATTACCCTGCTCGGCCAGTGGCCTGAATTCACGCAACGCCGCAGCATAGTCCCCTTGTTCATAGAGCGCAAAACCATCATAAAACCCGCCCCACGCCTGACCACAAGCAGCCAGCATAAGTGCCAGGACAAGTTTTCTGATTGTTTCCATGCGACTCGGTTGCTCCTGAAAATAGTATATACCCACTGAGTTGCCAGCCTGGATGCCGCTTGCTGTTGGGTAAGACGTGCGTAGCCGGTCAGTGGCAGGCTTTGACTATCAGTCATTTAACAAGAAGACGGGGAATATTCCAGGTCATAGTATGATGGAAACGTGCCATGAGAAAACAGACTTTATGTAGGTTATATCAGGATCCCGCGCCGGTAAACGGACTCACCACAAGCACCAGGGCCAGCAAGCCGGCATGCGTGAGCACGGCCAGTATCGACAGCTGAATCGCCGGCCCCAGGTTCCCTGGCCGGGTAGCATTGTGCAGCAGCATCCGTGCTGCCCTGAAACTCAGGACGGCCGGTAAGGCGGCAACCAGCGCCAGCAGCGGTAACACCCCGGCCACGACTAGCGACAGCAGCAGCAGCCAGGCCAGCAGCGCGATCAGGACATAGCCCCAGCGCGCCGTCTGCGGTGGCAGCCGTGCAACCCAGTGCAGTTTGTGTGCCTGGATATCGGCCTTACGGTCAGGAAACTGGTTGATATAAAGCAGATTGGCGGTCAGCAGAGCGACCGGCAGGGAAACCAGCAGCAGCGTCAGGGACAACTCACCGGTCTGCACCAGTGCCGCGCCGAGCGGCAACAGTCCAAAACCGGTCAGTACGGATATTTCTCCCAACCCATGGCTGTTCAGCGACAGCGGGGGTGCAGAATAGCCCCAGCCAAGCAGCACACCAAAGAGTCCAAGCCAGAACAACGCCATACCGGCGTGACTGATCAGGTACAGGCCGATGAGGCTGGTCGCCAGCATCAGACCCAGGCCATAGACCAGGGTCTGATGTCGCGTGAGCACGCCATTCTGAATAAAGCGGCTGCCACCGGTGAACGGAAATACCCGCTCCGTGTTCAGCTCGTCTGTGCCATTGAGTGAATCATAATAGTCGTTCAATACATTCACTGCCGCATGCAGCAGCATGCCAGCGAGTAAGGTCAAAACGGCAGCGGACCAGTGCAGGGTGTGATTCTGGTAAACACTGAATGCCAGCCCCAGCAGTATGGGCATGACAGTGGCGAGGATGAAGGGCGGGCGGGTGGCCGCAATATAAGTGAGGACCGGATTGGGAAACTGGTCTGCTGTGGGTTCGGCTATATTCATGGTTTGCAATATTTTAGTCTGTTTTTATTTAGCTGGTATCTGCCCACAAAGAATAACTCTCGCAAAGACGCCAAGATCGCAAAGTTATAACTTCTTATCAAATACATACTAAAATTCTTTCTTGGCGTCTTTGCGTCTTGGCGAGAGAAATTACAGTGATTATGGATGAAAACTAGCTGGTATCTGCAGTTTACGGCAGATCACCCCGGCGAAACACCTGGTAACCCAGCCAGGCACACAGCAGACCCAGTGCGCCCGGATAAAACAGGGCCCAGGCAATATAGCCCTGCCGTCCGAAATGATCGAGTATGACATACGCCGACGGTCCCAGCAGTACCAGTTGCGGATCGAACAGCAACATGGCTGCGGTACGGAACACCTGCAGCGGGTTGACCAGTGCCACCGCGATCACCCCTTCTGAGGGCAGCCCCTCTCTGATCAGCAGGCCCAGCAAAATCAGGTCCATGAACAACAGCAACACCAGCCAGATGACGAAGGCCGTACCTGTCGCCACGTCAGAGGAACGCGCCAGCGTGGAAATCAGCATGCCGATGCCGAGGAAACACAGGGCCAGCGACAGCAGGAAACCGGTGTAATACACAACCTGTGACCAGGGGACTGTCACACCCTTGGCCATGCCCCAGGCAACCGCACCCAGCATGGCGAGGAGCACCGGCAGAAACACCACCAGGAAGCGGCCCAGTAGCTTGCCCCAGAACCAGGCTGCAAGACTGACGGGCAATGACAGCATGTACTCGAAGATGCCGGCTTCCCTGTCACCCGCAACCGATCGCACGGTAGTAATCAGGACAAACACAGGCAGGATGGCCATGGTGATCTGCAAATAGGTCACCAGCATGCGCGACAGACCGGTAAAGCCCATCACCCGGGACTCAGTCAGACCGGAGACAAACAGGGCGACCACCACGCCACCGAACACCAGCGAATACACCATGAACCAGCGCGAGCGCAGGGACTCGCTGATATCGGCCGTGGCTGTAAGTATTAGATGTTTCATCATTAAACCTGTAAAAAATAAACGGGTAAGGGCTATTCTCTGGCATCTGAATGTTGATACCCACCGCCGTGCCGGTGTTTGCGATCATCTTCCGTATATATATGTTCCCTGGCCTGGGTGAAATCCATGGCCCCGGACGAAGCCTCCCGTTGCGCACCCAGACCGTAATCCATGGGGGTTACCTTGCCCGTGACATAGCTGGCAAGGCGTGCATCGATCCATTCGCCGCTCAGCTGGTCCGTTACCCAGATTTCGGTGCGTGCATCATCCTTCCATGGCTGTCCGTCCAGCCAGACTACTGCACAACCGATATCGTCAAACTTGTAGAGCCGGGTTTTCTGCCCGGCCGTGCCACCCCTCACCTGGGCCGAGTAGTGACGATCACTGACTGCCATGGCACAGCGGGTACAGCTTTCGCGGTCCCAGCGAACGTCACCGGGCCCGGTCGCGTCCTCCCCGGAACAGCCGGCCAGCAGGAATACAAACAGCAAGCAACATGACGAAGGCGCCTTAAACAATCCGCGCATGTGCCTTCCCCTCGCCCACTTCACGAGCTTCCTCCAGCTGGATTCCTTTCAGGAGGGCTGCATAACGCGACAACACGCCAAGGAAGCGCAAGCGGTCCGGCCCCGACACTTGGCCGGTCCAGACCACCCCTTCGCCTGTATCGGTAAACCCCCACTCACGCACGGTCTCTGCAAAGGCACTACTCGCCCGTGTCAGTATCAGGCGGCAGTCGAGCATACTGCTCATGTCAACCTGATCGGCCACGTGATCATTGAGCACGATCCTGCCCTGGTCGAGTTCCACCACACGATTGACCAGGGCGGCGACCTCGTCCAGCCGGTGGCTGGATATCATCATGGCCACATGCGTCTGCCGTGCAGCCAGCAACTGAAAGAAGGTATGCCGTGCCTCCGGGTCAAGGTTGGCCGCCGGCTCGTCGAGCACCAGCAGGTCACAGTCACGACCCAGTGCAATGCTGATCAGCAGCTTTTGTTTCTGCCCGCCGGAGAGTTTGTTGAACGGCTGCCGGCGGATGCGGTGTGCATCAAGGCCCAGTTGCGCCGAGACCGCGAGCATCACCGAGGGATCACTGTCACAGACACCGGCCGCGAAGCGGATCAGCTGGCCGACCGGCATTTTCAGTGGCGGTGAGATCTGCGGCACGAAACCGACATGCTTGAGAATTTCGGTACGTTGCTGTCGCGGGTCCTGGCCATGGACGCTCACCTGCCCCAGACACCGGTATTCACCCAGCAGGCAGCGGATCAGCGTGGTCTTGCCGGCGCCATTGGAGCCCACCAGCGCCACCCGATCGCCCCGGTCGATGTCCAGGTCGATGCCGTCGAGCACCCTGTTGCGTTGAAACTGCTTGGAGACCTGTTGAAAACGTATCATCAGAGCAGGTCACCCAGCCCCTTGAACTTGTAGGTCAGCGAACTGGTGGGACAGGCCTCGACGCAACGACCGCAGCGGGTACAGTCGGCACCGATATCCACATCCTGGCCCCGGGCACGCCCCTTGATGACGGTATTAAGGACATGGGGCACCAGGCACACCTTGCGGCACTCACCCTCGTGAAAACAACTCTCCAGATGGTACTGGACCTTGAAGGGTGACAGGGCGCCGACCACGCCATAGGTCAGACCAATGGGGCAGGCATACCGGCACCAGGCACGGCGGGAGTAGAAGATCTCGAACAACAACAGCAACAGCACCCACAACAGCGCGAGACCCGGGCCATAAATCAGCGCGCGGCTGAGTATGCCGGTCGGCGATATGGTTTCGAAAACGGTATAACCGGTTACCAGCGCCAGCACGACAAAGATCAGCCAGAACCAGGTACGGGCACGGCGATCAAAGGGATGGTCCTTGACCAGCCGTTTCTTTGCCAGCTTCTCGTGGATGATCTCGGCCCACTCGGCCAGCAGATGATAGGGACAGACCCAGGAACAGAACGTCCGGCCACCCAGCAGCCACCAGCCGATGAACACCGTGACCGTGCCAATCAACAGATTGATCACCACATGCTTGTAGGCCAGCATGACCTGCAAGGCGGAATTCAGATCGGCCAGATGAAAACCGACAAACCGGGAGGCGGTCAAGGCGCCCTCCAGCATCTGGATGTCCAGCTGAAAGGAAAGCACGAACAACAGATTGACGAGTATCAGTACGGCCCAGCGTTTGCGGCGCAGTTTCTCAGGGGCTGCATGCTGTGCCTTGTGCGCCATCTCCATTTTTATCTTTTCAATACGGGACTTGTCCTCGTGCTTATCCCGATGGATGGCCACGATCTCCGGCATAATGTCATCAGGGTGCGGCTTCTTGCGTGGCTCACGTCCCAGTAGTTCAGCGAGGGAATCAATAAACTGGCTCATGCACTCATCCCCCGGCTCTCACTGCTGTCGATAACAATTACGGTCGGTTCCACCGGACAGATCATTTCACACACCCCGCAACCGACACAGCCGTCGAGAATCACCGGCAACATTCGGTTCACGCCATTCTCATCCGCCATGGGTTGCAGTTCGATCGCATGCTGTGGTGGACATTGGCGTTCGTCACCGGAGGGCGGTGTACCGGCATCGCATTGCGCAATACGGATTTCAATCGGACACTGGCGCACACACAGGTCACAGAGTTCCAGATCGTAGGGATGATCGCGCACCGGGATCGGGTTCCAGCGATCCACGGCGTCATAGCGCAGCGTGCCGGTAAAATCCGCCCCGCGCGCCTGTCCCTTGAAGCCCTTGCCCTGCACCGCCAGGCACGTTGCGGGACTCACCACTTTCGCAATCCCCATGTCGGTCTCATGCGAATAATTGAGCTCATGAGTCAGGGCCCCGGTCGGGCACGCCAGTACACACTGCAGGCCATCACAGGAAAAGTCACAGGCCTGGGCACGGGCTTCGATATAGGGCACGCCAACGCCGAAACCGTCATCCAGGTCGGCGAGCTTGATGGCCTCCACCGGACACACCTGCACACACTGCCCGCATTTGATGCAGGCGGCGAGAAACCGCTTTTCCTGCAGGGCACCGGGTGGCCGCAGACGCCGCACCCAGCCGCCCAGTACCGGAATAAAACCGAGCAGGGAGGTTCCCACCAGGCCGATGCCCAGTGCAATCGAGCGCAAAAACTTGCGCCGTTCCTGCGGCCTCATGGGCCGTTTGCCTTTAGCTGCTATCACTCCGGTGTCCATATATCAAGAATGGACTCTCGCAAAGGCGCGGAGCACGCAAGGAATTGTATAATTGCATAAATAACATATTATATTGTTTGTCTTGGCGTGCTTTGCGCCTTTGCGAGAGAAAAAATTAGGCTGTTCATAACCGTAAATTATAACTTTTCGATCTTTGTGTCCTGGCAAGATTTAATCTTTCTGGATGGACACTATCTGCCCAGACTCTCGCGTAACAGTTGCAGTGAATCTTTTTCGACCGGCACTGTTTCGGCCACCCTGACGAGGGTATCCATTGACGGTTGTTCGTCCCTTACCAGCATGTCCGGCGTGGAGAACGGCGCCAGCCGCTCCAGGAAGTCCAGCACTTCCAGCATGGGTGAACCCTTGAAGAACTGGGCATAGGGTTCGTCCTGCCAGAGACGGTCTGCGTAGGCATACAGTTCATAGGGCGCATCCCCGGTACCATCTTCATCCCGGTCAAATCCCTCGTAATCACTCCAGTAATTACCTTCCCAGATATTGCGGTTTGCCGTCTTGCCACCGGTCACGGCGATCTGGGTGAGGTTGTCCACAAACTGGTTCTGCTGAAATACATTGCCGGTCCAGTCATTCAAAAAGCGTATCCCGATACCATTGTAGGCGATCAGATTGCCAATGAAGCGGTTGGTGGTATCCGGCTGGAAGGGTGAGACATCAATATACAGGCCGCTGGCACAGTATAGTATCTCATTGCCCTCCACGATCAGCTCGGAGGTTTCCTTGAGGCCGATGCCGACACCGGTCGGTCCCGCTGCATGTGCAATGTAGTTATTGCGTATCTCGACGCCGTCACTGTACATCAGGAAAATGCCCACCGCGTTGTTGTAATAGCGGTTATCCTCGACCACATTGCGCCGCGAGTACATGAAATGCAGGGAATAGCGGCTGTCCGAGGCAGTGTTGCGGGCAATGGTATTGTCTGCCGAATACCACACCACGGTGTCCCGGACATGGCTGATCTCATTGTCGGTAATCTTGTTGTGGAAGCTGTACCACAAACGAATGGCATCGCCGCGTTGCCCCAGTTCGAACGGCTTGGAGCTGATCCGGTTACGTCGCACCACGTTGTGGTCAGATTGCTGCAGGTCGACACCAAACAGGCAGTTATCAATGATGTTGTCCTTGATGACATTGAAGCGCCCGCGCACTTGCACGCCGGAATCGAGGTCATTGTGTGATTCGCCGGAATTGGTGAGGTGCAGGTTGCGCACCGTGGCACCGTCGGTTTTCAGAATAATGACACTGCCCTTGCCGCCATTATCGATACTGACCTGGTGTTGCCCATCCAGGTTGATCGAGCGTTCGATCACCACCGGACCGGCATAGATGCCCGGCGGCGGTATCAGCGTTTCACCGTCCGCTGTCGCATCGATCAGTGGCTGTAACGGCGGATAAGCCTCCGCCAGCACGCTCAATGGCAGCAGGCAGCAGCAGACCAGCAGCAGTCGTTCAGGCCACCCGCTTAGCATCAGCCGTTTTCTGCCAGCTGTTTGCGCCGGATCAGGGCTGCAAGTCCTGTCAGTAGTGATGCCAGCAGCATCAGGCCAAAACCAATGGACGGATAGGAATGCGTGGTGAACTGTGCCACCTTGCCGTCCCCGAAGACGGTCGGCATGAACGGCTTCACAGTAAAGGCCCCCATGGCATTCAGGCGATGCCCGTACCACCACAACCAGGCCGAGTAATCGATCAGAAACAGCAGCGGCAGAAACACGACGGGCAGTATCAGTAGCCAGTACAGCAAACCCCCGGTCTTGCGGCTGCCGAACAACAGCAACAGCATTGCTGTAACAATGCCCCAGAACATCACATTAGCCGCCAGAGTCATTTTTGCTACCATCGGATTGATCTCTTCCGGCACATTGAAATATCGGCCCAGGGTCTTTTCATAATGCCAGGCAAGCATCTGTGCACCGCTGCCATCCCATTCACGGCGCTGTTCCGGTGGTTTACGCTGCTGGTCTCTCTCGAAGGTCGCGCGCAAGTGGCCGATGTTTCCCGCCTTGTCGCTGTCCTCCTCCGGTTCCTGCACAGCCGTCTCCTCTTCCCCCTCCCCCATAGAGGCCTTCAAACGGGCAATCAGCGCGGCACCCGATGATAACTCTTCCTCTTCCTTCGAGGTATCCTGGTCAATCGCCGTCACCAGGGCCGAGACAAAACCCTCATTCTGATACTGCAACCCGCCATTACCGTAATAAGTGAGATACATCCACCCGGCAATCATGGCAAAACCTGTGCCCAGCACACCCATGCGGACAGCCGGCCGGTTCATTGTAAAACCCAGCAACATGACACCGAGCATGGAGATCAGGAAGGGTGAGAAGGCACGTTCGATCACCCCGCCGGCCGCAATCGGATACATACCCACATAATGGTTAATGGTATCCATTTCGTGCACACAATCGAGGGCCTCGACCTCCAGGATTTCGTCCTTCTCAACCTTCTTGCAGCCATTGAAGACACCGTTCATATGGAAGTGTATGCGCACGCCGTCGGGGAAGGCCTCCTCCGGGTAATTGGGGGCCGTCAGCGACACCCACCATAGCGGCGAGTAGTAGAGCACCAGCAGCACGCCGATGGCTGCCAGCACCAGCAGGTTGGCAATGACTGAACGTTTGCTATCCATAATGCATACCGTGGACGAAGAAAAGAAAATGCCGCCGGCAGGGCGCCGGCGGCATAGCGGTGTTAATCGAAGTCAGGATTGAGCCAGTCGGCGGACGGTGCAAGGTCCTTCTTCGGCACGGGCACACGCGAGACATAGTTGATCACCATCTGCATGTCCTTGTCGCTGAATTCCTTGATCTGCTTGACCATGTCCGGGTTGGCATTGCGGCGTTTGCCGTCACGGATCCATTCGAACTGGCGCATCATGTAGGCGTAATGCTGTCCCTGGATACGCGGATAAAATTTCTCTGCAATACCTTCACCGGTATCACCATGACATTCCACACAGTTATCAGCATAGAGCTTCTTGCCCTGTGCGAATTCCGGTGCACTTTCGTCCCATTCTCCCTTGCCATTTTCGGGATTCATGGGCAGTTTCTCGATATAGTCCACCACGTCTGCCATGGCCTGCGGCCCACCAATCGACTCTGGCAGGGCAAACGGATACATGGTGGGATTGTCGCGGTTACGCTCACGGATATCGGCCAGCTGTTTGACCAGTACTTGCTTGTGTTGCCCGGCAATCTGCGGGAAGGTACCGCTGGTCTCGCCCCAGCCCTCGGTCAGGTGGCAGCCGGCACAGACCTCATAGACTTCAATGCCGTTTTCCCTGTCGGGTGTCAATGTCAGCGTCTCGTCACGTTCACCACCCTTTTCCAACCATGCCAGTGAGGCCGTGGAGAAGCCCAGCCCAACGACGGTGGCCAGAGAAATCAATAGTCGCTTGTTCATAATCGTCACTCCTGTGGCTCGTAAGCCGCTGCCCTGCAAAATAAAGGGTGCTTGAGTTAAAGACGCCATACTATAGGCCCTCCCTGCTTTTTGAATTGATCTATATCAATGCCTTGTAATATTAGCCATCATCCAGCGTGGCCAGGTAAGCCAGCATGGCGGCAATCTCGGCATCGGTATATTCCCGAAAAACCTCGGCATCGTCCGCCTCGTCATGGAAGCGTTCCGCCGTACGAATATTTTCCACCTGCTTCAGCAGGTACTGACTGTACTGGCCAGCCAGCTGGGGGATGTGCTTATCGTCGTCCCCGTAACCATCCTGCCCGTGACAATTCGCACACTCTTGCTTGTAAAATTTGCGGCCGGCCTCCACGTCACCCGGATAGATCGCAATATTCACCACCTTTTTGCTTGCCTGCAGGCGTTCGAGCGCATCGAACTCAGCCTCGTTGAGCGGTGGCAATTTTGTCGGCAACTGGATACTGGCCAGGTACGCCGCAATCGAAACCAGGTCCTCTTCAGGCAGTTCGCGATCGTTGGTATAGGGCAGCATGGGAATATTGAGACGCTTGCGCTGCTTGAAATTGCGTAACTGCCTGGCGATGTAGACGTCCGTCAGACCCGCCAGACGGGGATATTCACCGTCAATGCTGCCCTGGCCATACTCACCATGACAACCGGCACAGGTTTCATTGATTTCTTCACCCAGTTCCAGATCGATAACAGGTGCCTCGGCCCTGGCACCCGCACAGAAGATCAGGCCCAGCAGAAAGAACACCGTGACACCCGACAGGGTGCCCATCCAAGCAGGAAAAGAATGACTCTCGCCAAGACGCAAAGATCGCAAAGGTAAAATCTCTTGATTATTAAAGCACATTAATATTTCTTTCTTTGCGTCTTTGCGTCTTGGCGAGAGAATTTACAGCGTATAGGGATGTGCACTGATGAAAAATCCCCCAAAAAAATGGCCTGTGTCAGCGTAATGACACAGGCCAGCTTTCGTTAACCGTTACATCCCGATGGGATCCCGGAGAAATCAGGGCGCCATGGTGGCAATGTATTCGGACAGCGCCTGCAGTTCATCGTCACTGACCAGGTGCATGACACCCTTCATGGCCGCACTCTGACCGTTACTGCGTGCACCGCTCTTGATATCTTTCAGCTGCTGCAGCGTATAGGCCTGGTTCTGGCCCGCAATCTTCGGGTACATGGGCATGATGGGTGTCCTGCCATCCTTGCCGTGACAGGTCGAGCAGGTCTTTGTCTGGTACAGCTTCTCGCCGTCAGCCGACAGCACCGCAGCCGGCGACAGGGCCAGCAATAAAGCAGCTGTAGCGACTACAGTCTTGATTACAGAATGAGTCATGGTAAATCCTCTCCAGTGTTCATCAGAAAAAGGGGGGGCAATAGACTGCCCCCCGTAGCAAAGGCTCAGAATATCACTTGATCTTCTTGGCCCCGTTTTCTTCCAGGTAGGTCTTCGCACGCAGCCCCATGTCTGCCGTCTTGACCTGGTACTGCCACCACTGGTTGGCCCAGAGCATGGCGGTACTCCAGTCTTTCTCGGCCGCTGCGGCCTCTGCCTTGGTCCTGGCCTCGGCAGCAAAACCCAGCTGGTCGGTCGCATCTTCCACCAGGGCCACAACGGTCGGGAAATCCTTGTAGTTGTGACTGGTAATGAAGCCGACCACCGAATCGATAACCGCCTGGGTTTCGACGTTGGTCTTGACCTGCTTGTTGTAGTCCGCCTCGTTATAGGTGGTACCTTCCTGCAGACCGGCCGTCGAGGCCTGGTAGCCCTTCGGCTGAACCAGCAGGTAGCCCTGCATTTCGAGGTGCAGTGCGGAGCAGAATTCGGTGCAGTAGTAAGGGAAGACCCCCGCCTTGTCGGCTACGAAGGTGGCCGATGCCGTCTTGCCCGGCTCGATGGAGAGCTGGACGTTCTGGCCATACATGGCGAAGCCGTGTACTTCGTCCTCGGCACGTTCCAGGTTGGTGAAGTGCAGTGATACGGTATCACCTTCCACGACCTCGATGATCTCCGGCGTAATATGCGAACGGATGGTCGTGCCGTAGACATGTACCGTGCACTTGCCTGCTGCATCACAGCTGCGTTCGGTCTTTTCACGACCGGCGCGTGACTTCCACGGCGACTTCTCATTGGTACGGCTGTTCCAGCCCGACTTGTAGCGTACTGCCGGCTTCAGCTTGTCGGCCTTGATGGCCACCGCATAATGGGGTTCGCCCAGGGGCAGCGGCATGTCATACAGCAACTCCATCTTGTCGCCGCTGATATCGATCAGCTGATGGTTCTGCGGATGCAACGGGCCAACCGGGTTGAAGCGATCGATGGCCAGCTTGTTCAGTGCCACCAGGTACTTGCCATCCGGATCGACGGTATCGCCTTCCATCGTCATGAGGTGACCGACATTGTAATGGATAGGCAGTTGATCCAGCACCTTGCCTTCACAGTAGTCCCACTTGGTGATCATGGAATCCACGTAGATGGAGGTGTAGGCCACGCAGGGCTTGGAATCGAACTGGGTGTGCAGCGGTCCGAGACCGACACTGACCGACTTATCCAGCGCGTCCTTCAAAGCGATGATCGGAATACCGTAGGGGTCCTTGCCTTCGAACTTCTTGTTCTTGATAGCATCCTGGATCTTCTTCCAGCTATACACCCAGGTATGACTGTCCAGCTTGCCGGATATCACGATCCTGCTGCCATCGGGCGTCACATCCACGCCGTGTGGACTCTTCGGTTCCGGAATCAGGTACAGCAGCCCCTCTTTCACCGCCTGGTCCATGGAAATGAGATACATGCCCTTCTCTTTCTTCACCTTGCCGGCCGCGACCAGCTCGGCGGCCTTCTTCCAGTTGGTGATGTGCAGGAAGTCCGTGTCCTTGGAGGAACAGCCGGCCTCGAATGGCGGGCGACCGCGTTCAGTACCGCCGACGTAGCGTTCCGAACAGAAGGAATTGGTGAAGCCCCAGCCCTCGGAAGGCCCCTTGCCCGCATCGGAGAGGTCCTGGCTGTAGGGTGGCAGTTCAAAGGTAAAGGAGACAGCAGGGTCGAGACGGCCCTTATCGTTGTCAAACTTCCAGTAGGTCAGGCCACCACGGTATTTGTCGTTGAATTCCTCCAGTGGCACGAAATCGTCACCATAGGGTGCCGCATACTGCACGGCTTCCATGACATATTCCGTATTCGGGGTGACAAAGGCACCGCCATGGGCGGATTTGAACAGTGGATTGACGACGATCTGTTTGGTCTCGAAATCGTGCAGGTCGATAACGGCGATACGCGGATTGGCCTTGTCATTGATAAACACAAAGCGGCCATCGTAATCACCGCCCGTCTCGGAAATTGCCGGATGGTGGGTATCACCGAAGGTGATGTCCTTGCCCATGATGCGACCCTGGGCCAGCACGGCCTTGGATTCGTCATCAAAGCCATAACCCTGCCAGGGTTCGGGGGTAAACACGCCGATATACTTGAGAATGCGCATGGATGGGATGCCGTAGACAATCAGCTGGCCACTCTGCCCGCCCGAGCTAAAGACCAGGTATTCATCACGCCCACCGGTCGGGGTATAGGTCTTGGCTGCTGCCAGCACATCTTTTTCGGTGAGCCCGCGCGCCTTCATCACATCTTTAAGGGCATCCTGCGACCAGGCACTGCTGGCTGATCCCATTGCCAGACCGATTCCGATCAGTACCGACAAGGCCTTCTGTTTGATAGGGTTCATTGTTTCTCCCTTGCTTTACTGGTTAAAAATAGACATACAGAACATTCCCCCTGTTCGGGGACTCTGGAACTGCGACGAATCGTCGCACCCTTACACCCGGGTAACCTTGATCCATATCAAGTTGGTGAGCAACAACTCTGGAAGTTCTGTGGTTTTAACAAGGCTCCTGACAGCATTGACTTACCCAAAAAAGCAAATCTGCCCCGGACCCTACGCCGGCATTCTCCTTGCCGGCACCACCTGCGGCCAATTAGAATCGGCTGTCCAATGGTTGATCCGTTGCCGGGGCCATACGCTCAATAGAACACAGGCACGATCCACTTGTAGAAAAAACAATCCAATAGAGGAGAAGAAACGATATGAAACGCATTCTAATGGGCGCCATCAGCATGACCCTGGTCTCCGGGATCAGCATGGCAGGCGAGCAAGTCGAGCTCAAGACTGAAAACGACAAAATCAACTATAGCGTGGGTTACCGGCTCGGCGGCAACTTCGAGCAGCAGGAGGTTGAGATGAAGCCGGACATGCTGCTGCAGGGGGTAGCGGATGCAACCAGCGATGGCAAACCGCTCATGACAGAGCAAGAGATGAACACGGTGTTGACGAGCCTGGCAAGCCGGGTAAAAGCCGCACAAATCGAGCAGATGAAAAAACAGGGGGCGGAAAACCTCAAGACAGGTGAAGCCTTTCTTGCTGAAAATTCCGGTAAAGAGGGCGTGACAACCCTGCCCAGCGGTCTGCAGTACAAGGTCATCACGGCAGGCACCGGCAAGAGCCCGCAGAAGAGCGACAAGGTCACGGTGAATTATCGTGGCACACTCATCGATGGCACCGAGTTCGACAGTTCCTACAGCCGTAACAAACCGGCCACCTTCGGCGTGGGCCAGGTCATCC
>Ga0316190_10000717_pt1 | contig 23326 bp, 24 predicted proteins | sample Eddworburrow2_MG_FD_204929 | JGI IMG/M metagenome (GOLD analysis project Ga0316190, IMG submission 204929) | Coastal sediment microbial communities from Maine, United States - Eddy worm burrow 2 | ecosystem: Environmental > Aquatic > Marine > Coastal > Sediment | place: USA: Maine | collected... | reverse complement strand
ACATATTTTTCAGACATTCGCCTTTTGTTTGGTTGGTGCTAATTTGGACTGATGGAATAGGAGGTGTCATAATATATCTACATCCCCAGTCTACCTCCGCCTTCTTTAGCCATCAGATCCAATCAGTTCAACCCAAATTGATCATATAAATTATAACAAAAATCAGCGACTCTGATATTTTCACAGAAAGATAATGAGATCTTTGATCTATCGAGGAGGTGGTATTCATGTTTGATATCTTACCGTGGAAACGAAACAAGGATAATCATACGAAAGAACTTCGTCGAGATATGGAAAGTATGTACGACCGTTTCTTTGAGCCGGATTTTATGCCGTCTACTTACCTTTTTGGCAAAGGAAAATGGGGACCTAAATTAGACATTAGCGAGGGAAGAAAAGGAATTACGGTTAAAGCTGAAATTCCTGGAATCGAAGCCAAAGACTTTGATATCTCCATAGATGGTCGACGCCTAAACATTCGAGGCGAAAAAAAGCAAGAGCAAACAGAAAAGGAGGAAACCTATTTTCGTGTCGAAAGGTCATATGGATATTTTAACCGGACGATTGAACTGCCTACGGAAGTAGATCCGGATAAAGTGGACGCGAGCTACAAAAAAGGCATTCTTAAAATTAAATTACGAAAGACGAAATCAGCTAAAACCAAGAGGATTAAAGTAACGTCAGGCTAAGGAGGATGACAATGTTAGGAGATTGTTGCCCCGAATGCGGTCATTTGTTATCAAAGAATCGAAACAAATGCCCTTTTTGCGAATGGGATGAGAGTTTTGATCAACTCACCTATTCTCTAAGGATAGAAAATGATCTGGCACATTATGGAACGGACGAATATCGTCCGGATCAACTGCCCGGATTTTAATCTATTGCTGTTTGTTTTATCCAGATTCAGGTTTGCTTTTTAGCATTAATGATTAATCAACCAGAAATACTTCTCATTCGTAAAGAAAATGACCAAAACCAGAGAACAAAATATCATCACTAAAGTCTGTAAGAGAAGAAAGGGTTTTAATATAAAAACCTTAAAAAGTTTGATGATGCTTGCCGTTGAAATTGCGCGGGAGGGGAGAGAGGGCAGAAAAATTGGCACGATGTTTATCGTATCCGACGTCGATCGTGTGATGAGAAAATCCAAAAGCCTTATACTCGACCCTCTCGGGCTGCATCCCGCTGAAGCTAGACATATTGACAATCCGGATCTGCGGGAAACCGTAAAGGAATTATCGCAGCTTGACGGTGCTTTTATCGTCTCTGACGACGGTGTTGTGCTTTCTGCATGCCGCTACATCAACGCATCTTCCCATGGCCTGAAGTTTCCGTTAGGACTGGGCAGCCGTCATGTCGCAGCCGCCTCCATAACGAAACAAACCAAATCAATTGCGGTTGTGGTTTCGGAGAGCTCCGTGGTTCGGATCTTCGATAGAGGAGAAATTGTCACAGAGATTCTACCAGAGCTATGGTTGTTGAACCGACATGGTGTACATATAAGTGCTCCCTTCACGACTCAAAAGACAGAAAACATGACAATTGCAAGTATCAAAGAATGATTTTAATGATTTATAGAACTTATTTCATCGTTGAAAACCTGGTCCTTTGAGCCAGGCCAGAGATAATCGGCTCTGCCTGTAGCATATTCAAGGAGGGATGGAGTATGTTGAGCAGAGCAGAGTCATTGAGAGCCCCTTCCAGAGGGCAAACCAAAGCAAGTCCTTTGGGCCTGGATTCTTTACTTTTGTTCTTAAATCGGTCTTGATAAAAGGACACTTAAACAGATCATTATTACTAGATTGAGAGGTCTGCCATGGCAAAAAGCTACTTCGCAATTCTTGGGATTTCATCGGGTGCCACGAGGGATGAAATTAGGAGTGCCTATCGTCGTCTGGCTAAGGAATTTCATCCGGATCGTTATGAAGGTAGCAGCGAGAGATTCCGGAATATTCAGGAAGCCTACGCGGTGCTTGGAAATAGCCGGAGACGACGCGAATATGAGCAGAACATTAGAAAAGTGTCACCAAAAACACCCTTGAGACATACATACTACCCTGAACCCGAACCGCTTATTCCCGAAGAAAACCCCGTCGATATAGGGGAAGTATCACCCGTGCGATCGTTTCAGTCATTCACCCCTTCATTTGACGAGATTTTCGATTGGCTGTGGCGTGATTTTTCCAGTTTAGAGCAACCAAAATCTGGTCGTGTTCAAAACCTAACACTTGAGATGCCGCTAACACCTGAGCAAGCGCGTCGAGGCGGAAATGCCAGGATTATGGTACCAGCACACGCTGTCTGTCCGACTTGTCAAGGTCAAGGGGGCGTTGGATTTTATGAATGCACACGATGTGCCGGCGAGGGGATTATCTCCGGAGAAATGCCGGTTTCCGTCTCATTTCCACCGGGTCTTATAAAAGATCATGCCGTAATGATTCCTTTGGATCGATTCGGAATACGAAACGTTCATATTACCGTGTTGTTTCGACCAACAGGTTATAATTCCGCCCGATGAAATTTAAAAATATCGTCTCTCTATTTAAATGAGTTTTGAATTGACTTACAGAATCCTTAGCCAGTTGACTGAAGTTGGGAGGCATATTAACATATAATCTTCCGTGGTTAAAATGATATTAACCACGCAAAATAACTGATTTTGCATAAATAATTTTGCCACTTTTTTATATTAAATTAGTAAGTTAAATTTAAATTTAGGATGGAGGTGAAATTATGTTTCTCGTAAAATCGGGACCTCTTGAATTCAGATAGCTTATCTGTTCCATCTTTCCAAACTATAAAAATCAAAAACGTTAGACGGCATACTGTTCGCAATGAACTCTCCCTTGCAGATAGTTTCATGGCTTGATTATCAGTTTAAAAATCAGCGGCCACCAGCAGAGGTGGCCCCGGCCGCTTCGAGGGGCCATCCTCATAACCCCAGCGCTGCTGGCGGTCGCTGATTATTAAAAGGAAATAAAGATGATAACAACAGACATAGCGATTGATAGGATCGAAGGAAAGGGCCTCATGCCTGCTGCTTTTAGATTATCTAAAATAAGGCCTGCCACACAGGATAAGCGCTCTGAGCCTCGTAAACAGAAAAATTTTCAACTTAAATGCAAAATCTATAATTTTGAGTCAGATACCTTTGAGATTTCTAATGTGATTGTCCGTAATTATGGAATCAACGGGTTATATTTTGAGACGAGATGTCCTTTCCAGCCCCACGAGCCGGTTTGCCTATTCTCTGTGGGCCAATTATTGGATACATGCGATAGCGAGTTCGCAAAAGGTGTCCACGCACAAATAGTATGGTGCAAGCCTTTGAATACGGATTTTGATCCAAGATACGGTGTAGGCGTTAAATATTTTGAACCCATTGAATCCTAAGGAGAAAAAAGCATGCCCATTTATGAATTCAAATGCCCTAACGGAGATATCAATGAGAGAATGGCAAAGCCGAACACCCATGCAATTACGTGTCCAAAATGCCATCAGAAAGCGAAAAAAATTCTGTCTCTTTGTTCTTTTAAGTTGAAAGGTGGCGGATGGTATGCCGATGGTTACTCAAGTAAAAAGAACGAAAGCAACAAAGACCCTGCCAAACGGTCCCAATCACAGGAGAGAAAAACGGAAAATGGCCGAGCACCATAAGAATAATAAAGTTAATCTATTGAACGATCCAACGGCTGGGAACGCCAAAACCCGATACGTCAATTATTGTATTCCGGGTGTATTGTCACGCTGTGGGGCAGGCACAACCTGGGAAGCACAAAAAAAATGTAAATTTGCTGAAAAATCTCCCGTTAGCAATAGATGTATGTACTACGTTGAAAGCATTGACGGGCACTGCGATTGTGTTGAAGCCCAGAACGAAAAAATAGATAAAGAAAAACAATAGATCCTATGCAGATTCAATTATCTGTAATAATTTAGACTGCGCACCTTGTATTCTTCTGTATTAAATAATCCATAGGACTATGAAAACCCGAAAGAGAATATCAGCGCTAAACTAGTTAATGTATAAAATTAGGGAGAGGAGGTGATAGATGTGACCGATGAAATGATATTTATGTTTATCTGCCTCGTCTTTTCAATAATTGCTTTGATTTGGATGTTTTTTAAATATCGATAAGGTCATAAATGGTGATGAGATTTTACAATGGTCGCTTTTTCAACAATCTAGCCGATTAGAGCCGGAATTAAAAATACAGGGCGTCATTTCCTAACATTTATGGAGATTATGATGCTTCTCGATGTATCTATAGAAGAAAATTCGAAATATGCAGCACTGAAAACAGAAATTGAAGGTAAAAATTTTACAAGGGCTGCTCAGTTGGCTGCATCGCTGAACCTGAACAACGACGAAATAGAGAACCTTCGCTATCAAGCACTGTGCCGGATGGCGGCACATAATAGAAACGTCCATGGGGTTAAAATCCTGGCTCAGGAAAATGGTTATTCAAAGCAAGAAGTCAAACAAATTTTGGAGAATTATGTCAAACAAATGAGAGAAAAGAAGAACAGCAGACCGCTTGGGGTTTGCTATGACAGTTCTTCCGGCAAATATCTTACGTTTGAAGACTGGATTATTTATTGCATCGAAAAATGGCACAAACTGTAAGTGCTGTAGTCGTAGAATAATTAAATTTTAATGTATTATGTGGTGTTGCCGCTAAAATAGCTGCCTAATTTTTTGTCGCATTTTTTTTCACGGTCAAAACATAATTAACATGGAGGAGTAAAAATGAAAATATCAATGTCTGGATTGACCAACAGCCCGACGATTGGGAAACGAGAATTAAAACCTACCGATATACGGTGACGGGTGTTCACGTTCCATCGGATCAAAGCAAGACGTTGACCTTTGAGGCCGAACCGGTCAATGGTGTTAAACCTGGAAAATATCAATTGTAAAAGCGTTTACACTCACCTCGCCCATGGAGCTGTATACGGATGCCACTGCCACGATTATTGATCCCATGCGAAAATCCGCCCGTTCCATTGTAACCATGGGACCGATGGAAAGTTTGTCTATCTCGCGATTTTCAGGACCGCTGAGTTTGAGTCAAAGTGTTCTGATCGTCGTGCCTTATATTATTTCCCTTGTCGCGATCACCATCGTTAGTTTTGCAGATTCTTACACGGTCTTTACGCGTCAGGAGACAAGATCATTATAAGGATCAACCATTTTTCCCCTTTGAATGATGATAATTTTACCTTTACCTACTAGCCGGCGAGCAACCCTTCGTTTGGGTTCCATCAGGGGCCGCCAGCGACGTTCATCATCATCTAACAGTTTTCTTACTGCCTGGCCCCCTTCATGAGCCACCCCGCACTGGCGGGATGAGAATTGAAAAGGTTCTATCGTTAGCGGGCGATCACGGCTCATTGATTTGAACCTAAACAATGCCGATGGCTTCTTCGGCAAGCCTGGTTTTTTTGGGGCCGGTCTTCCATGGGCTCTGAAAATGCCTCTGGGTCATTTCTTTAGCTCCCATTTTTAATTGATACTTGATTTAAATGAAAAAATTTTTAATATATTGGAAATAATTAAAAATCCGGTTAATTCATGTCCGGTTAATTCAACTGACTAAACTGGTGATGGTCGATTGAAATTGGTGCTGAGATGGAAGAAGCGACAGTTTCTATATTGATCCATTACCGACAAAGGAGGTTTAATGGAAAAACAATACAAGTTTTCAATCTGGTATGTTCTCTTGGGGATCTGGGTTGTTTTGATAGTTCATAACCTTTTGGTATCCGCATTTGCGATTAAAACCATCCCTTACAGCGAATTTTTGAATCTGCTGAAAGAAAACAAGGTCATCGAAGTAGCTATCCGTGCCGATCAAATTCAGGGAAAACTTAAAGAAGGGGACAGTGGCACAGCCAAAGATATTATGTTCAGGACCGTAAGGGTCGATCCGGAGACCTCGAAGCTTTTGGAGCAATACAATGTTCCTTTTAAAGGTGAAATCGAGTCGCGATTTCTTGCCAACTTGTTTTCCTGGTTGATTCCGATATTCATCTTTTTTGGGATCTGGTTTTTTTTAATGAAGCGCATGACCGGCCAGCAGCCCGGCTTTATGACCCTTGGAAAGAACAAGGCCAAAATTTACATGCAGGAGGATATCGACGTTCGATTCGAAGATGTGGCGGGTGTGGATGAATCCAAACAAGAGCTGATGGAAGTGGTAGAGTTTTTGATGGATCCCGGAAAATTCACCGAGATTGGCGGCAAAATACCCAGAGGCACCCTGCTGGTAGGACCACCGGGGACCGGAAAAACCATGCTGGCCAAGGCCGTGGCTGGAGAAAGCGGGGTCCCGTTTTTCAGCATGAGCGGCTCGGAATTTGTGGAAATGTTCGTGGGGCTCGGTGCAGCCCGGGTAAGAGACCTCTTTGAACAGGCCACAAAAAAAGCGCCCTGCATCATTTTCATCGATGAACTGGATGCACTCGGAAAGGCGCGAGGGTTCGGCACCTCTGGCGGACATGACGAACGCGAGCAAACCCTCAATCAGCTATTGGTGGAAATGGACGGTTTTGATCCCAACATCGGCGTTATCCTGTTGGCGGCCACCAACCGGCCTGAAATACTGGACCCGGCACTGTTGCGGCCGGGGCGCTTCGACCGCAATATTTTAGTGGATCGGCCTGATAAAAAGGGGCGCGAAGAAATTTTAAAGGTTCATCTAAAAAACATAAAGGCTGAGGAAAATCTGGATATCGATTCATTGGCCGGAATGACCTCCGGAATGGTTGGTGCCGATCTGGCCAATCTGATCAACGAAGCGGCGCTGTTGGCGGTACGCCGAGGCAAAAAGAAAGCAGGGATGCCGGAGTTTGAAGAAGCGGTTGAAAGAGTTGTCGCCGGTCTCGAGAAAAAGAATCGTCTGATCAACCCAAAGGAAAGAGAAATTGTTGCGTATCATGAGATGGGTCATGCCATTGTTGCGAGTTCTTTACCGGGAACGGATCCGGTCAAAAAAATCTCTATTATACCGAGGGGAATTGCAGCCCTGGGATATACCATGCAGACACCTACCGAAGATCGCTTCCTGATGAACAGATCTGAGTTGTTTAACCGAATTGCAACATTATTTGGGGGACGTGCTGCCGAAGAAATTGTATTTGAAGATATCTCAACCGGAGCGCATAACGACTTGGCCAGGGCAACGGATATCGCCCGCAGCATGGTCAAGGAATACGGTATGAGCGCCAAGGTAGGACAAGTCTATTTCGCCCGGGAGAAAAGAAATCAATTTCTTAATATTCCAACGGAAGGTGCCGTCGATTACAGTGAGGCGACAGCCGAGTTGATCGATAGTGAAGTCAGAGAGATAATCAGCAATCAGTATAAAAGAACAATGGAGATTCTACTGGAAAAAAGAGACATTCTCGACGATGGCGCCAAAATATTACTCGAAAAAGAAAAAATTGAAGGGGACGAATTAAGTGGCCTAATGAAGATAAATTCAACGGAAACACCGAAACCATCGCAGAAATGAAAAAGGTCGGCGCCTGAACTCCAGCATCGATTCCCTGAAAAATCCCAGCCAAACCGGAGATGGCCCATTAATTAAGATTGATATGGCCGCAAAAAGGCACAAAAAGCACAAAAGTAAAATTTCAGGAATTGTAATTTCAATCGCTTATAATTAACAAAAATCAAAATTCTGACTTTTTACAAATTCATCAAAATTTAAGCTTTAATCGTATGGGACCTTTGAATGTCGAGGGATTAACCTTATTTAACCTGATGCCAGCTATTTTGCCACTTCTTGCGCCATTGGAATTCACGCCCACAAACCATGCATGTTTTTTTGAATTGGTTCATTCCGCCGAATCCTGAAGGTGGGGCTGGATTTTTGCGGCCGCACCTAAAATTTTCCCGGCCATCGCCATCCCGCTCAATGCGGCGCCTTCCACCCGTGACATCTGACACCAATCACCACAGACGCCAATGTTTAATTCCGCATCCCACAGACATCCAACGTTGAGCGGATTGACCGCTGCAGCGGCTCGCCAATAGCGGGTATGCTGGTAAATCGGTTCAATGAAGGTTTGACCGATGCTTTCGAAAAATGAGACGGGCAGTGATCGTCCAGCGGTTTTATCGTCTTTGCGGTTGTATAACGTTTGAGACCATTCATCGTTGGCGTGAAACACCCAGCACTCAGGTGCAGGGCGCCGGGGTTTACTATTGTTTCTGGCAGCCCACCTGACCGGTGATTGGTGAATAAAGGCAGCGTCAAAAGGTAAATCCAGCGGTTTTTCAAAGGCCGCCATGACGGCTAGACAGGGCTTCATCTTCACCTCGGCAACACGTTTGAGCAACTCGGGACTTGATCTCAAACAATCGGTTGCCCGGGGTGGCGATACGGCAACGATGACGACATCGTAGGGTTCATAAGCCAGATTATGTTGGTCAATCAACTTCCATCGGCCATTATTTTTTGTCACAGATGCCACGGTGACATTCAACTCAATCTCAACCGCGGCTGCCAGGTGTGCGGGGATTGCATCCATTGCCGGTACACCTACCCAGCGTTCGGTCACCCGTTTTTCATCCGACAGTCGGCCTTTTTTGATCACCTGCACGTTCCCTTCCCACGGTTGAACGGTGCCGTCCATTTGCCAGGATTGAACGTATCGTTTCAGACGCTCGTCACGCACCGTGAAATATTGGGCGCCGGTATCGAAGGCATACTTGGAATCAGTTTGTGTCGCGATGCGACCACCAGGCCGGTCCGTTTTTTCAAACACCTGCACGTGATGGCCATGATCTCTTAAGGTTCTGGCCGCAAAGAGTCCGGACAGGCCGCCACCGATCACCGCTATTTTTAATGGCTTGCCGATAGCCGGCCCTTTGACCTTGGCAGCATAGTCTGCCATATTCAGGCGTTTGGCATGATCTTTGGTCGATCGCGGACGAAGGGTGCCGATCACCGGCCGTTCCGGTTTAAACGGCCGATCAAACAGACCCAGGCACCAAAGCAAGCCGCCATAAGAGCTGGGATCATTGCCATCCAGGGCAAAACGATGGTTCAGGTCGATCATCAGATCCAGGGCATCCTGAGGGTGCCTGACCCAGTTTAAAATCGCCTTGCCCCAGGTCATGCGCACATTATTGTGCAATTCGCCATGGATCAGCAAAGATTTCTGGGCGGCGTCCCACAGGGCATCCCCGGTTTGGCCCCGATACAATCTTTCCCAGGAAAATAACTCTTGTCGTGGATCATCATTATGATCCATCAAGGTTTGGCAGGCCCACTGCGGAATTGCATCCAAGGACGCCAAATCGTTGCGATGAAAACAAAAATTATGGGCCAGTTCACGCCAGATGAGCAACTCATCCAAAAATTTAGCCGACCCGGCCGATCCATCCCGGGCGGCGTCTTCGGCAATGCGAAAAGGTGACACGTGACCGTGATGCAAATAGGCGGAGATACGGCTAACGCCTTTCGGAAATATGATAGCTGCATCATTGCGCAAGCGGTTGTAGCTTTTGAGGCCATGGCGTTTAAATTTTTCCCAGCGCGCATAGCCGGCCGTGGATCCGCCGGGAGTATGCGCCACCGGGGGGATGGTGTGGTCGATTTCACACTGTGCGCATAATTCGGCAATGTCTGCATCTGCAAGATCAATCGCATCAAAACCGTAATTGCCCTCGAAAGATCGGCCGACAGTCGCCACATCATCCCAGCCTTGCTCGAGGCGCCGTTCATAATCCTTTTGGGTGTGGTTTCGAAAGACATAGGCACGATCGAAGGCGTGCTGGATCAGGCGCATGGGTATGATGCAGGCGCAATCGACTGCCCATACAGCTGTATCGACCTGCTGGGCAAGCTGACGGGTCCATTGCGGAAAGGGCGGTGCCGGAAAATCCTCGGTGATGAGCAGCGTCGCGCGCCGAACCAACGATGGTAATGGAGAGGGTTTGGTCGGCTGGCGCTCAAGGTAAAAGGCATGGCTGATTCCCCGGTCTTGCAGCTGCTGCTGCACCTCCCGTGCACCTTCCATAATGAAGGTGTGATGGCGATCTGAATTAAACGGATGCCGGCCGCCTAAGCCTTGATAAACCAACACCGGTAATTCTAATTGCGCGCCAACGTAAATCGCTGTATCCAAGGCCGGATTCTCGTGGCTGCGAACTGCGTGGTGCATCCAGTAAAGCACAAAATCGCCGCCGGTTCCCACGGGGGCATTTCGAATCACGCGCACCCGCTCAATCAGGTGGTGCGGAAGCCAGTTTAAGTCGACCAGTGGTATTGAAGTGCTGGGCATGCATAGTACCTTTTATCTTTAGAAATTGAGCTATAAATTTAACATAGGGACGAAAATGGTAAAAATAAAGGATAAAACTAGAGCGTAAAAGCGTTTAGTAACTGCCTTCAAGCGGTCGACAGAAGCGGGCAATTTATTAAAAGGATCCAAGATGGGCGCAGGAGGTTTTGTGGTGGTTCAGCGACCAATTTCCGGCTGAGGAAAGGAGACAGAAACTCAGCCTCATAACCTGAACCACCACATGGAGGAGAAAATGAATATCACTGCATTTTCACTTCGTATAGAGACAATTTGACGGTAAAAGTTACAGACGAATACAGCAATCAACTTTTTTACATGAAGGTTCTCAAAGAGCTCATGCCCCCGTCAATGGGCAGAACCTGACCGCTAATCCAGGCACTGGCGTCTGAGAGCAAATGAGCCGCCGAGCGGGCAATTTCCTGTGGTGTCCCGATCCTTTTGAGAGGATGCCGATCCGCCGATGCCTTCCGTTTTTCCTCACTGGATAAAAGATTCTGTGCCAGGGGGGTATCGGTAAGTGACGGAGCAATTGCATTCACCCGTATCCGGGGAGCGAATTCGGCAGCCAACGAGCGGGTTAGTCCTTCGACGGCTGCTTTAGCGCTGGCCACCGAGGCGTGAAAGGGCATCCCGGTGTTTACTGCCACCGTGCTGAATAAAACAATAGAGGCGCCTGAGGGGGATTTTTTTAACTGCTTTATACAGCCCTGGATTACCTTGACCGCTCCCAGAAGATTAATATTAAGATCTTCTTTAAAATCATCGATAGTCAGGCGCTGAAATGGTTTAAGCACGATCGTGCCCGGGCAGTATACGAGTCCTTGTAAGGTTTTGGGCAGCGTTTCCAGGTCGAGCGTTTCGTCTGTCACGTCCATTGGCAGATGATGAACGCCCGGAATTTCGGTCAGTGTGTCAGCGGTTCTCGACCCCACATAAATTTCGTGATGGTCGTCATTGAGAACTTTTACCAGTTCTAGTCCAATTCCTGAACTTCCTCCCACTATAAAGATGTTTTTTTTATCCATGACTTTCCCTTTTTACGGCGTTTGCCTTCCGCCGTTGCCTTCCATTCCCATTGATTTGGATCTTTCGGTTTTTTATCGATTGAAATGATTATATGGTGATAATAATCATGTGCTGCTTGATATCAACCGACAACTTTGTATTTATCTAAATTGTCCTTTGTGTTAAGGTAAGTTATCGATTTAACATGGCGGCATAGCCAAGTGGTAAGGCAGAGGATTGCAAATCCTTTATCCCCTGGTTCGATTCCGGGTGCCGCCTCCAGAATCTAACCGCATTGGCTGTGTAGAATGATCCTTATTCCATTCCAAAGCCACAATCTTCAAACTATCAGCATATTTGTCAGGCCGCAAACTTGCGGATCATGCACGTCGTGGTTCAACATCCGACTCCGGTCTTCATACGCTGGAAATACCTCACAAATACGTTTTTCTTGTTAGGTCGCGTTTCAGACGATCAGCCTTTTTGCAGATTTTTTTCAGATCCGCATCGCTCTTCCGATCCAGGTTACGAAACTGTAACCCCATCCGCGGATTTTTTCGCAATTGATGGTGGTTTCTTGAAAGGAAATCCCAGTAGAGGGTGGTAAACGGGCAAGCGTTCTCTCGAGTCGACTCCTTAGGGTCATAGATACAATCTGCGCAGTAATTTCCCATCTTGCTGATGTAGTTGCCCGATGCAGCGTACGGCTTGGTGCCGATGATCCCGCCGTCGCCGTATTGACTCATTCCCAACACATTAGGAAGGGAAACCCAGTCAACGGCATCCGCATACATGGAAAGATGCCATCGGTGGACGTCATATGGCCGAACGCCGAGCAGCAAAGAGAATAGCCCCATTACCATCAGACGCTGAATGTGATGGGCGTAGGCATGGTCAATCAATTGTTGAATGCAGATATGGATGCAATTCATCTCTGTTTCCGCTGTCCACATGAATGCCGGCATGGGTAAATCGGCCTGCAACGCATTCATCTCTGCATATTCAGGCATTTTCAGCCAATATACGCCCCGGACGAATTCCCGCCAGCCCAGGATCTGTCTGACGAAGCCCTCCACCGAATTGATCGGAGCGCTTTTGTCTTGGTAGGCTTGAATCGCCCCCTCAATCGCCTTACGGGGGTCGAGCAGTTTCAGATTGAGGACACAGGACAGACGGGAGTGATACAAGAAGGGATAATCAGTCACCATTGCGTCCTGATAGGTGCCGAAATGTTCCAGTCGATATTTCACAAAATCCCGCAAGGCGGCAAGCGCCTGTTCGTGGGTGATCGGGTAATCGAAATTTTCCAGCCGCCCCGGGCTGTCGGGAAACTCACATTCGACAAGTTTTATTACGTCTTGGGTCGTCTGATCCGGCTGAAAGGAGCGAGGCGCCTTGATTTTCTGAGGTCCCTTTTTCCCGAAAACGCCTCGATTTTCCTTGTCGAAATTCCAGTTCCCGCCGACCGGATCCTTACCCTTCATCAGGATATCATGATCCCTTCGCATTTTGCGGTAGAACGTTTCCAAAAGAAGGGATTTGCGGCCCTTGGCAAATATGCTGAAGTCATTAACGGTCGCCATAAAATGGCGGTCCGGCCTCACATCAAGCTCGCAATTCAAGATTTTTGCCGCTGTTTGAGCGCATTCAAGAACCCGAAAGTCACCGGGTCGGACACAAATGATCCGCTGTGGTCGAATCTTGTGAACCCATCGTGTAATTTCCGTTTCGAAGCTGCCGCGATTGTCGGGGTCATCGAGCATTGCGTAGTAAACAGTATAGCCGCGTTCTTTAAGCTCATCCGCAAAATGCCGCATCGCTGAAAAGAAAAAGGCCAGACGAATTTTGTGCTGGGGAATGTAGGTCGCTTCTTCCTTGACTTCCATCATCAACACTGCATCTTTACCCGTGTCAAAATCGTCAAACGCTGTCGAACTTGAGTCGAGCTGATCGCCGAAAACCAGAACCAAATTTCGTGTTTTTTTTTCATTTTTTTTACCCATGGTTATGACCACCTTTTTGCGACGTCGATGATAACGACCAATACAATCCGATTCATTCTTGTGCAAGGAAATTTGTGGGTTTACATCCGATCGGAGAAGCAAACCTGATAGGCCTTATTTGTTTGTCCTTTAATGTCATTGAATTTGTAAAAACCGGGTCAGGCAGATGTGATTTTGAATCGCATCACAGCGTCCGTCATCCAGCATTGATCATTAGTTTTTGAAATTACACTTATTGACGATTTACGGATTATATCTGACCACGACCCATTGATCTCAGTAATTTAGTCGTTACCTTAGAACGTAATACCAGAATGTATGCTTGACAAGCATTGGAAGATGTCAGAGCGGACCAACTGCACCAGCAGTGAAGATCCACTCCATCAGAGCTGACGAAGTATTGGGCTATAGGAATAATATCTACCATGAGCAGACTCAAACAGAAGTTCGAATCAAATGGAAAAACTTAGGGACCGGATTGATACGGCCTACATGATCCTGATCTTTGGTTTCCTGGGGAGTGCTGGCCCAGATTTTCGGCATCCCGACACTGATTGTAATCTTGATCGTGCTCGGACTCACAGGGGCTGCTGTTAGTTATTTCCTACCGGAAAACTCAGAGGAATAAAGTAAGGACAGTCATGATTCGTTGGGGTTTGTGCTGTATTTTTCGAGAAGTGCCCATAAAATTTCGCCGAACAACAGCTAAATATATAACCAAGCTACTTCCGGATGAGCGGATGCATCATCTTTCAACGATCTGTCTGCATAACGCACGGTCTCTGCTCGAAGCACTTCGATTCTGCCGGCGTAACGGGATTAAGGCTTTTCGGATCAACAGCCAGATTTTGCCGCTCAAAACCCATCCACAACACGGATATGCGATCGAGGTCTTGCCCCAATCCACTGTAATTGTAGATGCATTCAAAAAATGTAAGACTTATTGCCGCCGGCACGATTTGCGCACGAGTTTTCACCCTGATCAATTTATCCTGTTGTCATCACCGAAACCGGAGGTCACCCGTCGGTCAATTGCCGATCTACGGTATCAGGCGGAGGTGGCGGAATGGGTCGGCGCCGATGTGATTAATATTCATGCCGGTGGTGCTTACGGTAATAAAAAGGAAGCACTGACGCGTCTGGCCGGGCAAATTCGAAGTTTGCCACAAAACGTTCGCCGGCGTCTGACCCTGGAAAATGATGACCGATTGTATACACCCAATGACTTGCTGCCCGTTTGTAAAAAACTGAAAATCCCCCTCGTATATGACCTGCATCACCATCGCTGCCTGCCCGACGGTCGCAATGTCGAAGATACGACCCGTCAAGCCTTGAAAACCTGGAATCGTGAACCACTTTTCCACATTTCGAGCCCCTTGAATTCCTGGCAAAATGGAAATCCGCGAAATCACCATGACTATATTAACCCCGAAGACTTCCCCGAATACTGGTTGAACCTGGATATCACCGTTGAGGTTGAGGCAAAAGCAAAGGAACTCGCCATATTAAAGCTGATGGAAGAAATCAAAAAAAGGCAAGAAAACCTCAAAAATCAATTGCGCTAAACCTGCAAAACCCACCTAAAACACCTATCAACTGATTTTCGACGCCAACCGACTTACTTTCATCGTTGAAGCAATAGATCGATATCCCATGCTAAATATTGTAAAGATCTAAATCTTAACATTATTTAGACAAATTTCATATTTCATCAAAAAAAAACTACACCACCACAGATTAAGTATTAATTTGTTGGTATTTACAAGTACATAACGATTTAGTAGATCCTCTAATGTGCTGTCTATTATTTTTAACCATTATTTATACATTTATTTGACAACTATCAATTCATTACTATTTTTTTCATATGAAAATCGGTCATCTCTACAAAATAAGCCAGGTATCTTCTCTAACAGGTCTGCCGCCGTACCTCATACGAGTTTGGGAGTCGCGCTATTCCGCAGTATCTCCTCTGCGGTCAAGCGGTAACCGACGTATTTTTTGTGACGATGATATTAGAAAGCTCCATCTGTTAAGCAAAGCGGTCGAGAGTGGCCATAGGATTTCGCAGATAGCGTCGCTGTCACAAAAGAAGCTGATGAGAGTCGTTGGAATCTGTTCACCTGAATCACGATATCACACTAATGATGGTAAATCGGCTTCGACCGGGGCTGAACTTTATTTCCAGAAATCACTGCGGTTAGTCGCAGAATTGGATATTATCGGTCTGCAGAGCGTTCTCGATAAAGCAGCAATCAATCTCACTAGACCGATTTTGATCTTGAATGTGATTATCCCACTCTACTACAGGGCGAAACGTTTAGTGCAGACCAATAACCTGAGATTGATTAATTTGAATGCAGTAACATCGTTTTTACAAGCATTTATGTGGGAGCTGCTCCGAACCACAGTGGTATCAGAATCGGCTCCTAAAATTGTGACGGGCACACTAACCGGTCAGCGCAGTGAGATTTCAGCGTTAGCGCTGGCATTAATCGCTGCGGAGTCAGGCTATAGATCACTTTATTTTGGCTCAAACCTGCCGGCAAATGACCTCGCAGCCGCTGTGAAATCCAAAGGCGCTCAGGTCATAGCAATATTTGTTGAAAGTTGCAAAACCAAAAACAGACTTGGATCAGAGCTAAGTAAACTGCAGGACAAATTAGATGATGACATCATAATACTTGTGTGCACACATGGAAACTTAGAAACACGAGAGCTGGTAAAAAATGATGGAATATCAGTAACAAAGCTTAAGGATTTCAGACAAAAATTGGAAATATTAACGACAGAGAAGATGATGTGAAAAATTTCAAATGAAACGTCAATTTGTAATCAGGGAGGATGATAACAATGAAATGGTCAATTAGAATAGGACGGTTTTCGGGTATAGATGTTCGAATGCATATAACATTCTTGTTGCTGGTCGGCTGGGTCGCATTGGTATATTGGCGGCAGGGACAAAGTGTGTCAGCCGCCGTCGCTGGGGTGGCATTTATTCTTTCCGTATTTCTGTGCGTGATATTACACGAATTTGGTCACGCACTGGCAGCCAGACGGTACGGCATCAAAACACGCGACATCATCTTATTGCCAATCGGTGGCGTCGCCCGTCTGGAGAAGATGCCAACCAATCCGCTACATGAATTGTGTATATCGATTGCCGGTCCGGCGGTCAACGTCGTCATCGCAGCAGCCTTATTTATATGGCTTAAGCTGAGCGCTTCCTTCGATCCATTAGCGGTGATGACAACCACTACCGGTCCATTTTTCGAAAGAATCTTAGTGGTGAATCTGTTTATGATCGTGTTCAACATGATACCGGCTTTTCCGATGGACGGTGGGCGCGTTTTGCGCGCAGTCCTGGCCATGCGCTCGGGCCATCGCCGGGCGACTCAAATTGCGGCCTCAATCGGCCAGGGAATCGCTGTCTTTTTCGGCGTGATTGGCCTGTTTTACAATCCCTTCTTAATGTTCATTGCACTTTTCGTATGGTTCGGCGCTTCCCAAGAAGCGAGAACAGCGCAACTGCAATCAGCCGTTGATGGGATAGCGGTTCAACAAGCCATGTTGACGGATTTTAGGACACTTGATAAAAACGACAGTCTGGATCGGGCAGTCAAATTGACGCTGGCCGGTTCTCAAAAAGACTTTCCGGTTATAGAAAATGGGCGTGTCGAAGGGATTCTCACCCAGGCGGATTTGATGAATGCATTGTCGGACCAAGAAAAATTTCCTACGGTTTCTTCAGCAATTCAGCACAAGGTAGAAGCAGTGGAATCTTTTGACATGCTGGATGCAGCCTTTGATAAGCTTAAAAACTGTGACTGCCAAACGCTGCCGGTAACGCTCAACAGCCGGCTGGTGGGACTGCTAACAATGGAAAACTTAAGCGAGTATTTGCGCATCAGGGCTGCAGTGGCAAACTGATTAATTCGCTTTAGATAAAACCACGTCCTTTGGGCGTGGTTTTTTTTGGTTAATATAGCCAGTTACTCTTGCGGCGCATTCGACGCGATTTTTTGATCCCATCTTACCAGTTTGGTAGTTGTGATGCCACCAATAACATGCTATATCACCCGTTAAACTGCGGTGATAAACACAAAATGCCTTTAGACTTATTTTATGGCGAGCAAGCTTGAAAAGATATATGACCTGTTACTGCGCAAAGACAGCTGTGTTTTAGCCACCACGGATGGCGAAACGCCGCATTGTTCGCTGATGGCCTATGTAGCCGGCGAATCCGGCCAACGGTTATACTTGGTCACTTCGAGAGCTTCCCGAAAATATCAAAATATTCTGTGCCAGCCACGTGTCAGTCTACTAATCGATACTCGTGGTGAGCAGCAGCGTGAGCTAACGCAGGCAGTTACCATCACCGGCAATTGCGAAATACTGCAAGATACCGCTGAAATCGCAGAGGTGAAAGCGGACTTCGTCCGGCAACACCCCCAATTAAATGACTTCATTCATAAAAATGATGTCGAAGTGATGTGCGTACAGATCGACTTTTTTCTGTTGCTGGAGGGACCCGAGCGTGCCTATTATGAGATTCCGGACAAGGGGCAGCCTATCAAATAAGATCAAGTATCAGCACTTATAATTAACCTGTAGTATTTACGCCGCTTCTGATATCGACCGAGTGAGGTGGCGTTTCTTGTTTATCATGTTTAGGGTGGTAAACATGCGGGATATACTTCAATTTCTTGCCGGAGCGTTTACCTACAGAGACTTTTTATGCGCATTGAAGACAAGTTGACCATTCTGGCCGATGCCGCCAAATATGACGTATCTTGTGCATCCAGCGGCAGCCGGCGAAAAAACGCCGGGGGCCTTTTGGGTAACGCCGCCCCCTCTGGAATTTGCCATACTTACACAGAAGACGGTCGTTGCGTGTCTTTGCTGAAAATCCTCTACACCAATCACTGCATCTACGACTGCGCCTATTGTGTCAGCCGGTGCAGTAACGATATTCCCAGAGCGGCTTTCACGGTCAACGAGATCGTCTCGCTGACCATGGATTTTTACCGGCGCAATTATATCGAAGGCCTCTTCTTAAGTTCGGGAATTTTGCGAAGTCCCGACGATACGACCGAGCGCCTGGTCCGGACGGTGCAGGCACTTCGGAAGCAGGGTTTCAACGGATACATACACTTGAAATGCGTTCCCCATGCGAGCAGGTCTTTGATTCGGCAGGCTGGGCTCCACGCCGACCGTTTGAGCGTCAACATCGAATTGCCATCCGAAAAAAGCTTGAAACTGTTTACCCGGGAGAAAACTTACGCTTCCGTTCTCGAGCCCATGGAAGTCATCCGTGAGACGATCGCCGAAACCCGTGAACATCGCCGGCGAATGCGGCACGTGCCCCAGTTTGCTTCGGCCGGCCAAAGCACCCAGTTGATCGTCGGGGCCAGCCCGGAATCGGATTACGAATTCCTGGTTTTAGCCAACCGGCTCTACCGCCACCAGGCCCTCAAACGCGTTTATTACTCGGCCTATATACCGGTGGGGGATCTGAAGACCCCGTTACAAAAGATCGCCGAACCGCCGTTGCAGCGTGAAAACCGGCTTTATCAAGCTGATTGGCTGATCCGATTGTATGGCTTTTCCATCGATGATGTGATTAGCAGCAAAACACCTTATCTAGACTTAAAAATCGATCCGAAGCAGGCCTTCGCTCTGCGGCACCCGTCGCAGTTTCCGATCGACATCAATACTGCCGACCGCGAAATGATTCTCAAAGTGCCGGGCATCGGTCTTAAATCAGCCAATCGGATCGTGAGTCTACGGCGCAAGGGGCGCCTACGGTTTGAGCATCTGAAACAACTCGGGGTTGTTATCTCGCGCGCACAGCCTTACATCCGGTGCGATGGATTGCCAAGCACGCAATGGACAGCAACGATTCCGCCGAACAGATTCCCCGCTGCAAAACAACACCGTGGACTCAGCGCTGCCCCGGTTCGGGATACGCCTCTTATCTTTGTGACCGACGGAACATTTGAAGGACTGTTGACGGCCATTTTCGAGGCTTATGCCGGAAAGTCGCCTCCGGATGCCATTGAAAAGGCAGGCGAAGATCAATTAAGACTTTTTGAACGTCGCATTACGATCGCAACCGATTTCAGCAAATCTGATCGTGTTTGGAAAGGTTTAAAAAAGCACCTGGGATCGAAACGCCGCCAAATGCTTTTTGAAGCTTACCTATCAGGTTGCCCCGATGTGGAAACGATGATCCTACAATGTGTTTGGGATACAATACCGGATGGCAGTAGGCCTATAACCCAAATGAATCTTTCTTCTTTCATTCAGATCGAAAACCTCTCTCATAAGGTGCGACGCGAGGCGCATCGGATGAAGGGTTTTATTCGATTTCAACAAACTGGAAAAAATCAGTACTTCGCTCTGATCGCACCACAATACGATGTTCTATCACTGATTCGGCGTCATTTCGAATCGCGCTTCGCCGATCAGAGATGGATAATTTACGATAAGCTAAGAAACTATGGACTATGCTACGATCGTCACCGCGTGCAAGAGTTGCGTTTGGATGCTGCTGATTTGAAAGCGTTTGGCAATGAAGACATCGGCAATGAACATTTTTGTCAAACGCTGTGGAAACGGTACTATGACGCCGTCAACATCCGGCATCGTAACAACCCGCGGCTTCACGTGCGACAGTTGCCGCGTCGCTTTTGGCAATACCTGCCGGAGAAGCAAGCATGATGCTCCCTGGTCGATTGTCCGTTGTGCTTCTCAAAGAAATCGTATTAATGGCTATACGGATACGGACTAAAGCTGGGATGAAAACATTGAAAAGATCACCAATTTGCTTCTAAATAATGTGGCGTTAAAATGAGGCATATATGAAATTCAGAAACTTTCTTGAAAATTTGTATCTGGGTCGACTGGACACCGAGCTGTTTCGATCTTTATCTGATTCGAAAACCGATGATCAGATCATCACATTGATCGAACGATTTCGTGAAATTAGTCAGAAATTTCCGGCCTCTGAATTAGAAAAAATGGGGAAAGTACCCAAAGAGCTGTTGGAAGAATTGAAAACGCTCGGTTTTTTCGGTCTTGACATCCCCGAGGCCTATGGCGGACTGGGTTTGAGTCTGCCCCAATACCTAAGAATCGTCGAGGCTGTGGCGACCCAAAATTTGGATCTCGGAATAACTGCACTTGCCCATCTTTCTATCGGTACGAAAGGAATTATACTTTTCGGAACCGAAGAACAGAAACGCAAGTATCTTGTTCCGGCTGCCTCCGGTAATATGATTTTCTCTTAAGCACTGACCGAGCCGCGGATCGGCTCCGATGCCAAAAACATCGAAACCACAGCTGTTTTAGACGACGACGGAGAATATTATATTTTAAACGGTCAAAATACCTATATTACAAATGCTAACTATGCCGGTGGGTTGACTGTGTTTGCCCAGTTGGATCCGCAGCATCCCGGCGTCTTAGACGCATTTGTTGTAGAGACAGCTTGGGATGGTATTAAAATCGGACAAGAAATGCCGAAGATGGTGCTGAAAGCCAGCTCCACCGCAGCAATCAAGTTTACCGATGTGCGCGTTTCCAAGGAAAATTTGCTTGGACAGCCGGGAGATGGGTTCAAAATCGCAATGACAATTTTAAATTTCGGAAGACTGGCACTCGGCGCTGCCTCTTCCGGGGTTATGAAGCTGTCTTTGAAAGACATGTCAAATTTGAGGCCGGTCCCATGCGGCAGGCTGCTCGGGTAAGCGAATCTTTGGCCGCACGAATCCGTTATATGGTGCTTGCCGGCTTTTTGCTTTATCGCGAGAAAGTTTTTACAAAGCAATATTATTTAAGAAGTATCACCTATCTCAGTCTTTACCTGTTTGCAACGGTTGCTATGCTGGCTCGAATCGAAGGTTTCCGCCGCGCCGGCCATGGTATCGAGGAAGATCTCAAGCTGTTGGAACTGTTCTCAGAGAGGGCCCGCAAAGCTGCGAGAAGAAACTTTCGATTGTTACCCACGCGCGAAGAACGCCTGAACGATGAGATTATGCCATTTATCATCCCCGAAGAGCAAAAGGCCACGAAGGTTAGCTTGCTTGAGTCGAAAGTCCATCCGAGACAATTGGCATAATCCAAATAACGAGTAAACGCCGCAGGCTGCTGGCTGCATTTAGCCCTGTCCGGCGGTGACGATCGGCTCAAAAAAGATGGCAGCAAGAGGGAATTACGATGCTTCCCGCTGGATCGCTAGAAAGTGGGTCATCTCATCTTTTTCATTTCGAATTGGTGCGATCTTCCATTCCATCATGAATGTCGACCCATCCTTGCGATAGTTCATCGCTTTGCCGAAAAACAGCCTTCCTTCTTCCAGGTCCCGGTTCAACCGGCTAATCACCTCCGGATCCGTGTCGGAGCCCTGCAGGATCGAAGGTGATTTGCCCATTACTTCATGGGGTCCGTAGCCCGTCAGTTCACAAAAAGCGGGGTTGACGTAGATGATCGGATAGCCCGGGCCGGCTTCCGAAATAATAATTGAATTAAAGGATTCCTCCATTGATGCCTCTAGCAGTCGTTTCATGATATACTTATAATGTTCATCGTTGACAAAGATATCAAAAATGTCATTTCGGGTTTCCATCGGATTCTCCTTCTGTTATTTGTTCTAAACAAGATTCCTATATTTTTTATATTCTTGAGCAATTTTTTGAACACCGGAAATATCGCCGGCAATGGTTTGGATCTGGCTTTAGAACCTGGGGTTTAACGAACGTCATTGGATTTGAGACTAACGGGTCAGACGGATGTGATCTCAAATCGCATGACAGCATCCGTTATCCAGCATTGATTTTTAGTTTTTGAAATTACACTTATTGACGATTTACGGATCATATCTGACCACGACCCATTGATCTCAGTAATTTAGTCGTTACCTTAGAATATAATACCAGAATGTATGCTTGACAAGCATGGGAAGGTGCCGGGCCGGATCGAAGGAGTCACGGCTATTTTTATATTCTAACCGCCGAGGTCTAGAGGAAGAACATAATCCCTGCTGCAACGGAGAGTAGACTCAGATAGAAGTTCGAATCAAATGGAAGATCTCAAAAGCCGGATTAATACAGCCTACACAATCCTGAGCGGTGACGATCGGATAGACCGAGCGTGTAAAAGCATCCCGGATTCGTCCTGCACGAATCTGCCGCGCAACTTCGTTTTGAACGTAGTCAATGGGACGGCATCAAAACTGGCGGAACAGGTGGCCAGCGCCAAGGTGGCACTGCCTTGGCTGCTGAGCGCCATCGGCGCACCGGCGTCGTTGGTTGGATTTCTGCTGCCCCTGCGTCAGGCTGGAACGTTGCTCCCGCAGCTGTTTATATCCGGGCAAATGCGACGTTTCCCCGTGAGGAAGTGGTTCTGGGTCGGATCGGCCATGGTGCAGGTGTTGATGCTGATACTGATGATCGTTGCAGCATTGATCTTGCCGCCGTTTGCAGCCGGAATGTTAGTGGCGGCATTTCTGCTGATATTTAGTTTGGCCCGGGGCGTGGGGTCGTTGTCCTTTCAGGACGTCACCGGCAAAACCATCCCCAAAGGAAGACGGGGGCGAATGCTGGCCGCCCGCAGCATGATCGGCGGTCTGCTGACCATTGCGGTCGGCCTCGGCTTGAAGACCGTGAGAAGCAACGACGACGTCGCCGCTGCCGCCCTGCTGCTGCTATTCTGTGGGGCACTGCTTTGGAGTATTGCCGCTCTGGCGTTTGCTGCAATACGTGAAGAACCGGGCGCTACCGAAGGGGGCCGCAATGCGATTAGCGAAGCCAGGGTCGGCATGGGTTTCGTGATGAAAGAGTCCTGGTATTTGCGCTACCTGGCGGCACGCACCGCACTGCTTTCGGTTGAAATCGCCGCTCCCTTTTACGTGCTCTATGTCAGGGAAAAGCTTCCCCTCCAGACCGGTACCCTGGGATTGATCATCGTGGCGGCAGGTTTAGCCGCCGCCCTGAGCAGCC
>Ga0316190_10000716_pt1 | contig 23334 bp, 20 predicted proteins | sample Eddworburrow2_MG_FD_204929 | JGI IMG/M metagenome (GOLD analysis project Ga0316190, IMG submission 204929) | Coastal sediment microbial communities from Maine, United States - Eddy worm burrow 2 | ecosystem: Environmental > Aquatic > Marine > Coastal > Sediment | place: USA: Maine | collected... | reverse complement strand
CCCGGGACCCGCAAAGGCCCAACGGTTTTCAAGGCCAATCTCTGGCCAGTCGCAAACTGGCTAAATTCGGACGTTTTCCCTGTTCAGAGGCTTACGAGCGAGGATTCTGAGCCACCGCTGCAGACCGAGAAATACCGCTGTTGCCCTCTGCCAGTGGCACCACAGTGGCATGGCCCGGCAAGAGCGTGTGTTGTGTCTAGGCCAACGCGGCCTGGAGGCGTTCGATCAATCGCTGCAAGACCTGGTGACGCTTTAGGTTGCGCCCATCCGTCTTCGTCGCAAGCAACGCCGCCGACGAATGCCAGTGACTGAACGAAGATGCCAGCGCAAGGTCCGTGTCGGATATGAGAGATGGGCCTGGCGCCGTCATGTGCTGCTCCTGTTCAGGTTGACGTAGATGTGCTTCTGCTCGAGGTAGGCCTCGATGCCGTTCGCACCGAGCTCGCGGCCGTAGCCCGAGCTCTTGAAACCGCCGAACGGTGCCTCGGCCGGCACGGGTTGGCTGTCATTGACCCACACGGTTCCCGCCCGCAGCGCCCGAGACACGCCGAGCGCTCGTTGAATGTCGCGAGTCCAAACCGAGGCGGCCAAACCGAACGGCGTGTCGTTGGCGATACGGACGGCTTCGGCTTCGTCGCTGAACGGAATCACCGACATGACCGGGCCGAAGATCTCTTCCCTGGCGATCACCATCTCGTTGTCGACATCGGCGAAAATCGTTGGCGGCACGAAGTAGCCGCCGGCCAGACCTTCATCGGATGGCATCTCACCCCGGAAAGCCAGACGAGCGCCCGCGCTGTGACCTCGCTCGACGTACTCCTCAACCCGAACCCGCTGGCCGTCGGAGATCATCGGCCCCATCGTGGTGTTCGGATCCATCCCATCACCGAGCTGCACTGCCTGTGCCGCCTGCGTCATGGCATTGATGGCATCGTCGTAGATGGACCGCTCCACCAGCACGCGGCTTCCCGCCGTGCAGCACTCCCCTTGATTGAAAAACACTCCAAAAGCGCTCATCTCGAATGCCGTCGCCAGGTCGGCGTCAGGGAAGACGATGTTCGGCGACTTGCCACCCAGCTCCATCGTGACTCGTTTGAGCCCCGGTGCAGCACGCTGCTGAATCCCGATTCCGACCGCAGTCGAGCCAGTGAACGAGATCTTGTCGACGAGCGGATGTGTGACGAGGGCATCACCCAGCTCGGCCCCTGGCCCGTTGACGACGTTGAAGACGCCGCTGGGAAGATCAGCTTCAGCCAAAAGACGAGCGAGTTCGATCGCTGTCAGTGGCGTCTGCGGTGCAGGTTTGAGCACGGCAGTACAGCCAGCGGCCAGGGCAGGCGCCACCTTCTGAGCCACCATCAAGAAAGGAAAGTTCCACGGCGTGATGAGGGCGGCGACCCCCACTGGCTCTTTGACGACCAAGCTCATGGCATCCGGCCCGACCGGCGGGATCGAGCCGCTGGTCTTGGTGGCCCAGCCGGCGTAGTAGTCGAAGATGAAGGCCGCTTCGTCGATGTCGCCGAGAGAGTCGGCCAGCAGTTTGCCCGAGTCTTTGGTCTCGAGTTCGGCCAGCTTCTCGCGGTCACGCCGGATCAGTTCGGCGACTCGGTGCAACACCGTCGCTCGCTCGCGAGGTGCTGAGTCGACACCCCACGGACCGTCGTCGAAGGCTCGCCTGGCAGCACGAACGGCACGGTCGACGTCGTCGACGGTGCCCTGGGCGAAGTCGCACACCGTTTCACCGGTGGCTGGGTTGATCGTGGGCGCCGTGGCGCCACTGGATGACGGCACGAAGGCACCGTCGATGAACAGCAGTCCGTCAGGCATCGATTCGTTCTCTTTCGTGGAGACGTTCATGCGGGGAGCTCTCTCAGCACGAGGTCGAGGGTCTGGATGAACTGATCGGTGTCTCGGTCGTCGAACGGCATCGGTGGCTTGATCTTCAGACAGTTTCCGAGGACGCCGTTCGGGTACATGATCACCCCGTGTTCGCGCATGCGTTCGCACACTTCGGTCGTGAGCGCAGTCAGCGGCTCCTTCGTCGTTCGATCGGCCACGAACTCGACACCGAGATAGAGACCCTCGCCTCGAACGTCACCGATGCGCTCGTGTTTCGCCATGAGGTTCCTCAGCTCGTCCAGGAAACGTCCACCGGTCTGCAGAGCGTGGGCTTGCAGGCCGTGCTCGTCGATCTCGTCGAGCACGGCGCCGGCGACCGCGCAGGACACGGGGTTGCCACCGAAGGTGTTGAAGTACTTCATGCCCTGATCGAAGGCATCGGCGATCTCGCGGGTGGTGACCACTGCAGCGATCGGGTGTCCGTTACCCATGGGCTTGCCCATCGTGACGATGTCGGGAACGACGCCGCCCTGCTCGAAACCCCAGAAGTGGGTTCCGAGGCGGCCGAACCCGACCTGCACCTCATCGGAAATGCACAACCCACCGGCAGCGCGGACGGCCGCGAACGATTCGGCCAGATACCCCGGTGGGTATACGACCTGCCCCGCTGTGCCCATGAGCGACTCGGCGATGAAGGCCGCAGGTGGCCGACCTTCGGCGACCAGGCGATCGGCGACCGTGCGAACCGAGTCTGCGTAGTGGGTGCCAGCCTCGACGTCGTCGTGACCGAACCGACCGCGATATCGATTCGGCTGTTCGACTTCGTGAGTCGTCGGAGGCGGGCCCTGACCACCAGCGCCCTTGTATCGGTTCGGGCTGATGCCAGTGACCGCTGTGGTGTTCCCGTGGTAGGCACCGTCGACGACCATGATGTCGTTGTTGCCCGTGACCTGACGGGAAATGCGCAAGGCCAGGTCGTTCGCCTCGCTCCCGGTGCAGACCAAGAAAACGACGTCGAGCGGATCCGGCAGACGATCAGCCAACCGCTCGGCGTACGCACCCATCTGCTCGTAAACGAAGCGGGAGTTCGTGTTGAGCCGAAGGAGCTGACGCTGGGCTGCGGCGGCCACGCGCTCGTTGCCATGCCCCACGTGGGTGACGTTGTTGATGGCGTCGAGATAGTGACGACCAGCTGAGTCCACGAACGTGACACCCTTGGAACGAACGAGTGTCATCGGCTCCCGGAAGTAGTAGCGCTGCGACGAGGCCAACTTGGTGTTGCGCTTGGCCCGCACCTCACCGTCGTCCAGAGTGGCGAGGCGTTCGGAGTCGACGGCCAATCCCAAGAACGGTGACGGGTCGACCGAGAGGGCCGTCCAGGCCGCACGATCGGCGGCGCGGACAAACGTCGGCACGGCTTCGTCGACCGAAGGTTCGAACCGCAACAGCTGCACGTGGACCGGTAGCGGTTGTCCCGATGCGCCCGCGCTGACCGAACCGATGACGGCTCCCTGCTCGAGCTGGTAGTCGGCAGTGAGATCGGACCGATCGCCGACACCGGTCCAGAGCGACCAGAGGTCTCCGTGAGAAACGACGAGCCGATCAGTGCCCGATTCCACGAGCTCGCCAGCGACGGGTAGAACAACGGGCGTTCCCGGGTCGAGGTGGAGTTCGACACCGAGCTGCACGGTGGCCGGACCGCCATTTCCATCGGCGAACCCGCCGAGATCCATGCGCACCGTGTCGTGCCGAACCGCAAAGGGCCGCTCGGCACCGAGTGCGCTCCAAACGGCTGTCGGGTCAGCGGGGTCGACAACGTCGAGCACGTCGACACCGTCGAACGCATCACGCCGCGGGTCGAGGTCGACCATGTTGCACGCTGATATCCACTCGCCGTTCGGCACCATCGACGCGTCATGGCCTTGCACGATCGAGCACGCTTGACCGAAGCGCTCTTCGACATACGAGGTGGGAAGAGCGATGAGCCGGTCGATGGTGTCCCACGTGTGGCGAGAGCGGGCATCGGCGTAGTCCGGCTGCGCCTCTCGCCGGGCCGACCACGTGAGCGCATTGACCATGAGGCGGCCAAGCGCCAGCGGGAAGATGACGCCGAGTTCGCCATCTGCAGGCGGCTGCTCCCCGTACCAACCAGCGACGACTTCTGCGGCAGCATCAATCGGCTGCTCCGTTCGCAGCATTGCGTAGGCGACAGCGACAACGAGCTCGGTGATCGTCGCCGAGTGAAGCAGATCGCCGAAGTCGATGATGCCGGCGATCGAGGCCGCACCGTTGTCGCTGTGGACGAGGATGTTGTGGTCGTTGAGATCTTGATGGACAACGGACTGCGGTAGGTCAGCCAGGTCCGACTCGGCACCGGTCAAGAGGCGCAGGACACGCTCGACTGCGGCTCGTTGTTCTGCGGTCTGCGTCTGGTCGGCGTGCTGCTTGATCGATGCGCTCCCAATACGGGCGTCCCAATGGTGGCTGCGATGCGCAGCCGGATGCTCGAAGGACTGCAGCGCATCAGAGAGCTGGCGAGCGCGGTGTCCCAGATCTCGAGCCAAAGCCGGCGAGCGCCAGGAAAGGTCGGCCCAGCGCAGGCCATCGAGCCATTGCAGGACCCAGACGGCCTTGGCGCCATCCCGCCACGAGCTGTGGCCTTCAGTTGTTGGGACCAGGCGCGGGAGCGCGATGTCATCCACATCGTCGAGATGGGTCAGTGCCGCGAGCTCGAGTTCGAACTCGGCACCGGCTTCGTGACGAACCTTGACGCAATACAGCGACCCATCAGACGACTGGACGCGATAGGTGCGATCCAATTCCCCGCCGAGCAGCTCACACTCGGCCGCAGTGATCCCCCATTGATGGGCAAGAACCTCGGCGACATCTCGGCTCTCGGTATCGACGGTCACGTCTGTTCCGCCAGATCATCGAGGGATGCCATCGTGCCGCCGGTCGACATCAACTCGAGGATGGTGCCGAAGGGGTCGCGGCAGTACACGACGGCAGCGCCGGTGTCGGACAGGGCAACGGAGTCACCCATCTTCGACCCGCCCAGTTCCTGCACCCGATCGAGTGCAGCGGAAACATCGTCGACTTCGATCGCCAGGTGGCGAAGGCCGAGTTCGTTCGCACCCAGCGATGACGGGTTCGGTCCCTGCTCAGCCGGGGCGGAGTACTGCCAGAGCTCGAGGTAGCTCCCCGAGCCACGCAGCATGGCACCATCGGCAGATGATCCGACCAAGCCAACGGCCTGATCCTCGAGGGGTGCCGGCGATCGCCAGGTGTCGCGCTCGACGGGTTCCATGTCGAGCAGCGCGCCGTAGAACTCGATGGCACGACCCAGATCTGTGACCACCAGACCGGCGTGGTGGATGCCTCGGATCACCTCAGGCGGCGAGTCGCTCGCGAACCTGGATGAGGTTGCCGCTCGGTTCACGCAGCGTGCCAGTGACGGCCTTGGTGCGGGGGTCGAGTGTGGGGGCGATGACGGCTTCCATCCCGGCGCTCAAGGCATCGGCGTACACACCTTCGACGTCATCAGCGTGGTAGAGAACTCCTGAAATCGCTGGTCCGTGACGGTCCATGATGGCGAGCTCAGCGTCGTTGTCTGGAGTGGCGAGCACGTTGACACACTGACGCCCGTCGTAGGTGTGATCGACCATGTAGACCAGACCGGTGTTGTCGGAACGACGGTCGAGCAAGATGCGCTGACCCATGGTTTCGGAGTACCAGTCGACCATGGCGTCGAGGTCGTTGCAGAGCTGCATGGCCCCCAGCGTCTGGAGCTTGCGGGCACCAACGGGATAGAACTCGACGTCTGGGGTCTTGAAGCCGTTGACGTAGCTCATGATCTCGATCCAGCGACCCTCGGGGTCGATGGCGACAAAGCCGTTGTAGACCCCGTCGAATTCTTCGTAGCCCATGGCCACTTCGCAGCCGGCGGCGATGAGGGGCTCGATCGTCGCCTCGGCGTCGTCGACGATCCAGCAAATGTGGTTGATACCCGAGTCGTGCTTGTCGAACCACTTCCGTTCGTACTCAAACTGGAACGGTGGGGATTCGAGCTGCAACTGGAAGGGCCCTCCGCAGGCAAGGAACGTGTAGTCGACGTGCCCCTCATCGGTGTGATGAAACCCGTCCATGCCGCTCCAATAGAACGCAGGGATGCCGTGGTACCACTTCAGCCAGTTCCACATTGCGTCACGCGGGTTCTTCTCGTAGATGCAGAGGTGGTGCAGTTGGTAGGTCAGATCCGACATGGGTGCTCCTCGGCGACGTTCTCGCCAGCTGTCACGAACAATTTCTTCGTTACGGAGTCTTTCACAGAACAATTCATTGGTCTAGTCTGAGTTTGAACAGCGAATCACTGGAGAACCATGAGCGAGAATCCACAACCACTGGGCGGAAACGACATGCCTCGATTCGCAGGGCCGGGCACCTTCATGCGGCTCCCTGGTCGTTCGGAGCCTTCTGATCTCGACGTTGCCGTCGTCGGCGTTCCGTTCGACCTCGGAACGTCGCTTCGGCCTGGGGCTCGTTTCGGTCCACGGGGCATCCGCAATGAGTCAATGTTGATCCGGCCTTACAACATGGCCACACGCGCCGCTCCGTTCGATTCGCTGCGGATCGACGACATCGGCGACGTCGCCACGAATCCGTTCGACAAGAACGACTCGGTCGCTCGAATCGAGGCCTTCTACCGAGAGCTCATGACCAACGACGTGATCCCGATCTCGATCGGCGGCGATCACACCATCGTGCTTCCGATCCTTCGTGCGCTGGCCGAAAAACACGGCCCGCTTGGTGTTGTCCACGTCGACGCGCACACCGACATCAACGACAGCCAGTTCGGCGAGAAGATCGCCCACGGCACACCGTTCCGTCGAGCAGTCGAAGAGGGACTCCTCGACACCAACCGCGTTGCCCAGATCGGCGTCCGCGCCACTGGCTACGCCGCTGACGATTTCGACTGGCCCAGGGAGCAGGGCTTCCGGGTCGTCCAGGTCGAAGAGTGCTGGTACAAATCGCTCGAGCCGCTCATGGAAGAGATCCGGGCCAAGGTCGAAGGTGGCCCCGTCTACTTGAGTTTCGACATCGACGGCCTCGATCCATCGTTCGCACCCGGAACCGGCACCCCCGAGATCGGCGGGCTCACGGTGCCCCAGGGCATGGAGATCATTCGTGGCTGTTTCGGCTTGGACCTCGTCGGCTGCGACCTCGTCGAAGTCGCTCCGGTCTATGACCAGAGCGGGTCGACAGCGCTGACCGCCGCCAACTTGCTCTACGAAATGATGTGCGTGCTTCCCGGGGTCGAGCGTCGCGACTGACCGATCGGCGAGCCTGCGCTCAGGGAACGACCATCACCTTGCACTGATCGGTCGGCGTGCGGAGCGCATCAAAGGCTGCCGGAAGCTCATCGAGCGAAATGCGATGGGAGATCATCGGGCTGGGGTCGATGCGACCAGCAGCGATCATCTCGAGGATGAACTCGTTCTCAGCAAACGTGTACGTGCGAGCCGTCTGGATGGTGGGTTCGCGTCCATAAGCAGCGAGATGGTCAAACGAGTCGGGTTCCATGCACACACCGCCGGTGACCACGCGGCCGCCATCGCCGACCAACCGGATTGCCTCGTTGAGCATGCCGGGGCGGCCGACGGCCTCGATCACCACGTCGGGTGGGGCACCTGTCAGTTCGATGAAGGCGTCTCTGACATCGTCGACGTTCCGGCCGTTGATCACGTCGGTAGCGCCGAGTTCGGTCGCCAACTCCAATCGGTGGTCGAGGAAGTCTGAAACGACAACTCGTCGTGCTCCGAAGAAGCGGGCGAACAGAGCGGCCGACAGGCCAATTGGACCGGCGCCGATCACGAGCACCCGGTCGCCAATGTCGAGGTCGGCTCGACGAACGCACAGCAAGCCGGTGGCCAGCGGTTCGACCAACGCGGCGACGTCGAGCGACAAGCCCTCGGGAACGGCAAGGAGGTCGGTCGCCGAGCAGACGACGAACTCTGCGTACGCCCCGTCGGGTTGATCGTCGCCCAGCGCGCCGAACGTCAATTGGTCGGGACACTGTTCTGGCTCGCCGAGCAAACAGCGCGGACATGAACCGCAAGAACCAATCGGCATCACGTAGACCTGGTCGCCCACGCTCCACCCGGTGACGTCAGCCCCGAGCTCGGCGATGTGGCCGGTGACTTCATGGCCGAGGATGCCGCCGTTCCGAGCGATGCCATCGTCGTCTGCGGTGGCGTGCAGATCCGAGCCGCACACGCCGCAGGCCGCGACTCTGAGCAACACCTCGTGTGCCGCCGGTGTGGGTCGGTCGACTTCCGCCAGCCGCAGCGGTTCTGCTGCGGTGTCGAAAATGGCCGCCTGCATGGTTGTCATCAGATGCTCCTTGAGATGTCGAGGTCGCTCATGTTGCCTTCGTACTTCACGCTGCTGGCGTCAACCGGGGCGAGTCGTGTGCCGTGGTTGCTCGGGCACACATCATCGCCCCGACGGCAACAAGAACTGTCATTGCTGCGCCCATCACGATCCAGGCCACGCCTGGCCCTTGCGTGTCGAACAACCACACTGCAGGTAGGGCGCCGAGCCCGGCAAACAGGACCTCAGACGCACCCACCACGCCAAGTGCAGTGGCTTGACGATCTTGTGCGACCGAGGCCGACGCAAGAGCCAAGGAGGCGGTGAACCCGAACCCATCGCTGACGCCAGCGAGGACAAGCAGAGCAGCGATCCACCAGATAGACGGCATGATCCCGATGCCCATCGCCAGGATCGAACCGGCGAGCATGCCGATCGTTGCGACTCGCAGCGGCCCGACCCGGTCGGCGACTCGACCACCGAGGACACTCGACAGCGCAATCGGAATGACGAAGATGGTGAGGAAGAGCCCGATGCCTGCGGTCGAAACACCTTCGTCGGCCAATTGAAGGGGCAGCACCGCTTCGAACGCTCCCAGCCCGAGGGCGTAGCCGCCGACCATCACCATGACGCCCCGCAGCGCTGGCCGCTTCAGGACCTGGCTACGAGTTTCACGCTCGACGGCAACTGACTCGACCGGTGTGTGTGGCACTCGCAGCACCAACGGCAAGAACACCGCCAGCAGGCCAGCCAGCATCAAGAACGCTCGATCAACGCCAAGCGCATCGGCGGCGATCGCCGTCGCGGCTGGACCGACAATGAAGCCAACCATCTCACCGACGACAAGCTTGCCCTGGTTCTCGGCAACATGATCTGGGTCGGACAGGGCGACCGCGGCGCGAATGGTAGGGATGACTACGCCCGTTCCCCCGCCGATGGCAAGCCTCGACAGGATCAACTGCCAACCGGTCGATCCGAGGGCCATACCGACCAACCCCAAGACGGCGACGATCAAGCCGATCAAGATGATGGGTCGTCGCTGCCATTGGTCAGCCAACGGCGCCAGCAACCCTTGTCCGACGAACGCTGCCAGGAAACCTGCGGCCGCGATCACCCCGACGGTTCCGTTGGTCAGACCGTTGGCGTCTCGCAACTCAGGCAACACGGCGGCGACGCCACCAATTGCCGCTGCCGCGAGCGCCAAGACGATCTGCCAAACGATGAGTGGAACGTGTGGAACGCGTTCGGACACCAACGCCTCAGAAGTTGGCGTGCTTCAGCGTGCCGCCGTCGACCCGCCAGTTCGCACCGGTCACGAACGACGCAGCAGGGCTAGCGAGGAAGGTGACCACGTTGGCGATCTCTTCCGGTGTCCCGAGTCGACCTCGGGCCGGCAGCGTTTCGGCCCAGGCAAACGTGTCGGGGTCTTCAGCACGGATCTGATCCCACACACCGCCTTCGAACAGCACCGGGCCCGGCACAACGGTGTTGACCCGTGTGCCGTCGGCAGCCATTCGCTGGGCGAGCTGGGCGGCATGGCTGACCATTGCCGCCTTCATCGCGCCGTAGGGTCCCTCGGTTTCAGGGATCTCTGACATGACCGAAGCCACGCTCGACACGAATACGACAGCGCCAGCGTCGGACGCTGACAGAGCCGGCTGCAGCTCCCGAGCGCCCACAACGCAGTGACCGAGATCCACATCAAAGGCCGCTCGCCACAATGCATCTTCGTCAGCTTCGGGGGTATACGCGGCGTTGCCGATGAAGATGTCGACACCGCCGAGTTGCTCAGCTGCGTCGCGCAGCCATTCGGTGTACGCCTCGGTGTCGGCGACATCGACCGCCCCGCCAACGACAGAACCCGAGCCGTCACTGGCTTCGAGCTCTTGCACCGCATTGGCAACACCGTCACTACTGCGAGCGCAGATAGCGACCGAAGCACCCTCAGCGAGGAACTGCTTGGCGATGGCGAGGCCAATGCCTCTGGTGCCTCCGGTGATGATGGCCTTCTTGCCATCGAGATCGAGATTCATGTCATTCTCCTGGTCGTAAGTAGATCTTGCCGCACTGCTTGGACAGCCCCGCCTCGAACGCCTCCGCCGCTTGCGACATCGGGAACGAGTGGGTCACCGTGGCGTCGACAGCAGCCTGCACCTTGGTGTCACCGAGCATGCGAATGAGGCCGTCTCGGTGCTTGACGGCGACGTCGTGGCCGCCAGTCCAACGAATGTGGCGGTCCATGAGTGAGGTGAGGAAGTTGATCGTGTACCCCTCGCCACCCGGGACGAATCCGAGCGAGAACAGCCCGCCGTAGCGCCGGAGGCCAGTGAAACAGGCGTCGAGGTACAGAGGAGCTCCGGATCCCTCGAACGCTGCGTCGGCTCCCTGACGGCCACCGGTGAGTTCGTGAACGGTGTCGAGCCAACCGTCCTGTGTCGGATCGAGGACATGTGTCGCACCCGCCTTTTTGGCGAGGTCCATACGGAACTCGTTTCGACCAAGCGCGATGACGGTGGCGCCGCGGTAGACCACATTGATGATGGCACCGAGGCCGATGAAACCGATGCCGCCGACGAGAACCACGTCGCCAGCCTTCACGCCCAGCTCCTCGCATGCGGTGTAGGTGCAGCCGATGAAGCAGTTACCGGCTGCGGCGTGCTCAAAGCTGAGATCATCAGGGAGAACCGACAGCATGCGCTCTGATGCAATGCGGTACCGAGCCATGGCGAAACCGCCGGACTCGGCGTCGTTGACTTTCTCGATGCCCAACAATCCAGCTTCGACGTCTTGAGGCGCCATGCCGTCGTCGTAGCTCTCGTAGGGAATGCCGAGACAGTGAGTTGGTGACAAACCTTGGGTGCAGACAAAGCACTGGCCGCACGGATTGCCCTGGTAGACCAGCACACGTTGGCCGACTTCGTAGCGTGACCCTTCGGCCACCTCGACGATGACTCCAGCTCCCTCGTGACCGAGGTGCTCGGGCCCGTCATGCCATTCGAAGCGATGGTCGCGGTAGATCGATGCTTCGTTGCAGACCGGGGCAACAACCTGGTCAACGACGACGAAGCCGGGCTTGATCTTCGGGTACGGCTTGCTGATCAGCTCGACTTCGCCAGGGGCCGGGATGGACAGGACGGTGTTGGTCGTGGGTTTGGACGTAGAGGTCATTGGGCCCCATCTTTCTTGGAGAGTTCGTCGTCGAGTCCGAGATAGCTGGCGTCGAGGAGCGCACGATTGGCGAGGAGCTCAGTGGAAGTTCCCGACATCACGAGGTCACCGTGGCTCACCACGTAGCCGCGATCAGCAGCAGCCAGAGCGAGATCGACATGCTGTTCGACGAGGAGCACGGCGGCCCCGGTCTCATCGGCCACGCGTCGAACCACCGGCAGTAGCTCCTCGTAGATGATCGGTGCGAGCCCGAGGCTGAGCTCGTCGACGACGAGCACTGACGGTTCGGCCACGATGGCCCTGGCCAGCGCCAGCATCTGTTGCTCGCCACCAGACAGCAGACCAGCACGGCGTTCGACGAGCGGCTCGAGAGCGGGGAAGAACTCGAAGGCCCGGTCGACGTCGACCTTGCCTCGTGTTTTGGCCATCTGGAGATTCTCGAGCACCGTCAGCTGGAAGAAGACGCCTCGGTTCTCCGGCACGTGGATCAAGCCCCACCGGGCGACCTTGTGGGCTTGGCGCAGCGATGGCACCTCGCGACCCATGACCTCGATCGAACCACTCAGCTTCTGCACGAGTCCGGAAATGGCCATGAGGGTCGTGGTCTTGCCTGCACCGTTCGGTCCGAGAAGGGCCACCACCTCCCCAGCATCGACATGAAGATCTAGACCGCGCACAACGGCAACGCTGTCGTAGCCAGCGTGCAAATCGGTGACGGTGAGTCGTCGTTCGGTCATGAGCTCGACCCCGAACCGAGGTACGCCTTGATCACGTCGGGGTCGTTGCGAACCTCGGTGGGGGTGCCCGATGCGATCAACGAGCCGAACACGAGCGTGTGGATCCGGTCGCACACGCTCAGGACCAAGCCCATGTCGTGATCGATCAGCAGCATCGTGACACCCTGATCGACCAGTGCTCTCAGCTGCTCGCCAAACCAGTCGGTCTCAGCCTTGTCGAGACCTGCGGCAGGCTCATCGAGCAACAGCACGCGTGTCGAAGGGGCTGCGAGTGCCCGGCCGACGCCGACCATTTTTCGCTGCCCTTGAGACAAGTCGCTCGGCTTGCGATCGGCGATCTCGGCGAAGTCAAGGAGTTCGATCACTTCCTCGACACGGTCCGGAACCTTCCGAGGCCGGAAGAAGTCCTGGGCGAGTTCCCGCAGTCCCAAAGGTTCCGACGCGGCAGTGAGGTTCTCCCTGACGGTGATGTCATCGAACAGTTCCAGGGTCTGCCAGGTGCGGGTGAGGCCGCGATGAGCCAGCTTGTGGGGTGGACTTCCGAAGACATCGACACCGTCGAGTTCGACCTGACCGGCAGCATTGTTCGGGAGGAAGCCCGTGACTGCGTCGATGAAGGTGGTCTTCCCCGCACCATTCGGGCCGATCAGGCCAGTGAGCTCTCCTGCCCGACAATCGAGGTCGACGCCATTGACTGCGGTGAGGCCGCCGAAGGTGACCGTGAGGCCCCGGGTCTGGAGCACGGTCTTGCGCGCGTCGTGTTGATCAGCCACCAGCCACCGCCTTTGCATCAAGCGGGCCCAGGCCGCGTCGGCGACGTACCCAGTTGACCAGGGCGTGGAACTGATTTCGCTGGAAGCCGTCGATGCCTTCGTTGTTGTAGACCGCTGTCGCGATCAGGAAGAAGCCTGCGGTGTAGGCGGTGTAGGAGCCGACGTCGTAAAACCATTCATTCGACGCCACGATGCCAATCCCTTCACTGAAGAGCGTGCCTGCAGTGATCGCTCCGCCGATCGTGGCGATGCCACCGAGGTAGGAGAAGGCGAGCACGTTCAGCGAAGAGAAGATGCCGAACGAATCGGCGCCGTACGTGCCGAGTTTGAACGCCGTGAGCGCACCGCCGAGGCCGGCAAGACCCGAAGAAATTCCGAAGGCAGCGAGTTTGACCGCAGCGACGTTGATGCCTGCCGCAGCAGCGGCACGTTCATTGACTCGAACAGCCAACATCTGTTGCCCGAGTCTCGAGCGTCGAAGACGCATGACCGCAACGCACGAGAGCACCGTCATCGCTAGGACGAAGAGACCAAAGCTCGGGGTTGGAATTTTGTCGTCGCCAATGATGAACGGCGATGAAGGGCCGAACTCGATGCCGAACAACGACGGCGCATCACTCGACTTGTTGGTACGAGCAAGGCCGAACCAACCCGTGCGCTGGAAGAAGATCTCGTCGATAGCCAAGCCGCTGGCGAGGGTGACGATGGCCAAGCTCGCTCCCCTGGTTCGCAGTGAGGGCAGCGCAGCGACGAGGCCGAAGGCAACGCCCGCAAGCATCGCCAGCGGCAGCGAGATCGGCAGCGGGAGGCCAGCCTCAGTGCCGAATGAAGCCACGGCGAACGCCGAGACGCCGGCGAGCGCCATCTGCATCAGCGAGATCTGCCCGACGTAGCCGGTGACGACGACGAGCGACAACGACAGGATCACGCCAATCATCGAGTTCTGCATGCCCGAACGGAAGGCGAATGGGGCGAACAGGATGACGCCGAGACTCCCGGCCACAAGAGCGCCGTAAAGCATCTTGCGCCAGCGCGTCAGTTCAGGGGCAAAAGCATCGGGAAGCCGCTCGGCGATGATGGCGCCTCGGCTCGGCATGGTTTCGCCGCGTAACACCATCGCCGCGGCGATGACCAAGAACGGAAGGGCTCGGCGGATGCCAATGTCTGGCACCCACGACCAGTCGAGTTCGATGCGGAAGAGCAACTGGTCGGCCATCCCGAGCGCAATTCCACCGAGGGCAGCGATCCAGAACGACGACATCGAACCGAGGAGGGCGGCACCAAGGCTGGTGATGATGAGCAGCGTGAAGAAGTTTGGGGTGGCGCCGGTGATCGGCGAAACGAGAATGCCGAACACGCCGGCGAGCATCGAGGCAACGACCCAGCTGACCCCAGCCTGAAAGTCGGCGTTGAAGCCCAAGAGTGTGGCGAATCGCTCGTTCTCAGCTGACGCACGGGTAGCGACGCCGAACTTGGTGTACTTCGAAAGCCCCCACAGCACGGTGGTCACGAACAGGACCGTGCCGAGAAGCCAGAAACGGTCCTGACCAATTCGAACGCCGAGGAGATCGACAGGGTCAGCAGGAAAGATCTCCTCGGATTGGCGAGCGCGGCTTCCGAACCGGAGCACAACGGCGGCCTGCAGCATCAGCATGATGCCAACCGAGGCAACGACCTTGGCCAGCGTGGGTGCGTATCTCAGTGGGCGAAACACCGCCAGGTGGATCGCCAGGCCGAGGCCAGCTGCGGTAGCGAGCGAGATGACCATGGATGGCCAAAATCCCATCGCTTCCCCGGCAGAACCAATGAACGTGGGAAAGTCAACGATTTCGATACCGAAGATGCCCTCGATCGGGGCAACGGGATTGGGTAGCGGGGGCACCGGGTAGCGCCCATCATCACGAAGCGAGAGAAAGACGTAGGTGATGTAGGTAGCGATGGCCCCGTGACCGAAGTTGATGACACCTGATGCCCGATAGGAGACGACGAGGCCGAGTGCCAGCGCCGCGACGATGGCTCCCGGCCCGAGGCCGAACAGCAGCGGCTGCAGAATTGTGTCCATCACTACCTCCTACCAGCTGGTGTCGCCGACCCGTGGGCCGGCGACACCATGGTGGACTCGGTCAGCCGAGCAGGGCTTCGAAGATGCTGAAGTCGATCTCGATGAAGCCAGGAGACTCCAACGCACCACCGACCGCCTGGACCACAATCGGGTCGGTGTGGCAGGCACTCACGAACGAACCAGGGCCGGGGCATTCGATGGCAGGGAAGCCGAGGATGTCCGACGAACTGAACGTGTCGAGTGCTGCGGTGACCGTTTCGTCCGTGGCATCGACGCCACCCGCTTCGGTGAGGGCGAGATAGGCAACGTGCATGGCGCCAACCGTCAGGCCGGCGAAACCGGCCCGCTGGGTGCCTGGGGCGTAGGTGTCGAGGATGCGACCGATCTCTTCGTAGTCCTCGGTGCCCGAGACGGGTGCAGCTGACGACAGGGGCGCGTACCAGCCGTCGATGCCACCGGACTCGATGAGCTCTTGGCTCACGCAGGTGTCGTTACCGATGATCGAGCCTTCGAACCCGAGAGACGTCGCAGCGTTGGCTCCGGCGCCACACTGCGAACCGTCGGCGAGGACGAAGATCCACACATCGCTCTCGAGCGAGGCAGCAGAGACCGGGCCGGTGAGGTCGGCTTCGAATCCGAGGCGAATGGTCTGGTCGATGGTGATGGCTTGGCCTTCGGCCAAGATCTCGAGGACCGGGACGAACGCATCGAACGCCGGATCATCGGCGACGAACAGCGTGGCGGTGGAGGCCGAGAGCTGCTCTGCTGCCACTTGGAACACACCCTGTGCCTGGCCGAGGAGGCCGGGGTCGATCGTGTACTGACCGGGGGTCAAGAAGTCGGGGATGTCGTTGCCGAGTGAGAGCATGGGCTTGCCAGCAGCGGTCAGGACTTCGGCGACAGCTGGCGTGTTGAAGGTGCCAGCCCAAACGACGTGGACGGTGTCGTCGTTGACGAACTCCTGCGCACAAGAGATCGCTGACTCTGGTGTGTCACCAGCTCCGCAGATGACGGCTTCGACCGGGTGGCCGTCGATTCCGCCGAGTTCTGCGTTGAAGAAGCTCTCCATCGCCATGGCAGCGCTTCGAACCTCGGGGAAGGCCACGAGTTCTTCATCTTGGGCGATGACGCCAATACGAACGGGGTCGAGGCTTTCATCGGCAGCGTTGCCATCGACTTCCTCGGTTGCTTCTTCGCCACTCTCCTCAGACGTTGTGTCGTCTTCGGTGCTGGCTTCGTCGTCGCTGCCGCATGCTGCTGCGACCAGGCTGAATGCGAACAACAGACTGAGTAGTTGAACCCACGTGGATCGGTTCTTCATCGGTTTCCCCTTGGCTCTTTCGGTGATTTGGTTTGGAAGGTAGTGCAACGATCGCCTCTCAACAAGTGAAACCCTCGAATAAGAGGAGATCGAACATTGATTTCGTTGTTTCGGATTGATTTCGCCGATGTTTCATTCGGAACGAGAGTTACCGGAATATGGCTCGTAGCGGTTCTTCGAGGACGGCGGCCACGTCGGCTAGGAAGGCGCAGGCTTGGCCACCATCGACCACGCGGTGATCGAACGTGCCCGACAGCGTGAGTTGTGAGAAGGCCTCGGGACCATTCGATCCCATGCGCAGCTGCTCAACGGGGCGCCCCGGGGAGAGAATCATCGTGGAGCCCGGCGGCAGGATCGAAACGCTTCTCGTAGCTCCGATCGCTCCGATGTTGTTCAAGGTGGCTACAGCGCCTGTCAGGTCATGAGCGCTGAGCGATCGAGAGCCTGCCTTTGCGCCGAGGTCCCCGATCGCATCACACAACTGCTCCAGCGTGAGCGTGTCGGCACTTCGCACGACGGGCACCACCAGTCCAGCCTCCGCAGCGACAGCAACTCCAACGTCCAGATCAGGACGCATGACCAAGTCGTCGCCGTCGATTGCCGCGGTCATCAGCGGATGTCGTTCGAAGACGGGCGCCATGAGAAGCAAGAACATGGCGTCCCACGGAACGCGACGTCCGAGCGTCTCGGACGCCAACGACCGAGCCTCGATGAAGTTGGTGGCGTCGACATCCCACCACGTCGTGAACTGAGGAATGTCTCGCACCGATGCTGTCAGGTTCGCGATGATGGCCTTTCGCGTCGGCGTCAGCTTGGTGCGCAGACCTTGCGTGGGGGGAGCATCGGTCGAAACAGCGAGGTCGGCGAGCGTGACGGAGCCGTTCGGGCCGGTGCCTTGGAGCCCGCTCGGATCGATACCTCGATCCCGTATCGCTTTTCTGACTTTTGGCATGGCCAAGAACGGTCGATCGATCTGCTGTCCAGAACCGTCGAAGCTCGCCAGCGCTCGATCCACGTCGCTACGAATGATGCGACCACCGGGTCCAGTGCCGTGAACGTCGGCCGGGTTGAGTCCGTGCCGATCGATCAGCCGACGGATCACCGGTGACAAGACTTTGCCGGTCTGACCGGTGGTGGGCGTTTGAGGCGACACCGGAGCAGGAGCCGGTGTCGGAGCCGGAGCCGGAGCCGGGTTCGGTGCTGGGTCCGGAGCCTGGATCTCTTCGCCCGGCGAGCCGATCACGAGCAGCATGTCTCCAACCGCGACCGTGTCGCCCTCTTCGCCGCCCAGCCCGAGGATCTGGCCAGCGAAGGGCGTGGTGAGCTCGACGGAACTCTTGTCGGTCTCGACTTCACACACCGGTTGATCGAGCTTGACTGTGTCACCCACGGCGACGAGCCAGGTCGAGATCGTGCCTTCGACCATTGTGTCGCCAACGGCCGGAAGGAGGAATTGGTCGGCCATTCTCAGCCCTTCATGGCGCGCTGGGCGGCGGCGGCGAGACGTTCCGGTGAGATAGCCGAGTGAGGCTCGAGCTGCGTCGGGCCCCAGAAGTTGTCGAGGTGTCCAACGCGAACCGGAGGTGTCTCGAGGTGATACGCCGCCTTTTCAACGACGGTTGCGAGCACTTCTGCCCCCAGTCCGTTGGTGAGGTTGGCTTCATGCACCGTCATGAGTCGGCCGGTCTTGCCCACGCTTGCCAGCACGGTCTCCTCGTCCCACGGGTACAGCGTGCGGAGGTCGATGACCTCAGCGGAGACGCCAGCTTCAGCAAGAAGTTCAGCAGCACGATCGCACTGGTGAACCATCGAACCGTAAGTGACGATCGTGAGATCGTCACCCTCGCGTCGGACTCGAGCGCGACCGATGGGGATCGTGTAATCCTCGACCGGAATGTCCTCTTTCAATCCTCGATACAGATTGATGGGTTCGAAGAACATCACGGGGTCGTTGCTCTGAATGGCTGAGGCGAGGAGGCCGGCGGCGTCGTATGGACCTGACGGGTAGACGACTGCGAGGCCCGGGGCGTGAACGAAGTAGGCCTCAGGGCTGTCGCAGTGGAACTCCAACGAGTCAATAGCCGTGCCGATCGGAAGACGGATGACCATCGGGCAGGTCATCGCTCCCCGATAACGCCAGCGGATGCGCGCGACGTGGCCGACGATCTGGTCGAACGTCGGATAGACGAACCCGGCGAACTCGATCTCGGCGATCGGACGCAAGCCCGCCATCGCCATCCCGACCGCAGTGCCGACGATGCCTGTCTCAGACAACGGGGTGTCGAGAACACGGGACTCACCGAAGGTCTCCTGCATCCCTTCGGTGACACGGAAGACACCACCTTCGAGGCCAACGTCCTCACCAAGAGTCACCAGGCGATCGTCTGCCTCGAACGCACGGACCAACGTCCGATTGAGGGCTTCGGTGAGATCGAGAGATTCCGTCTCACCGCTGACGGGCGCATCGCTGCCGATGTGCCACAGCTCGTCATCGCTGAAGACCGAGCGGGGGACACCCAAGTCGTCTTCTTCGGTCCAGAGCTGTTCGACGATCTTCTTCGGCAGCTTCTCGAAGAGATGGCGAGGTGAGTAGTCACGACCAACTGCGGGGCGTTTCTCGATTCGGTCGACCGTGGCTTCCAACTCGGCACTGACGTTCTCGCTCATCGCATCCTGCTCAGCGGTGGACCACAGACCCTTGGCTTCGAGGAATGCTCGAACTCGGATCAGCGGGTCGCGTTCACGCCACGCCGCCTCTTCATCCCTGTCTCGATAGACCGGCGTGCCGTCATAGGTCGAGTGCGGCGCAAATCGATAGGTCAGCATCTCGATGAAGGTCGGCCCTTCCCCATCGAGCGCGCGCTGACGAGCCTCTCGCACGGCCTGGTAGACGGCAAGGGGATCCATGCCATCGACCTGCACACCAGGCATTCCGTAGCCGATCGCTTTGTCGACGAGTGCCGAGGCCCCGGTCTGCTTTGCCAGCGGCGTCGACTGTGCGACCTGGTTGTTCTGGCAAAGGAAGATGGTCGGCGTCTTCCACACACCGGCACAGTTCATCGCGGCGTGAAAGTCGTTCTCCGACGTGGCTCCGTCGCCGAAGATCACCATGTCGACTTCACCAGTGCGCCCATCGATGCGCTGGGCGTAGCCATGCCCGACTGCATGGGGCAGGTGGGTGCCGATGGTGGCGTTGAGTCGGGTCACCCGATGCTCATGCACGTTCCAGGCTTCGTCGTCGTCGGCGACCCCTTTCCAGAGCCCCATGTGCGCGTCCGATGGCATACCTCGAGCGATCCAGACACCGAGCTCTCGATAGGCAGTGAACACCCAGTCGTTGTCTTCCAGCGCAAAGGCAGCTCCGACCTGTGCTTCTTGACCGCTCACCTGGTAGTAGGCGGGGAGCCGACCCTGGCGCTGGAGGTTCAGGAGCTTCTCGTCGCTCAGGCGGGTCTCGACGAGCAGGCGGTAGAGAGCGACGAGCTCGTCATCACCGAGCTCACTGGGAATTGGTCCGACCAGTTCCCCTGATTCATCCAGAATCTGCAGCACACTCACTCCTCGACCAATGATTTGATTGTTGAAGACACACTTTGCGCGTGAATCACTTGTCACGAGCTTCGCACGACAGCGTTTCTTCGTCAACCACTCAAATTCGAGCTACTGTCGTTTCGTGTCCGCAACTTCGTCCTTCAGTCAGCTCGACGACGTCGATCGCACCCTTGTCCGCCTGCTCCGCCTCAACGGCCGTGCCAGCTATGCCGCGCTCGCCCCTGAAGTCGATCTCTCACAAGCTGCGGTCCGGGCTCGAGTCCAACGACTCCTCGATGAACGAGTTGTTGACATCAATGGCCGAGTCGACCCATCGGTCCTCGACATCGGCGTGTTCTCACTTGCCTTCGTCAAGGTCAGGGGAAGCGTTGAAGAAGCGGCGAATCGAGCAACCGCTGCACCTGAAGCCGTCTTCGCCACGAGCACGACGGGACGATCCGACCTCTTGATCGAGCTGCGCTGTCGTGATCACCAGCACCTGTTTCGGGTCCTCGATCAGATCCGCTCAGTCGACGTCGTCGACAGCCTCGAGTCCGTGGTCTTCCTCCAGTACTTCAAGCAGGATTGGACCGAGGCTGGAAGCGACTCGCTCCATCAACCACCCCAGGTCGGTCAGTCCAGCGGCGTTTCCGGTGGTCAAGACCTCGACGTCGAAGCCCTCGACGAGATCGACTTCAAGCTGCTCCGGTCGCTGATGGCCGACGGTCGCCGCACCTACGCCGAGCTCTCGAGCGACGCTGGCTTGTCACAAGCGGCCGTACGCGAACGAGTGATCAGACTGCTCGACGGTGCGATTTCGATTCAGGCGTCACCCGGGCCAGGCATGACTGATGGATTGGCCTGGACCGCTCTGCTCGTTTCAACCGAGGGCGAGTCTGAGAAAGTCGCCGCCGCATTGTCGGCAATTCCGCAGATGTCATTGGTGGCATCGACGAGTGGTCGATTCGATCTGGCCTGCGAGGTGTGGGCGAATGACGCAACACATCTCATGGAGGTTCTCGACGAGGCTCGATCGATTTCTGGCATCCGTTCTGTCGAAGCGGTCCGCTACCTCCGAACGCTGAAACAAGACTTCAGCGGCGGGCTCGCCTGAGATTCTGCCGTTCTGCCGTTCTGGCGTGGCCTGACCCCTGTGGATTGAAGGCTTCGGAGCCAAGACCTCGAGCGGATTCCATCCTCAGTGGCGGAACGCTCACGCTCCAAAGCCGACGCTCGCATCGCTGCCACCGAGAGCGATCACTCGACACGGTGACACCAAGCATTCGCGTCGGCCCTCACTTCTTCTCCGAACTCGACGCACAGCTCGGCGAACTCGTCGCCACTGGCCTGCTCGTCCCAGCCGTGACCAACACGGTGCAGCTCGTCGCCGACGGATCCACCGTCTTGTTCAGGATCGATGTCGATCTGACCGCCTGACCCGAGTAGCGAGATTGATCACCGAAGAAGTAGTACTGCGGCCGCACAGCGCTGCCGATCAGCCGTGGTTGAGCGGTGGCGAGGGGTGTGAAAATCGGTACTGCTTTGGTGTCATACCGAACCAGTTCTTGAAGGCGCGGTAGAACGCCGATGGTTGGGAGTAGCCGAGCATGGCGGAGAGCTCTTGGCCTGAAGCAGTTTCGACGAGAATGTATTGGGCGGCGATGCCCATTCGGATCTCGTTGGCAATCTGGCGAAAGCTGAGGCCCTCCTGGTGAAGCCTTCGTTCCAGCGTTCGCGGCGACATGGACAGTGCGTTCGCCACCTCCTCTAGAACGGGACCACGGTTTGTCGGCACTGACAAGATGATGCGACGCAGGTCATCGACGATCGGTTGGCCGGGCTCGAAGGATTCGAGCAGTTCGTCACACTGGGCCCGGCACACCTGCTCAACGGTGGCATCGGCGGTGGCGGTCGCGAGCGTCTGCCACTCAGCGGGGAACGACAGCGACGTGACCGGGGCGTCGAAGCGAATCGCCCCCGGCATGAGCTCGCTGTAGAGGTCGGCGTATGTGGGCGGCGGGAATGCGAAGTCGAGACCGATCTGGCGGCGATCGAACTCGGCCGGGAGGAGGTCGGTCACCAGTCTCCACTGGCCCGTGATGAAGTCCTCGGCGATCTCGGTCGCCATCGCGCGGTGGGACGGTCGAATACGCGTTGCCACTGCGACTCGGTCGTCGGTTTCGGTCTTGACGATCTGGTCGGTCGGCGACGTGAGCCGGTGATATCGACAGGCCACATCGATCGCGCCTCCGACGTCGGGGCAGCTCAGAATGGCGTAGCCGATAAGACCGAGATCAAGGATCTCTCGCGAGATGCCGTACCGCAGGCAGATGCCAGACAGGTCTTGGCTCTGGTTGAGCGCATGCAGCAGTTCGAGTAGGGACTCGGGGTCGACGTCGCCCCGGTGCAGCGATCGCAGACCGATGCCGTGGGCTGCCAACGTCGATTCTGCATCGGCCCGCTGCGACTCGACCGCAGTGATCAGGCGGTCGCCGAAGTTGGCGAGAATCTGCTGTTCGATCTCGAGAAGCGAGCGCATGGAGGACCACCTGGACGTTGGCGAGAAATGTACATCAATTGGCGGAAAATGTGATTTATCGAACACACGAGAACCTCTACGTTCCTGTCATGGATACTTCGAGTTGGCCCACCGATGACTGGAAGGCCTTCTTCGTACGTTGGGAAAAGGAGCAGTATCACCAAGGGAACCTCGACCTGATCGACGAGTACAACTCGCCCGATCTCGTCGATCATCACCTGCCGCCCGGATACGACGATGGCAACGAGGGTAAGCGGCGCCTGGTTCGCGAATTGCTCGACGATTTTCCCGATTTCCGTCTACGAATGGACGACCTGGTCGTCGAACGAATCGGTGACGGCGACGTTCACTTCAAGGTCGTCGAACAATTCACCATTTCTGGCACCCACCACGGCACATACCGGGGTATTCAGCCAACCGGCGAGGCGTTCGAGACCTCGGGGATCGCCATGATGCGGCTCATCGACGGCATCGAATTCGAACACTGGGCCGTCGTCGACGACCTCGACATGCCCACCCAACGAGGTGTGTTCGAGTCTCCACTTCCAAAAGGATCGTCATGACCGATTCGAACGTAAACCTGCGCGTCGAGAAAGGCGTGGCAGAGGTCGTCGAGGTGCCCATGCCCAGACCCAACGCTGAAGGCTTCGTCGTTGTCCGCCAGGAGTACGCAGGCATCTGCACTGAGCAGAAGTCGTATGCCAGCGGCTTCTACGAGGCTCACGAGGGACCGCTGCACATGGGCCACGAGGGTGTCGGAACAATCGCCGAAGTGGGCCCTGGAGTCAGCGGGCTCCGTGAAGGAGACCGCGTGATCGTCCACATCGGATGGGCGTGCGGAGGGTGCTGGGTTTGCCGAAACGGGCTCACGTCGACGAACTGCGAGAACCTCGGCGTCGCTCGAGATATGGAGGAAGCGAACAGCATGCCCTCCGGGTCGGGCGGTGGCGCATTCAACAAGTACCGCCTTGCGCCGGCCTTCAACGTCCAGAAGA
>Ga0316190_10000715_pt1 | contig 23342 bp, 19 predicted proteins | sample Eddworburrow2_MG_FD_204929 | JGI IMG/M metagenome (GOLD analysis project Ga0316190, IMG submission 204929) | Coastal sediment microbial communities from Maine, United States - Eddy worm burrow 2 | ecosystem: Environmental > Aquatic > Marine > Coastal > Sediment | place: USA: Maine | collected... | reverse complement strand
GTATCGTCATTTAAGTAAAATAAAAGAGTTCTCCGATGTGGTTACCGGAGACACACCAAGGCAGGTCGAGGTATCATTTTACAATCCAAAAATTCTCTTTAGTGGGGAGTCAGCTTTTGGTTACACCACCCTTAAAGTTGCTGAAGTTGAGTTATCAACCCAATATGGTTCAAAGCCCAGACTCTCGAAAACGTATGTTCCACCCTGCATTGATCTTAACGGATCATCTATCCTAAGGCATATTTTCAGGGAAACCGGGAATCGGCTGGTTGCCAAAAACCGTTCCTTGCGTGGTTACTGGAAGAGTAAAACCACAGCAGGCACTATGAAGGCCCGAGATGCACTTAAAGTGCAAACCATTGCTGCCATCACCAACCAATTCATACAGCTCCAGGCCGTTCCACGCCTCCATCCTTTCCCCGTCTTCATGAAAATGGCTCAACTCATCGGACAACTGTCAATCTATTCAGATGATGACAGAATGGTCCAATCACCTACCTACGATCACGATGATCTCTATGGCTGTTTTGCCAAGGCAGATGAATGTATTATCCATTTGCTTGGAAAACTGGAAGAGATCAGCTACGAGTCGCGAACCTTCGAACGCAAGGAGGGATTGCTCCTGTGTCCAATAGAATTAAAGTGGCTTGAATCGGAAATGGAATTCTATATTTGTTTCGAATCTAAAGATCCTGAAAGCATGGTGCAAATGAAAGCACAAGGCCTTAAGGTAGCCCCTGAACCTCTTATGGCGGTATTAAATCAACGGAGAATTCGAGGCATCGAAATGGAAGGTCCAGTCCATCATCTGGCATCTTTGCCTGCTTCTGCTCATTTCCATTATTTCAAGCTCTCTCGTGAACACGCACTTTTCAAAAAACTGGAAGAAAACCCCGAACTCGCTATTTGGGGAGATCATAATTTTTCTGAACTCACCACACTCTACCTGCTGGGTTCGTAATGCAAGAGGAATAATTCATGGAACTTAAAACGGTAATTACCGATGCCTTTCTCTTTGTCGCCACCTTCCGAGACCGAATCGAGAGAGGGGCTGCTCCCACGCTTGATGGTTTACTTCAAGAGGTTCGCGACTTATTTAGCAGGATGGACCAGAAGGTCATATCAGATAGTATCCTAAAATCACGGTATGACCGTATACGGTTTGGTTTAGTTGCACTGGTGGATGAGGTTGTTGTGACTTCAACATGGGAAAGTGCCCCAAATTGGCCAACCATGGAAATGGAACTGTATGGAAGTCGGGTGGCAGGAAATGTGTTTTACGATTTCCTGCGCGATCTAACAGCTGCAGACAAAGACCTCATTGAGGCCAGCTTCTATATTCTTACTTTAGGCTTCAGGGGTATGTATGCCTTTGAAGAAGCACGATGGGAAGAACAGGTTCTGAACCTTTACAGACAACTCCCTGACCCGCTGGAAAGTGAGCCCTTTAAAATCACTCCCGAGGCTTATCATGTCATTAAAAAGAAGGCAAAGAAACTGGACCCTCTCTTTTCTTTGGGACGATCCATCATCATTTTCTTTGCAACCATTCTTCTATTGATCATATTTTACCAGGTTGTCTGGTCAAGAATGGTTGGAGAAGTTGAGGCAAAAACACTTCAGGCAAAAGAACAGATCACTGATCAAGCTCTAAAGGAATCACTGGAGGAGACCCCATGAATCAATTAATGAATCTCCTTCGACTCGTCCCCAAAAGCGGTAAATTTATTTCCATTGGGTTTGTTCTATTTTGCGCAATCGGCTTTGTTTATTATAAATATGGACTCGTTCCTGCCTTGTTTGTTGCTGGTGGCATTTTAATTATCGGGGGCCTTATTTTTGGGTATAACCAAATGGTCAAAGCCAGTGAAAAGCAGAGTGGTAAAGCATTTGGAAAAGCTATTAGGAATTCTCAGATCGGCGCATCAAGAGGCGAGATACGCCAAGCAGTTGGTGAACTGGGGGATAAATGGCAAGAGGCCATTGGCAACTTTAAGCAGCATGAGCTCTCGCTCTATGAGCTGCCCTGGTTCATGCTCGTAGGTGAACCGCAATCTGGAAAATCAACGACCTTGAAGTTTTCAGGATTAAAGTTCCCAATTGGAATTGAGTCGATCTCGGGTGGAGGCGGCACACGAAATTGCGATTGGTGGTTTACTGAAGAGGGTATCATCCTGGATACCGCCGGGCGCTTTACTTTTCAGGAAACTACAGCAACAGATGCTGCGGAATGGGGTCATTTTCTTCAATTATTGGCCAAATTCAGGCCTTACTGTCCCATAAACGGGATCATTCTCGTTATCCCAGCAACCTCACTTCTTGGAGATGATGCTGCAACACGCGAGCAAAAAGCCCGCAACATCAGTGATAAACTGCATCATATCCAGCGCACGCTCGCTATCCAGTTCCCTGTCTTTGTACTCGTCACAAAATCAGACATCATCTATGGTTTCACCGAGTTCTTTAACAAGCTCTCTCCTGATCAGCAACGCGAGATGCTTGGATGGTCGAACCCCGTACTTGGATCTGGTTTTGAATTGGATACGTTTGACCACAGTTTCAATGCTATAAGGAAAAGAATTCAACAAATCAGACTCCGAAACCTAAGCAGACCTCAGTACAGCTATGACTCGAACAAGACCTTCATCTTTCCCGAAGAAGTTGACACGATATTCGAACCACTTCGCCACTATTTAAGTGTGATTTTTGAGAGCTCAGTATACAAGACAAACCTTTACTTCAGGGGCTATTATTTCACCTCTGGTATGCAGGAAGGCCAACCCATTATTCGTGCATGCAGGAATATCGTCAAAGAGGGAGCTCTCTCTCAGAACCTGGAAAAGATTTTTACCAAGTCGAGAGCTTTTTTCATACGAGATTTCTACACACAAAAGGTTTTCCCCGAGCAAGGACTGGTTCAAAGGGCATTTCAACACCTGAAGAGCGACCGAATGAAGAAGCGCATCCTCTATTCTCTCAATGCACTGCTGCTGGTTCTCGGAATTGTGTTTGTTTTTTTTATGCACCGGAACCTTAACAAAAGACTGGATGAACCTAAAACTGCCATAACGCAAACATTGCAGACATTCCAGGACGTTGATGGCGATTTTTTCTCTTCGCCGGAATCACGAACAGAGGTTTATAAAAACCTGAAATCGCTACAAACAAGCCTTTCTCAGGCATCGGAATCATCGTTTCTCCTATTTCTTAAAGGTAAACAGAACCAATTAACTGAGACGCTGCAGGATGCTTTCGCCTATCTTTACCTGGACCGCGTTCTCTCAGGACTTTTTGATTCCACTTCCAACCAATTGTCCAAGTTCTCCCTCAAGAACACAACTCCATCATCACTGGAAGATCTCGAAGTCATTACGACTGCACTCCAGGAACTCAACACCTGGCGATACCAGGTTGCAGTTGGTGAAGAAGATGATTTCAAGCCTTCAATCAAACCTTTTCTACCTCTGGTTATGGACCCGAAGTGGGATAATGATCTGGCCAAGTATCGGCACGAACTCAGCCTCTCAGATGAGCTCAGTGCATGGTTTCAAACTATCTATGAGGGCAGTTCAAATAAGGTGCAAACCAGTCTGATACGTGAACTTTCCAGACGTTCCGACACGCTATTTGAGAATCTGCACCAGCAGGTCATCCAGTTCTATCTCAACCAACCGGAAATGGTTCGATACGTTGAGAAACTCAGGCTAATTGATGACATAGAAGCTCATTATGCACTTCTCAAACAGCCAAGCCTGACGGTTGATGAATTTGAGGATAAACTGAAGGATTTGGCGCCTTTCTTTACGGAAGAACAAAGGGCACTACTCAGTGAAGGCGGAGACAAGTACCTCACCTTCAATGAAATACGTGAAAAAACCATCACGGCTTTGGGGCAAGAGTTTGCCAGCCTGGCATCTGAGGAAACAAAACCGACCAGAAAAGCAAAAGAAAGGCAGTCACAACAACGTGATGTGGTCCAATTTGTCAATCAACTCATTGCAATCGATGAGTTACAACTCAAAGATCCAGCCCGAGAGACAACGATGCCTCCAGTCTTCCCTGAAGAGGCTTTAGCCTATTGGACTAACATCGGTCAACCTTATCTGGAAGACTACAAGCAACTCACCGCGTATACAGATTTCCCGATGGAGGACGTTTCTCGTCAGAAAAATCTGGATGAACTATTCACCATTGGAAGCAAACGGGTCGGTCTCCTGAAAAACATGTTCGTTACCGGTGTCTTTAAAACCACAAGTGTCCTGACTAAGCCCGATGAAAAGGCCCAGTTTGATAGGATTTATGATGAACTAAACACACTGGTTCAGCAGGATGAACTCGAAACGTTTAATCGCGCTCTGTTACGGGTAAGTCGTATCGAAAAAATTCGGGCACCCAATCCAACTTCCACAAGCTGGAACCCACTCGTTAGAGAATTTGACAAGCTGACAGATTCGGGTATGGATTATGAAAAGTTCTTCTCCAGCCTTAACGACTTTCAGGATGAACTCGGTGAAGTAGGACAAAGCCAGATGAAGATTATTTTTGGAAGTGATGACTCTCCCATTGACTTCATCAAAACCTATAAAAAGGCAGCAGGTAAAAGTCTAAAATCTTTTGCCCAAGCGGTTCAGTCTCTCTCTCTCATTTCCAGTGAGGATATCGCCTCCAACAGGCGAAAGTACCTTGGTAATTTCCGCGAGAAGTCTGCTCTCCTACAGCTTTCCAAGCTTGAAGATGACTCCACTCCCCTCACAGAAACACACCGGCAATCTCTGGAAACCTGGTCAACCAGATTTGTTGAGGCATTCCAGGGCAGAGTAGGCCGAGCCGAAGTCTGTCCAAGTTGTCCAGGTATGATTGCTGAGTTGAAGGCTGCTCTTTTCCTGATCAGAAGGAACTTCCCAGTCGTCTACACAGGAACTTCCAGCGAGACATCTCCCAAACCGGGAGAGACCATTGTAACTATAGCAATGGCGGATAAAAAGAATCTGGATGACCTCATCAACGCCATCGAAAAGTTTAAGTCACCAACTGCGCAGCAGGCCAAATACCTTAAGCGTAAAGGTTTTGAACAGTTCTTCAATGAGGCCGTTCTTTGGGCAGACTATGTCCGGAAAATTCAGTCAGGCTCTATTTCGCTCAGTTACAAACTGACGGCAACAAATAAACCCAACAGCATCGCCCGCAACTTCTCATTTGCGGACCTCTATGGATTTTACAAAGCGAAGAGGCTGGGCCTTAACTCTCCTACTTTCCGAGAAATTGTAAAAAATACAAATAATGAACTCAAAAACATCAGCGCCATTTTCGAATTGAAAAACGAAACTGAGGGTAATATGGCCCGTTCGTATCTTCGCATCAAAGGAGGCGAGCTAGACTTACTTGGTTTCGTTCTGGACTCAGAAGCAGTAGGATCTAACTACGACACATTCGATAAAACCGTGCCATTTCTCTTAAATGTCAATCAACAGAAACTGACTGGAACATTTCGGTTTAAACTCTCGGAACCAGCCGTTCCACCACCAGACTGGAACATATTGGAGTAAACGAATGTTTTTTTTCAATAAAAAGAAAGAGTTTACGATCCCAGCATTCTCTCTGGGCGTATTTGGGAAACTCCCTTTTTATAAGGATTTCCTTTACTCCAGTTTTGGCTCAGAATTTTCTGAGCTGAAAATGTTCTTTGATACTGGTATCAATCAGCTCCACAAGTCAGGAGTGCGTCGTCCACTTGTAAAACCAGCCAGAAATTTTTATCTGTTTATGGAAAATTTTCAAAATGATCTGGTTGGCTGTGTCTGGGATAGCCATGATGGGCTGCGCGCATTCCCGTTTATCATTGCCGCTCCAATTCCCAAAAAATGTCGTAAAGAATCATTTACGCTCTTCTGGAATATTTTAAATCAATTCTGGGGGTATCTCGGCGAATATTATAAAGAACTAGCAAACCAAAAATCTCCTTCCGAATTTTACCAAGCGGTCAAGGGATCGAAGCATCAGTTGAATGCCATCGCAATCGAAGAAGAGGATGGCTCCCAATCAGACCTAGCCATTAAAGCCGGTATGTACCTGAACGATGGCCTGTTGGCCCGAATCCCCCTCTCTGACATGTCAGATACCGATATCGTTCACTTCCTTAATGCACTCCATCTCCGCGAAAACCCAGCCATGATTCTATGGCCAAGAGAAGATTGGCGTTCCGACGACCCTGTCTCAGGCTATATGGGAACCACCGGGTTTGACGAGTTTCGGATCAGTTTCTTCCCTCCAGAGCTGGCTCAGGAGTCAACCCCTGAAGAATCGCCAGAAGAGGAGCATGAACAGGAGCCTGAGGAAACCAAAGAAGCAGTTCCTGTGTCAGAGAGTAGAGAAGAACCGGAAGAGGAGGTCACTGAGGTGATGTACGTGAATGATCAGCTAGTCAATACGGAAAATAAAGAGGATCCTCACAACAATCGGGAAGATGCGGTTGGAGAGAACTGATGGACTACAAAACATACCTTCCAATCATTATTCAACCTATCTCAGAGCACCAGCCCTGTGGAGAAGATCCAAAGTATGAGACTCTCTATGAAGGAATTCGGGCAGAAGTGGCAAAAACGTCTGGAATCGGACATGGGGCACCAAACTGGGACAAAGTCGAAGCAGATTCCATGCAACTCCTTGAAGAAACCTCAAAAGAGATCAACCTCATGGCCTACCTCGTCTCGGCGTTGACAATCAATCATGACCTTGATGGCCTGACAGCAGGATTCAATTATTTTAGAGCTTTTCTTGATACCTTCTGGCCAGATATGTTCCCACCATTAAAAAAAGTGAAAATCAGAGCTAGAGCAATATCTTGGCTTAACGACAGGGTTTCAGAACAAAAGGAAATCTTCAAAGTTAAAGACCGACCCAAGCTGGAAGCAGCACTAAAAGCGGTAAACGCCCTCAAGGGCTCTGTCTATGAGCACTTTGATGACCCTCCCACCAAGTTCAGCGGGGTTAAGAATTTTATTGAGGAACAGCTTGCCACGATTCCGGTAGCCCCTCCAGAACCATCTCCTGAAGAAAAGGCTGCCGCTTCTGCTCAGGACACATCAACTGATGCAGCTTCAGCATCTGAAGCACAAGCAGCTTCATCAACTGGCACATCAACAACAACTGCTCCAACCATGAAAGCTGTTCAGTTCGATGACCCCTCCTCTCTAAAAAGTTCATTGACTCCATTGGCACACGAATTATTCAAAGCCGATCCCACTCTGCCCATCGCCTATACACTTAATCGAGAAGCAGCCTGGCTCAGTCTTAAAACTCCCAAAAGCCAATCCGGTGGAGTTACATTTGTACCCGCACCGGTTCCTGAACTTCAAGCAAGCCTAAAGGCCATGCAGTCAAAGGCTAATTGGGATGATCTGCTATCACGCTGCGAGGCACTATTACCCAGATGGCCTCTCTGGTTAGACCTTCAATACTATGCGTATACCGCTGCATCAAACCTTGGTGAAACCTATAATGCCATTCCACCTCTCATAGCCTATTTTGGTTTGCGAATTGCAAATGAATTTCCCGGTCTATTAAAGCTCAAGTTCGATGACGGATCTCCTTTCTGTAACCCCCTCACCAAAAAATGGTTTAATGAAATCCAGAGTATGGCAAGTGGCACTGGATCAGCACCCTCTCCTGATGAGGAATTTGCAGCTTTTCTAGCTGAAAAAGGAACTGATCAATTAGATGAAAGCCTTGTGGCGGCGGATCAGAAAATTCACGAAGCTCCTTCAAGAAGGATTCAGTTCATTTTCAGGACAGAACTGGCACGTTTTTATCTGGAAGCCGGACAAAAATTATGGTCCCTGGCAATATTAAAAGCGCTGCATCAAGAAATAGATTTGTTTAAAATCGATACATGGGAGCCTAACATCAGTGGCCCGGTATGGTCTCTTTTTCTTCAGGTTCTTTCGGATATAGAAGATGATACGCCCGGACACAGAACGATGATTGAAGAAGCCAGGATGCGTTTGGCGACAACACGTGTTGACCTGAGTATCGATCATCAGTTAGGAAACTTTGGGAGATAACTGCTTATTCAAATTTTCCATCGTTGAGTTGTTCTCCTCACCAACGAAAATTTACTGCAATCCAAAGCTCGGCAATACCAATAGAAATTACTTACATTAAAGTCAGGGGTTTGATTTGAGCTCTCGAACCGAGTAATTTCTTGATATGTCCAATGGCAGCAAACCCTTTGTCACGCTATCTCAAAGGGAATCTATCCTTTAGGGATAAAGAATCTGTACTCCATGTCACATAGCCCTATAACATCTAGTATACTTTTAACCGAATTATTTCGTTACTCAGTCTAAATATCGCAATCTATCTATGGTCTCGCCAACCGGGAATGGGTGATTAATTTTTCAAAACCCAATTTTTCGGGAACCTTTTCAGTACGCCCAGGCATATCCATGTAGAAACCCATTCTTCAGTGGGCAAAGGAGTACAAAAATGAAACAGTCAATCTTATTTTTCATCGTAGCATTAACGGCGATTTCGCTCGGGAATCCAACCGAATTAGAAAAAAGAATGCCAGGCGGATGCATTCAGGTCCCTGGGGAAGAGGGAAGAACTCTTCCACTGCTGCACACAGATGTACAGGCAAAAATTAATGGTGTTCTAGCTCAAACAGTCATAAAACAGCAATTCAGGAATGACACGAGTAACACCCTTGATTTGACTTATATTTTCCCAATGCCTCACAGGGCTGCAGTCGGTGCCTACCAATTCACCATTGGTGACCGCATCATAACTGGAACAATCCAAACAAGGGAAAAAGCCAGAGAAATCTACAACCAGGCACGAGAGCAAGGTAAAACTGCGGCTCTGCTTGAACAGCAGCGCCCAAATATTTTTACACAGAGCCTAACGAACATACCCGCCGGCGCCCTAATAGAAGTCGAGATCACTTACGATGAGGTAATCTTAACTGAAGATGGTCAAATGGAGTGGGTTTTCCCTATGGTTGTCGGCCCACGGTTCATGCCAGAAAATGCCGATGCTTCCCAGGGACAGCCAACGCTCCAAAATCCGGAGTACCAAGTTCCCGAAAAGCGGAGTGGAAATACGATTTCACTGCATGTTCAAATCGAAAACAACGGTTTACTGGGTGCTGTTGGTTCCACAACGCACTCAATCAGCGTCAACCGTAACCGAGCCACCACGTCTGTAGATCTGGATAAAGAAAAAGAGATTCCGAATAAAGATTTTATTCTCCGATTCTCTTATTTGAACAACACTCCGGATCTGTCCTTTTCAAACCATTTTGAAGGCAAGAACAGCGACTCAAATACATTTCTCCTGACACTTCTCCCTCCGAATCCAAAACATCTTGCCGGCCAAATTCTCCCGAGGGAGTTTTTCTTTATCATTGATGTATCCGGTTCCATGTATGGCCAGCCTCTTGATCAGGCAATTGCTACAGCAAAAGCCTGTATGAACAGTTTACGTCCCGATGATACGTTTCAGATAATGACTTTTGCCGGCAGTACGGCATTCTTCAAGCCAAAACCTGTTCACCCCACAAAGAACAATCTCTCTGAAGCCATGGCATTTCTTAACTCCAGACAGGGTGGCGGCGGCACTTACATGATGCAGGCTATTAAAAAAGCTCTCGGTGCTCCAAAGGACCCTGAACGGTATCGAATGGCTGTTATGTTCACCGATGGATATATTGGAAATGAGAAAGAAATCATAGCCGGTATCCGAAAATTGAAAGACTCCTCAAGACTCTTTGCATTTGGAATTGGCAGCAGCGTCAACCGGTATCTCCTTGAATCCATGGGTAGAGCTGGCAACGGGTTCACAGAAATTGTCTCCATCCAGACTGATCTGAATCAAATCTCACAAAAATGGGAAAACCGGCTGCGTTCACCCGTCTTGACGGACCTCACCGTTGAATTCAGTGGGGCAGAGGTTTCTGATATGCTCCCCTCATACCTGCCTGATTTATTTGCTGGTGAACCTGTATTAATCAGCGGCCATTACAAGGGCAGCGGAGACCTTAAAGTGACACTGAGAGGCAGGCAGGGTAGAAAAGATTTCAAAGTCACTGGGTCTTACGCCCTCAAAAACAAACAGAATGAAACGATTCCACGCATATGGGCTCGTGAAAAAATACGCGACCTGAATTTCTCCCTGACCCTTCCAAATGTTTCAAATGAGGTTAAACATATAGAGAATCAGATACAAAACCTCGGCCTGACCTATCGCTTGATGACAGCCTATACCTCCTTTGTAGCGGTTGACAACAGCTCTAATGTATCAACCGACGGGAGAGTTCATTCAAATGTCCAGGTCCCTCTTCCAGAAGGTGTATCTCCAAAGTACATTGGCATGGGGCAAACACGAGTCCGAGCAACAAAGATGGTTGGGAGTCCCCGCCCTAAGAAAGGCTCCAGTGGAATGTTCTTCGAGTCCGTAAGAGAAGAGTCCGAGGCTGACAGTGCACCCGCGACACTACTGGATGAAGAAATTGTTCTAGAGAAAAAGGATAAAGCAAAGGTCAAGAGGCTACTTTACAAAACCGGGCAAAGCGATCCAATTGGATTGATCCTGACTCTCGATGACATGACTCAGATCTCGAAACTTAAGCTCAAAAACAACCTATCTGGAAAAACACTTACCTTAAAAGAAAGTGATCTCAAAAAGGTCAGCAATGGGTCCTATCATCTTCTTTTTAAGAACATCCCGGCCCTGACACCTGGAACGTGGACCCTGTATCTGCCAGATGGGAAGACTTTCCAATTCACACTCTAAAAAATGGTGTCCGGGTCTCCCTCCAGGCCCGGATAACCCTAGCTTCGGGAAATGGATCTGGAGATCCGTTCTACATCGTCTTCTCTAACAGCTGGATGTAGTCCGGTTCTCCAGAACCGGATTAAGTTCATGATGAAGAGAAAATCGGGATTGCGTTACTCTTGTTTTCAGAACCTTGAATCACTATTACTTTACGAAGCAAAAACGTCCGCCACGGCGGGCAGCCAGATTTCTCCTCTCCTCGGAACGGAACCACCAGCGGAAAACAGCCAGCCACCCACTGGTGGTTTACGTTCCGAGGCTTCAGTCATCCCTGTTCCCCATTGGCATAACGTAAAAGAAAAGCTATCGCATAACAGCTCACAGCAGAATATGTTACGATAGAAATTATCCTTCGAAGCATCAACCGGAGAGCAACTTGGACGATATCAAGCAGCACCAACTCTTTCACTCACTGCAAAAGGGCTCCACTCAGGCCTGGGAGACTTATTACAGAAATATGGGGCCTTCAGTTCTCAGGTTTCTGAAAAGCATTGGGACCCATCATGCAGAGGATGTTCTTCAGGAAACCTTCATAGCTCTTTACCGCCAGGCTGCAAAACTTAGACCCGACACAACCGTACAAGCCTGGCTCTTCAGAGTGGCGCGAAATCAGGCATTGAAGCAGAATTCGAGGCGAGAGATGACTACACTGGAACAAGCCGAACCTGTTCAACCACAAAACGATAAACTAGCAGCACTTGCTATTCAAAAGGCAGTAAGGGAACTGAAAGAGCCATTCCGGTCGACCCTTGCTCTCTTCCACTGGGAAGGTCTGACTCTTGAAGAAATCGCGGATGTCACAAAAACCAGTCTCAACACTGTGAAATCACGGCTTTTCCGAGCACGCCAACAACTTAAAACTCAGCTCCAAACACCAGGACAAATGTCCAAGGTAAAATCTACTCCCTCTACCGGAACGCGGTTTACCAAAACAATAACAACCATAGTTCTTCGTCTCATACTGTGGTGCAAACTTATCATGCCGGCCCCACAAGGACAACTTGTCACAGGCGAACTCATTCGCCTGTTCTTACCATACCCGCTGAAAAAAAGGTGGCAGTCATGACCTGTAAACAACTCATTACCGCGACAGAGATCGAAGGTACTTACCAAGCTACTCTTAAAGACAACCCTGGCCTTGAGGCCCATGTACAGACCTGCGCAGAGTGCAGGGCTTTCATGGAAGAAGAGAAATGGCTGGATAACAGTATTCAAAAGGCGCGGCCTCACTTGAGTGACAAACTGCCACCTCTCATAAAGAAACCCGCTTATTTTCTTCACCCTCTCTTGAGCATGGCTGCCACTTTCCTCATCGCCTCTGTGGTCATTTACTTAATTGTTCCAAAAGATACAGAATCCATTGTCCGTGAAGATCAGGTTTATACACTTGAAGAAGACAGCCATCCTCTCTCTGATTTAGAAGAAGAGATTTCAGCTGTCAGTGCAATGGAAGATACTCCATCGGAAGTCCCATCGGGGAAGGGGTCTGGATACTTAAAAACAGAAAAGTTAAAAAATAAGGAAACAAAATTATTTAAAAAGGATGAAGTTCAAAAAGAAGAGGGTAGAACTGAAGTTACAGAAACCAAAACCGTCATGAAAGGTGATTCAAATGACAAAAAGAAGGAGCCCTCTATGCCTCAGGCAGTTTCGCCTTTAAAACCTGTTCCAAATTTTCAGGAACTAAGTCTCAATGAAATGCCTAAAAAGGCCTCATCAAAAGCATCCTCCTCGCAAGAAAGAGATGACACGGAGCTTAGAAAGCGAAGCACCGTCAGCTACACAGAATCAATCGATACCACACTGAGGGATTTGACCGAGGATGAAGTGTCATCAGAAAAGGAACTAGGTGAAGCCTCGAATCAGGCTGGTTTTGAGATCAGTCCTACCCCGGCCCTTCACCAGGGAAAAGGAGTAGGCAGTATGGAGTCCCGTTTGTCCGCCGAGGGTGCACCAACAAAAAGCTCCAAGATTGGTTCAAAAGATTCAGATACCGACCTCTTCACTTTTACTGCCTCAGTTTTGGGCGAAAAACAACAGATAACAGGAAATGTCCCTGAATATGTAATTACTAGTGAACCTCAATTCAGTGCCCTGATTCAAGTATTGCAGCTGGACTCAGGGACCTGTCCATTCAATGTGGGTGACAAGGTGTTGTTCAAACTCAACCGGCAGATACTCTCTTCACAAGCAGTGTTTACAATAAAGAAAACTCATAATCCAGAACAGCCTTACAAGCTTTTCAGCATCACAGATTAGATTTCCATTGATCAGCTTCGAAATAACGGGTTTAACCCTTCTTTAGTATTTGATCCATGACACTGGTCACTCGAGAGACATCGTTCATTACGTAGAAATGAATATGATTCTCTCCATGCTCCAATAAATCCATGCACTGCATGAGGCACCAGTTAATTCCAATCTCTTTAACACGTTTTCTATCCAACAACATCTGCTGCACCAATTCATCTGGAATGTTGACATGGAAGTTCTTGGGAATTGTTTTAAGCTGTTTGATTCGGTCAATAATTTTAATACCTGGAATGATTGGAACAGTGATGCCTTCAGCTCGACATTTTTCTTTGAACTCGTAGAACACCTGATTATCAAAAAACATCTGACAGACAATATAGTCTGCACCGGCTTCAACTTTCTGTTTAAGGTGAGTGATATCTGTGTTCAGATTTGGAGCTTCGAAGTGTTTCTCGGGATACCCAGCGACACCAATACACATGTCGATTGGATCCGCACCATCCAGTTCTTCGATGTATTCCCCTCTCCTTAAATCAACAATCTGCTTCACCAGGTCACTTGCAAAGACATTGGCAGATCGATGACTCTCGATTGTTTTTTTGTAGTTCTGTTCATCTCCCTGAATGGCTAAAACTGTTTGAATCCCCAGGTAGTTCAGTTCGATGAGGGCATCCTCGGTCTCTTCTCTTGTAAACCCTCGACAAAGTAAATGGGCGACCGTATCAATATTAAATCGGTTCTGAATGATGCCACAAATACTCATGGTTCCAGGACGTTTTTTTCTCACGCGCCGTCGAATCATTCCGTCGTTTGATTCCTCATATTTCACTTCTGAGGAATGACTGGTCACATCAATAAATCGCGGCTGATACGACTTGAGGTTTTCTACGATGGAGAGAATTTCCTGGGCGCTCTTTCCACGTTGGGGCGGGATAATCTCAAAACTGAAGTTCGGTTTGTTTCCCACCTTTAATTGTTCAATAACTTTCATAGTACCACCAGGAGATTTTTCGATAATGATATTCAGGACACTCAGGAATGGGCTGTACCCATCTTTGTTATGGATACCAGACCCGGACACCATAGCTGGTGCTCGGGGCTATTGCCCTCGTATAGGGGATGAATTGTAGCTGAATCTATGCGACAAGACTAATGTTTTCATCCAGACTGGTTACTATTCCGTGCTGTAAAACCTCAGAGTTAATCAAAAGATTCACATTCTGTTTCATTATTCACTTTACCCCTGGAATGGATCAGCCATAATAGAGCAATGGTACACTTAATCATAACAATGGTAGCTTGGGTCCAGCCTTTTATCAGTCCGGCCACAGCACAAAATCTCAACAAGGTTTACAAAAACGCCGAGACCGCACATTTTAAGTTCGCTCAAGTACGCGTACCCGTCTGGGCAACCAAGCGCTCTGGCCGCCCAGCACATAATCTGAGAAAAAAGCATTTTCAACTCTTCGTTGATGGGAAAAAGGAAGAGATAAAATATTTCATGCCCTCTTTTAATCAGGAGGTCGATATCCTATTCCTGATCGACCTTTCAGGTAGTATGGCCTTAGGCAGAAAACTGGAAGCGACAAAAAAAGTGGTTAAGTTTCTGATCCACTCCATGAAAAAAGGTGATCGTTGGCAAATTATTGTGTTTGCAGATAAACAGGTCCTCAAAATACTGGATGAAACACAGGCCGAACATCTTGATGAAGTACTTTCAAAGGCTCGAGCATATGGGAAGACAGCCTTGTACGATGCCCTGTTAAGAACCCCCGAGTATCTCGAGAAAAGAACTATCTCAAATCGCGCTGTATTTCTATTTACTGATGGACATGATAATAACAGTTTGTTCTCTTTTGAAGAGACTCATTACCTGATGAAGAAACTTAACGTGCCTCTTTTTGCTGTAGGCATTATGGACGGTTTTCTTCCTTCACTGGAAACCAGCGAAGAAAAGCTAAACGTAGGTCCACTAAAAGCTCTCACAACAGCAGGAGGTGGAGACCTCCTGCTTGCAAAAGACCACCGGGATCTCTTGGAGATTGGTCTTGTTCTGAAGGAGAAACTTCGTGCTCATTATATTCTTGGATTCGTAGTGGAACGTGGTAAAGGGGAAAAGAGGCATCGAATCGTAATTAAAACCAAGAAAAACCTTCACATTAAGCACCGAAATAGCTATATTGGATTGCTTCCGTAAACAAAGAAGCAAGGTACCATGTTGTATCATAGGGATCCTAAAAGCATTCAATCGTCATATTCAGAATTATCGCGATTGTTCCAGACGTCTAATTGAAAATGATTATTTAAAATTAGCGCAAACCAAGAGGAGAAGTAATGAAACTAAGAAAAGCAACTATTTTATTATTACTGGCTATCCCGTTTATCGGTTGTGCCTCAAAGAAATATGTTACAGAAGAACTCGAAAAATCAGAAGTCCGCACCCAAACTCAAGTGGATGAATTAAAAACAAAAATCGAAGAAACACAAACAGAGATCCGTGATCTTGCCAAAGATTTCAATGTCAAGCTGGACCCTCTGGAAGAAGCCACTGAAAATAATGCTGCAAAACTAGTCACCCTGGAAGAAAGCATGGGACAAGTTCGGTTCCAGACTACACTTTCAGATGAGAAAGCTCTTTTTGAACCGGACAGTTTTGAACTGGCAGATGAAGCAAAAGTGACACTGGACCAATTCGCCAACATGATTCTGGCACAGGACAAATTCGTATTTATTGAAATTCAGGGCCATACAGACTCACTGGGTACTGAAAAGTATAATGATTACCTGAGCGAGCACCGCGCATCAGCAGTACGCGAGTTCCTCTATAAAACTCATGATATCCCCTTACATGCGATGAATATCATCAGCTTTGGTTCATCAAAACCAGTTGCAGATAACAGTACACGAGAAGGCCGTAGAGCCAACCGACGCGTAGTTCTGGTTGTTCGCATAAAGATTTAAAAGCCCTGCGAAGCGGTGATGCTACCGCTGCTGGCTAATAAACCATTAAAGGCTGTTCACGCATGGAATCCATACGTGAACAGCCTTTTTTTATGTATGTAATCTGGCAGACTAAACGCCATCGAGGAAAACCTATTTTTTAGGGTCCTCTTTCTCTTTTGCCTCAAAATCAAGGGAGGCGGAGTTGACACAATACCTGGATCCTGTAGGCTTAGGACCGTCATCGAACACATGCCCCAGATGTGATCCGCATTTGGAGCATAGAATCTCTGTTCTTACCATACCTTGAGAAATGTCTTTCTGTTCTTTGACATACCCTTCTCCTGCTGTATCATAAAAACTTGGCCAGCCAGACCCAGATTTATACTTCGTGCTTGATTTAAACAATTCCTGCTCACAAACAACACATTTGTAGACGCCTTCCTCCTTATGGTTCCAGTATTTACCAGTAAAAGCCCGCTCTGTACCGCCTTGCCTGCAAACGTAGTACTGTTCAGGGGTCAGTTTTTCTTTTATTTTCTCTTCTTTTTGCACGGTCTTCTTCTCCTCTGCTTGTCCTTGAGCTTGAACGATCACCACGGCTGTCAGACAGATCATCATTGCAAATATAAACTTCATGGTATCCTCCTTCTTATTCAAACATTCAATTATTCAACCCTATTCCAAATAATTTAACATAACAGGAGTTCCATTATTTTGCGCGAACTTGATGTATCAGAATTGATACATTGATTGAGGTCTCACTGCTTTTAAACTATGATGAAGCCTGCAAGCAAGGGCCTTAACAAAGAAATAGCTCCTGCACTTGTATTTCAGCTTCAGTTCACATGAAGTTAAGCCATTTTTTGTACATTCTACAGGAGACAATGTTAAGCATGAAAGGTCTTAGTAAATCGTATTTATTCATTGCAAAATTGATTTTCAAGCTACCTAGGTGGTTGAAGAATATGATAGCTAAATCAATTGCCGTAATTGTGTTTGATGTGTTTCGTTTCAGACGAGCGATTGCCTTGAATAATATATCAAGGGTCTTCCCGGAGTGGTCGAACAAGAAGAAAAGGCGAATAGCACGTCAATCGATTCAAACACAGGGGTTCCAGTTAATTGACTTTTTCTCGCTTCCATTTCTTGATAAAAAATGGGTTGAAGAACATCTCGTTTTTGACGGATGGGAGAACCATGAAAAAGCCCAAGCTCTAGGTAAGGGAGTTTTGTTTCTTGGCTTACACCTTGGCAATGGCGAGCTTGCGCTTGGAGGGATGGCTCTTAAAGGACTTCCGCTGACACTGATTGGCAAAAATATGAGGAATAAGAAAATTAACAATATTCTCTATAGCAGCCGAGCCGCCACAGGCCTGCAATTCATTCCACCACACGGAAAAACAACAGCGATGCAGATATTAAAGGGTCTCAAAGAAGGTAAAAGCATCATTTTCATTCTAGATCAACACATTTACCCTCCTTACGGTGTCGCTACGACTTTTTTTGGCCATCATGTGGGTACGGGTTTTGGACTTGCCCTCTTTGCAATGAAAACCGGTGCTCCTGTTCTCCCATTACATACGTTCAGAGACCAAAACGGAAAGAATCATGTTGTATTTGGAGAACCCATACCTTTTACCCATGCAGAGAACCGCGAACAAACTCTAAAAACGATGACACAAAAATACAATCATGTCCTTGAAGAAACCATTCAGAAATACCCTGGCCAATGGATGTGGATTCACAAGCGATGGAAACCTTTTCCCGTTGATTGACTCAGAACTTTTTTTCCATCAAAGACAATAACCAAATCATGAGGTTCGTTCCTCGTGAAGTGGTCTTATATGGGGCAATGCTTTAGGACAAGCAGAAGACCGCTTAAAGTCAGAAGTATGGATATACCTTTTCTGAAGTGCGCCTCGTTGATTTTATGATGCATAAAATTTCCCAACCAAAGCCCGCATAAAGAAAATGGAAGAAACAATAAAACTGCATGAATCATTGGAACTGAATAGAAACCCATCCATGAATATACTGCGGCTCGGAACAATCCCATCCCGAAAAAAATGCTTATCAGAGCAACTCTAAACTCGGATTTAGATAATGAAAGGCTCTGATAATATATCACCAATGGGGGACCGCTCATCCCGAATAAACTTCCCAATAACCCACTTCCAGCACCTGTGAGCAACGTTAGCCAGGGCCCAGCCCTTTTTATGTGAAGCTTTTTTTCGTATTTTAAATAATATATCCCCGTAGTGATTACGACGATACCCATAAGAAAGAGCAACCGACCGTCCTCTACATGCTTAAGGAAAAAGCTGCCAGCTACCAGAAAAGGAGACATGGCAAGCAGGATCTTCCATGTACTGGAAAAGTTCAACTGTTTCCAGTCCCTTAAGCTGACCCATGCTTCAACAGGTAAGCAGAGCAGCAGGAAAAACGGAACGATGAGATCCAAATTACCAAAAAAAAGACTGAGTAAGGAGATAGAAACCAAGGCCGCGCCAAAACCGATGCTCGAATAGACCACTTGACCTAGAAAAACAATCACACCTACCAAGGCAAAAGTCCCTATGCCATGCATCGGAAACTCAAAAGGTGTCATGTGGATCTCCTCATATGCAGAAACTAAAAAAGCTCATCAAACTTTACGTCCGATGAGCTTTTATATGGATCTTAAAGAATCCCCAGGATTAACGCTTTTTTGAAGGTTTTCCTTGGCGACACTTAAACCTAGGGTTTGACTTACAAATAACATAAGTCACGCCTCTTCTACGAACTACTTTACAGTCTTTATGCCTGCTTTTAGCCGTTTTTATCGAATTAACAACTTTCATTGGATTTCCCCCTCACTCTTCTTTTACCAACTGGACTTTGTCACACCTGGTAGTTTTCCTTCATTTGCCAATTTCCTGAAGGAAATTCGGGACATACGAAATTTTCTGTAGTTCCCACGAGGTCTTCCAGTCACTTCACAGCGCATCCTAACTCTATTAGGATTAGCATCACGTGGAATATTGTTAAATGTCTTTCGTGCTGCTGCTCGTTCATCATCAGGAAGAGAAGGATCATTTATCGTTTTTATGAGCGCTTCTCTTCGCTCTTTATATTTCTCGACCAATTTCATGCGGTACAAATTGCGCGCAATCATCGATTTCTTTGCCATAACAGCTCCAATACACCATAATTTGGTTGCCACCCGTGCTCTTTGCACAAGTCACAGGGTGCGTATACTATCATGATGATTTCTGGCTGTCATTAAAAAAAAACTGGCAGATGATATTTTTCTCAAAAAACACCTTAAATGCCACGAGATCCTCGGTCGAGAGCCCTTTATGTATTTGAAAAAGACCAAAATGCTTTTTTCTCAAGTTTCATCTTCCCTTGAATTCCTGAAACATTCAAGTTTTCTTTCATTGAAGATGAGCTCAAGTTTATGCTCAAAGCCCAAGCCGGATCTTGAGTAACTTACTATTTTGGATGAAAACAAAGTAAGATTCATGTAAAATGCAAATTGGATATTTAGGGAGACCGCCGGACTATGAAAACTGAGCAATTGATTGATGTATTAAAAGAGTGTCTATCAGAAATCGATCACTTGAAGACCATCAAAGAAGGGATTCATCATCCCAAAGTAAAAGCCTGGCGCTCAAAGAGCCTTGATACACTCCGGGATGGCGGGAAGGCCTGCCTTAAAGCACACAGGTCACTCAAGGCCATGCAGTTTGTTTCCAGTAGCTATGAGGACACATTTGTCGGTCATCAATGCTATTTGAGTCAACATGACGCAATGAAAAAAATACTCGGCCAAACCATCATGACCCTTGAACTCTTTGGGCGGCCAGAGGATAAAGAAGAACTGCCGAATTGGCGCCCACATGCAAAGAATCGGGTTGTCAAAGGTCGCTTGAACATTGATGGCCTGGAAGTGGCTCCTGATTCAGTCACAATTCAAGAAATGCTGAACTGCTTTGAGCTGTTTGTTAGAGATTCCTCTGCCCTCACAGATGAAATGAGGCAGAATATGCTCTCAGGCCTCACAAGAATCCTTGGTAACGATTTATATCAACCGTTCCTTTCACAAAAGCTCGACAAATTGTTCGCACATTGGCCTGATAACAGCTAGGCCCTAGTCGCCTCTCGCAGCACCATAACTAAACCTACCTTTTACAGCATCGCATCCATTTTAGTCAGGGCTTCCAATGCACCTTCTGCAATACCGATATGGCCTGACGGAACATCAGGTTCCCTTGTATTAATACGGATTAGTTTGGCATTCAGCTGATCGGCCAAACGCTCCATGGTGATACGAACCGTAGGGACAGATGAGCCCGCACCGCATTCAATAAGAACTGTATTTCTGCTTTGAACATTCGACATCCAATAACGAAAGGCCCTGCTTTGTTCACTCTCTCGCTCTGCATCCCAACCCCAATCACCAAACATTAGAATATTCGGGCGGGCCAGACTGCCACACTTGGGGCAAAGAGGAAGCGTAGAAACTGCGCGCATCCGTGCTTCATCTACTTCAATTATTTCCTGGTCTGCGCTCCAGTATGACGAGCAGCGGGATGTACACTGCAGGTGGTGGATCGACCCATGACATTCGAGAATACGGTCAACAGAAAACCCTGCTTTTTGAAATTGTCCATCGACATTTGATGTAAACACAAAAGAGCCATGGTGCATCTTATCGGCCCATCTCCTCAGTATTGAAAAGCCGTCATGGGGATTTGTCTTACGATACAGGTTCATGCGGTGACCATAGAACCCCCAAGCTAACTTTGGGTCCCTTTCGAACCAGCTCGGACTGGCCAGGTCAACAAAGGATAACCCTAGCTTCTCAAATGGTGGGTAGGCTTTCCAAAACCCTGTGTTCCCTCTAAAATCCGGTAACCCGGAATCGACACCCATGCCGGCTCCAGCCCCGATAATCAAGGCATCAGCACTCATCACAGCTTGTGCGGCTCTTTTATGACCTTCCATCTGTACTCCCTGGATTCAAAACATAGTCCCTGGTTTTTCTACGAACACTCTTACATCGATATTCTTATCGGCAAAATAATCGCCATCTTAACCATGGAAATTGAAAATTTCCCATCCTTATCTTGTCTTCTCCATGTATAATGGCGGACTGTCGGTTCGGGTAATCCCGTTCCGTTTGACATGTAAGGGAAAAAAGACTCTATGATATTTGGGATTGGGATCGACCTCATTGAGACAATTCGTGTGTACAAGAAAACAGAGGGAAATCACGATTTCAAAAAGCAGGTTTTTACTCCTGAAGAAATTGCCTATTGTGAATCAAAGGCACACCCTGCCCAGCACTATGCAGCACGGTTTGCAGCCAAAGAGGCCTTTTTCAAAGCTCTTGGAACGGGCTGGCGGGGAGGTATGAAATTCACAGAAATCGAAATAAGAAATGACTCATTGGGTAAACCAGAGTTCATCTTGCATGGAAAAACAAAGAAAATAGCTGAAGAATTGCATTTAGGGAAGATTCACCTGAGCCTGTCCCATTTAAAGGAAATCGCTTCTGCTTATGTCATAATAGAATCGGATTAGGAGGAACTATGCCAAATATAGGCTCTTATGAGCAGCGCTTAGATGGATTCAGTTGGTCCATCGCTGAAAAAGAACTTGGTTACAAGGCGGGGGATAATATCAATATTGGATGGTATTGTTCTGATCGGATCTGTCAGCAGGGGAAAGGAGATAAACTGGCACTTATTTGGGAAGGCATGAATGGTAAAGAAAAGACATTTACCTTTAATGAAATTCGCATTGCCAGTAACACCATTGCATCCTACCTGCAAGAGCTTGGCATTGAACTGGGAGACAGGGTTTGTCTTTTCATGGACAAAATACCGGAATTGTACCTCGGCTTTTTGGGAGTTTTAAAAATAGGAGCGGTAGCCCAACCTCTCTTTTCAGCCTTTGGAGATGAGTCCCTCTTTGTCAGGCTCGATAATGCCAAAACAAAAGCCATCATCACCCAGAAAAAGCATGTAGGCAAAGTACGAAAAATCATCGCTGATATGCCATACCTTGAACATATCATCGTAGTAGATGACGATGGTAGAAAACCGCTTAAAGAGAAAGAGACTGCATTTTGTCTGGATTCCGCAGATCCCGTTGAAGAATTTGACATCGCCCCCACCAAGCCTGAGTCTCACTCACTTCTGCACTACACATCAGGCACCACCGGTCAGCCTAAAGGTGTAAAACACGTTCATTATTCGCTTATTTCTCAGTATCTCACAACTAAATGGGTACTCGACCTCCAGGATGATGATATCTACTGGTGTACAGCTGACCCGGGCTGGGTGACTGGCACTTCCTATGGAATTATTGGCCCTTGGAGTATGGGAATCACACAATGTGTTCTGGATGTTGGATTCTCCGCAAAGAGATGGTACGAGTTTATCGAAAAACACAAAGTCAGTATGTGGTATTCTGCTCCAACAGCCATACGCTCACTCATGAAAGCGGGTGATGAAATAATAGGAGAATATGATTTAAGCTCTCTGCGGCACCTGGCCAGTGTTGGGGAGCCCTTAAATGCAGAAGCGGTTATCTGGTCAGAAAAGGTGTTTACTGGACCATTCTATGATACTTTCTGGCAAACCGAAACCGGGTCTATGATGATCACAAACTTACCCGGAATGAAGATAAAACCTGGTTCCATGGGAAAACCTTTTCCTGGAATCACCGCTGCCATTCTCGATCCAGAAACCTTTAAGCCTTACGATGAGCCAGGCCATGTGGGACTCATTGGGTTTCAGTCCGGCTGGCCAGCCATGATGAGGACATACTGGGAAGCTGAAGATAAGTATCAATCAAAATTTGTAAATGGATGGTATCTGTCAGGTGACAAGGCCACGATTGATAAAGAAGGATATTACTGGTTTGTCGGGCGCGATGATGATGTCATTAATACGGGTGGCCATTTGGTCAGTCCCTTCGAGGTTGAGTCTGCATTACTAGAGCACGAAGCTGTCGCTGAATCTGCGGTAGTGGCGAAGCCCGACGAGGTCAATATGGAAGTCGTCAAGGCATTTGTGACACTTAAACCCGGATATGAAGCTACTGAGATGCTGGAACTTCAAATCATGAACTTTATTCGAAAGAAACTATCACCGCTGGCGATGCCGCAGGAAATAGAATATATGGACACTCTTCCTAAAACAAGAAGTGGTAAAATTATGAGAAGAGTGCTTCATGCTCAGGAATGGGGAGAAGAAATCGGGGATATTTCTACTCTGGAAGACGATTGAAACAAGATTAAAGGAGAATCAAAATGGAAGAAA
>Ga0316190_10000714_pt1 | contig 23349 bp, 29 predicted proteins | sample Eddworburrow2_MG_FD_204929 | JGI IMG/M metagenome (GOLD analysis project Ga0316190, IMG submission 204929) | Coastal sediment microbial communities from Maine, United States - Eddy worm burrow 2 | ecosystem: Environmental > Aquatic > Marine > Coastal > Sediment | place: USA: Maine | collected... | reverse complement strand
CGTTGACATTGAACTCTTTGTGGGGCCCTATTTCTACCACAAGATATACATAAGCCTTTTTTTCTAAAAGATTTCTTTCGTTCTTTGTCATTCATAGATAGTCTTAGTGATAGTTACCTCAAAACACTATCCACTTTCCGCTTCCAACATGTGGCCACTTCTTATCATACTCGTAGTAAGTAATGTACTCTGGAAACCAGTCAGCTAACTGTTTTCTATAAGGTATGTCATTGATATTTTCTACTTCACTAGGGTAGCCCCATACAGTGTCGGTAGGAGTACCTACTGACTCATGGTTGTCCTCTATAATGAAATGAATAGGTAGCTTATGGTTGTATGAATACTTAAGGCACTCATAGAATCCACCAGTCTCTGCTGTCATGTCTCCTACGAAACAGTGTACTTTACTACGTGACTCGTAGGTGTCGTCGTTATTGTCGTGTTCCAGAGCTTTCCTTCTATTGATTCCAAGCGCTGTTCCCATGGCGATGGGTATAATACCCCCCACGATGGCTGAGGAAAAGACTTTATGCTCTGGGAAATTAAGCGTAATGCTATGACCTGCCAGGATTTTCGCTTTGACTTTTTCCCTAGGCACCTCTTTAAGGAGACAATGATAGTGGGATCGCCAGGTGGTGAATACCCAGTCGTGTTCACAGTCAACCGCATGTTTGAAGTATTGTATGAGTTCATCTTCGTTGCCATCTGATAAGTGGATAGGCGCTTTGATCTTGCCATCACAGTATATATCTGATATATTTTGCTCAAATTCTATGAGCTCCTCTTTACTTAGCATCGGTCAATTTTCTTTTAAGTGTTTTTTTTGCCATAGAACATATATGATCATGAGTCTCATTACCGAATCTCTTCTTGATGAATACAAGGTACGCAGGGTCTGCATAGTATACGTTAAAGGCATGATCTCTGAATGCTAATACTTCTTTAGCAGTTATATGTTTAGTAGGTAATGGCTGAGTCTCTACACTGTGTTGACTGTATCCTTCCCAAGAATGTGGGAGTTCCCATCCTTCGTCCAGTGCGTGTGTATACAATGGCGAACCAGGATATGCCATGGCGCTGTAGAAGTTAGCGAATTCGCACTTAAGATTGAGTGCAAGATCAAGTGTCTCCTGCATACTTTCAAGATCATCTTCTGGAAGTCCAAAGATAAAGTTTCCAATGACGTTAATATCATATGATTGTATTTTCTCTACTATATCAGTTATTTTAACATCTTCAAACTGTCCCTTGGTAACGTCACTACGAACTTTAACGCTAGCGGATTCAATCCCCAGCGCCAGCCATTTAACGCCCGCCTTGGCAAGAGTGGGAAGATACTCTTCTTTAACTGTGTCAATACGCGAATAGGCCCATATATTAAAATCAAAACCTCTTTCAATTATTAACTCGCATACTTTCATGAAGTGTCGTTGTTGTAGCACGAACATCTCGTCAGCAATCTTAACATTCCTGATACCCATGTCGTGTATCTTCTGGAACTCTTCTATGATTACCTCAGGAGACCAGAAGCGAAAGCTTGATCCACCAAAAGGAACATTAATCATACAGAAGCTACATGCAAAAGGGCACCCCAGGCTAGTATAAATACTAGCGAAGGGTTCCCTGTCGTTATCATTAGACATAGCGTGCCAATTGCTAGTCCGATATTTATCCATGGGAAGTAAATCCCATGCCATGCCTGGAAGGCCTTGGTCTAAATCTTTTATCAACGGGGCTGGAGCATTATTGTGGATGACAGACTTATCATCGTAATACCACAGACCTGGGACCGTGCTTAGTGTTTTGCCTTCTAGAAGGCCTTTTATAGTTTCTGGTCCCTCGCCTTGACAAACCATAGACCAAGGATTGTCTTCCAATGTTCTTTCCGGTAGTGCTGAGACATGAGCTCCAACAAATAGGATCTGTGTTGTTTCAGGATAATCGAAGAAGAATTCGCTAGCTACTTCTTCAGCTCCTGTCATATTCTGTGTAGATGCTGATGGTTGCTGACCATAAACTACTATGACTAGTAGCTTTGGATTTATTTGAGCAATTCTTGCCGCAGCTTCTCTTGCCTCAATTCGCTCCGCTTCACAGTCCAGTATATCGACAGCATATCCATCTTGTCGTGCTCGTTGTGCCAACATAGCTGCCCATATTGGCGGCTCAATTGCAGATAGGTCCTTACTAAGATCCTGATAGACAGCCCCTGATGCATTTGGGTGAACAAAAAGTACATCGATATTACTTGACAAATTGAGGTGCATCTGTATCTCTAGTGGAGAGTTTATATGTAGCAGGAGGCCAGCCACAATTTAATGATTTAGAGAGAGGGTTGATAGAAAACTGATCTTCTTTTGAGGTGTAGTACTCTGTCTGCTTGTAATGAAATATACAGTCAGAAGAGAGACACATGTGTGCATTAGCTACACCAGGAGGTATTAATATTTGCCTGCCATTAGTATCATTAAGAGTGAAGCCATCTATCTTGCCATAAGTTTTGCTATCTTTTCTGTTGTCTAAGACAACTAAATAAGTAGAGCCACGTAGGCACTGCACTAATTTCCATGTCTTCCAGTCACCATGGAATCCTTTTATTGTACCATAGTTGCAAGTAGAGATTTTGTCTTCGCAGAACGCAGAAATATCTGGTAAGCTATGTGTATCCGGCAAAAAATCAGACGCTCTCCATAATGATCGAATTGTACCTGGTGCAAAACCATCCCCGGTAATAGAGCCTGGATCGTTCGTAATGTTGAAGACTCCCTCAATAGGCGTTGTGCTACATGAGGTGATAGTTTTAATTTGATCCATGGTGTGTAATTAATTTGAGTAGGCATTCGGCATCATCTATTCTTTGTTGCACCATTTTCTGTGTATAAAACAAGATATCAGGTCTAGCATTATCATGCTCTGCTCTACGTAGACGATAAGTTTCATCGAAATCAGCTTTACCGTTAGTAAAATGTAAATGTTCTAATTCTATAGGTAAACATACTTTACGTTGAATTTTATCTGCTATATCATTGAACCAGGTGTCGCAATAATCACAGATAAAATAAGATGGAGTGTAATAACCTATGGCATCTATCCAATTCTTATGAAGAAAGAATTGAGTGCCAAATGTTATAGGCATAATGCTATCAGGATCACTACCATAAGCAAAGATGATCTTGTCAGGCCAAGCATCAAAATTTCTCATGACTGTCTCATCCCAGTCATCAGTACGCATCATGATGTCATCGCCGCAGAACAATAGTATGTCTGCCTTAGCCATGGGACCTATGTGATTGTAGTAGTCAGACAGATTGATACGAGGGCCTACCATCCACTGGATGTTAAGGCCAGAGTCCTGTAGTTGCTTAGCTACATTGACTGAGTTAGGATCGTCATCATCTATATAAAATATTACCTCAATCTCTTTAGGATTGAGAGAGGTAGCAAATATATTATTAGTAAACCTGCGCATATTGTCAGGTCTCTTACGAGTAGGACAGAGTACGCTTATGTTCATGGTAGGTAATTCAATAGCAATGCCTTGTTGGTTCCCTGTGTATCCCATAGCTTATTAACAAGAATCTCACCTGATAGCTTAAACCATGGGTGAGTAGATGCACCATAGGTAGGAGTAGTAATAACATTCATGTCAAGGCAACGAGCCTCTACTACTAGTCTGCCACATGTTTCTGGTTGTTGAGGCAAGAACACTAAAGTGCTATAAGAAGCTAAGCTTGCTAAGAAGTCTGGTCGATCTGGATGATTATCTATAATTTCATAGTCCCAACCGTTCCTAATACATAGGTCGGAAGCAGCTTTTGTACCTTTCCAAGGATGATCATGATGATAAACAAGATATCTGTAATCTTTATTTCCTATAGCGCAAAATCTAGTTTCGTTTAATAAATGAAGGTCATCCTCACTCCACCAGCCTAACTCAAAGTTAACTATGTTCCCTGCTATACTATTCTTTATGAACATACTCTTATGGAAGGGAGTCTGGCATACTACAGCTTTAGCATTGGCATAAAAAGCTAGATGTCTTTGTTCATGACTAGGTACAATACCATCAGGGCTAAAAGCATATGGATTTCTGTTAACACAGAACTTATAGTCATGCTCAATGATTATATAGTTAAGCTTAGGTAACAGTAAGCCATCAGCCATTAGTGGTAGATTCTGTATCAGGTTAGAGAATATGTAGAAGTTATCAGGGTCAGGTACTAGACCTTTAGAGTGAGCAAACTCTATGCCTGGTATCTCTTTCATGATGTTATCATTAACCTGCTCTGCCCCACCATAAGGAAAATCTTGGAATGACAGGTCAGACACTAATATCATTTTAGTCATAGAATTTTTACAAATTTGTTGTGCTTAAGTGCATTATAATACTAGATCACTTACATCTGTGTCTACTAACATACTAAGGTTAGGATCAGGTATCTTATACATATACTCTTCTATCCCTGGATGAGTATCTGAATCTGGTCCCCAGCACTTTGTAGAGAACTGGCAAAATCTACATCCAAAGTCTCCAATGACAAGATTAAGATCACCTGCTACTGCTCCAGCGTCAAGCCATTTTTTGACTACTTCTCGCTGTTTTTTGAAGAGACCGACATTCCTCTTATACATGCCTGCAATACGTTGTTCGTCGTACTGGGCTTCATATTCTCGGTCAGGAATAGTTTTAGTTCTAATACTAACCATAAGATCCCGATACCTCCCGTATAATTTGTCGAGAGTAACGTCTGATCTATGTGTTTTTCCTCCATGCATATCTTCTATAATAACAGAGCCATCAATTTGAAGACTAATGCCAAACTGCCACATTTGTTTAAACGGCGAGCCATGGGCGTACTTACGTGTCTTGTATGTCTCAGATCTAGCAATGTACAATATAAGCCACTCATCTACCTGCTTATATTTACTAGGCATATACTTGTTATAAGTATTAAGATAGATCATGCTTTGCATAACATGTTCTAAGTCAGGCTGATCCATAGTCAGGCCAGTTTTATATTCGCCAACTGTTTTGATCTCTACGCCAAACAACTTGTTAGTCTTTTTATCTAATAGGAAGAGGTCAGTTCTGCCTGAGATAAGTTCATCTCTATCGTAGAATGATTCTTCTATAGAGACTATCTCTAACTGAGATTCAAGACCATACCTACGTAGCATATTAGCTACCATGTCATGCAGTGCTTCACCTGAGAGAGCTGCTAGCATGCCCTCAGGGTCACTTTGATCAGATTCTGGGTATCTATACCATTTGTAATACTCGCGCCTATGGCAGGCTCCATGGAGTTCTCCATTGATAACTATGGAGCAGGCCGATGGATGCATTCCTGTGTTAGGTCGTATATTACGTCTTGTATCATCATTAAAGGCTGAATATAACCTATTTACTATGTCTATCATGTACTATTTCCTACTTATCCCACGGTTCAGCACGTACTAAATTACCTTTATCCGGGGACACGATCTTAGTACCACTAGCGGTTTGAATGTCTTTAACTTCGACAGTATCAGTGAGCATTCTAATCTCATCCATACTGTATGGTTCGATTTGAAAGTTTCGTTGATTAAGAGCAAAGAATATAGGCCCTGCCCCTCCATCTTTACTCTTTCTAATATTAACTTTGATAAGAGGCTTAATGGAGCCGTCGGGACTACCGATGATTTGATCTGACTCACCATCTGTATCGTAATAATGATTGAATACAGTTGACACAATATCAAAATCGTATTCAATTTTTCTTGTTTCTGTAATTTGTAGTAAATCTGGTTCTTGGCCACGAGTTGACTGCTTGTTCATCTCAAGCGAAGCCATTAATGTAATATGATGTGTTTGTACTAGGCTCTTAATGTACTGACAATTAGCCTTAGCTTTAGCTACCTCGTTCATCATACCTTGATTAGGTGAAACACCTATCTTATGAAAACTATCTAAGACTACTAGTACTGGTCTATCACTTTGTGTCTGAGTTATTTCTATCCATCTTCTAAGCATAGGTAGTGAGCTACCTATTGAATGATCTTTTAATACTAAACGGCCTTCTGATACTAGTGTTGCGATTGTATTTTGAGATGATTTAAGCAAAAGTGCATCCTCAGAACTAATGAACTGCCGTCCGGTGACTGATTTCCAATCTACACCGGAATGCATAGAAAGCATTCGTTCATAGGTCCGTTCTCTAGAGTCATCAAGTGCCCAAAATAATACAGAAACATCATCGTTAAGTAAAGCTATATTTAGTGCTAAGTTCTGTAGTACAGTAGACTTACCATGTTGTGGTACACCAGCAAAACCTAAGATGGATCCCGGAATAGGAATGAGTTTTTCGTCCTCATCGAAGCCAACTGGTTTAGGTATACCTGATAGCCTAATGTCTAGTAGTTGGAACCCAGTCTTCCAACCTTGAATGCCTGGCTTTTTATTGGCCATGACCTTAAGGAAGTCTGTAAAGTTACATAATGACTCATTGATAGATAGCTTGTTTCTGTCTTCCTTACTGCCTATAGTGTCTTCAATTCTAGTACGCACCATATCTATGCCAGCTAACAAATCATCTGTAGTGTTGACATTTTGTAGCTTGAACAGATCTTTCTTAGCGCCAATAATAGAATCGGACTTAATTCTATCTATCTCATCACGGATATCTACCTCTGCTACGCCAGTAGCTTCTACTAACTCGGCTATCTGTTGACCACGAGATATCCTGTTCTCTGTATTAAGGATAAGCTTAATCATTTTAGTGATAAACTTAGGTAAGTTAGTAGGTGATAGTTCCTTAGATTCTTTTTCTATATAGAATTGAAAGGCACTGATCTCTTTAAGTTTGAATAATTCTGCTAAGCCATAAAGTGCAATAAAATCTTCTGGGTCAGTACTATCTTTGTGTTCTTCTTTGAACTTAAGCTTAGTCATACTGATTTCTAGCCCCTCTCTACCAGAGAAGTGCTCCATATGCTTATCCATTTTAGCTAAGCCAGTCTTATCATCATCTAAGATAAGGTTTACCTTATTAAACCCCATGCTTACCATTAAATTCACTTGCTGTTCTGAAATATTGCTCGAAGAAAGGGCACAACAGGACTTATGTCCTTCCTGAAACGCCCTGACAAACGACCCGTTACCCTCAAATATATCAAGCCGTCTGCCCGGTGAGCACAAGTTAATTCCATAGAGTAAACTTGTCTTTTTAAATATCGAATTACTGTCGGTATTGATGTATTTAGGGGTGACAGATCCTTTAGTCCAGTTGATATCTCTGGCGGTAAAGCCGAGGGGCCTCCCTTTCTCATCAAAGAGTGTAATTGTGAGTCTATCAGGACCGAAGATACTACTTCTTCCACCTCTTCGTTTAATTTCGTCTTGTGTATAGCCTGTAATATTTTGAATATGGTAAACAAATTTGTCATAGTTTAATACTGTTGCTATTTTTAGTTTCTTGCATATAGCAGGTGTCCAACCTCTCTTTATACCATTATCATATGTCATATTGATGAGTTCACCACGTTCATCTTCTGCTATCAGCAGGTCAGATAGGATTTTTGTAAACCTATACTGCGCCATTATTTCCAGCTGTTCTTCAGTATATTCTATGGGCTCATAGGCTACCTCGAACCTATCTGCCAACTTATATATATTATTTAATATGAAGTCGTGTCCTATGCTTGGAGCTTGTGATAACCATTGGTGTGCAGTAAAAATATCTCCTGTAGCATTACAACCATAACAAAATATCTGTTCGTTGTTTAGATCAGGCAGAATTCTCATAGAAGCAGTCTTTTCCTGATGGTTTGGATTAATACAGACAAACATACCGTTGTCTGTAATATTAACTCCTTCCTCTAATAGAAATGTCTTTAAATGTGGCCTTATTTGGCTTTTTAAGCCATCTAATAGACTTATAGTATTTGTCATGAAACTTTATTCTTTAAGTAATATTTTATTATATATGCACTGTCCCTTAAAATGGGAACTGCACAAAAAATATGAATTAGATATTCCTTGTGATGCGGATAGTAGTACTATTATTACGTCTGCACTCAAAGATACATTCATAAAACATTTTCAAATGTTAGGTCTTCGTAGCCCTTGGACTACTGGTAGCTCCTTAAAGTATCTATCTAAGCGTTGGCAAGAGTATAGAGATAAGTTTGCCGCCTTTGACATTAAAACTAAACAAGTTGTCAATGATCTAGCCCAGGCCCAACAAGTGGTCATGGATATAGATAACATATTTGCTAAAAATTCTGATATAGTAGCGGTAAACTTCCCTATAGAGCGTACTATAAGGGGCTATACTATAACAGATAATATAGATTTAATCCTTCAACATACTAAACCTGAACCATACCTACAATTAATATACTTTGATACTAGCATCAATAAAAATACTAACAAAAGTTTTGACACAAGTCTTAGGGCTTGCGTCGGTTATTCAGCTGTGCACAGAGATCTTGTCAGCTATTCAACAGATGTCAGAGTCACTAAGCTTCACCTCCTCTCCGGAAAAGCAAGCGGCCTAGTCCTTAGTAGAGACTATAAGGTCAATTATCCTAGAATTATTTCCAATCTGTGCAAGCAGATGGAATCCCGAAATACATATCCCCGGCCTAGCGCCATTTTTTGCAAAAATTGTGTGTTTAATAATAATTGTCATTGGGCAATCAAGTAAAACATAATAAAAAACATATCTGATGAGTAAGATTAAACTACTACTAGTAACTGACAGTGCGGCCATTCATACTGGCTTAGCAGAAACAACACGCTTAGTATTTCGTAAGCTATTAGAGAAGCACCCAGACAAGTACGATATACATCAGCTAGGATGGTACAATATCCGTGCAGCTGAGTCTGTCCCTTGGCCTATTTACAATACGCACGTCAATACTAAGCCAGATGGCAAGGCTGAACTTGACCCTACTGATAGATATGGGCAACGAACTTTTGAATCTATTCGGGAGAAAATCAAACCCGATATAGTTTATAGCAATGGTGATCTTTGGTGCTTTGATCATATATTAAACTCGCCTAATAGAAATTCTTTTAGGCTAGTAACTTACTATACTATTGATGGCACCCCCTACTGGGGTGGATGGTTAGAGCCAGATGAAAAGTCTGAATGGGGCGAGAAGTTAGTAAAGGCTGATCGTTTAGTAGTACTTACTGAGTGGGGAGAGCATGTCCTTAAGAACAGTTGCCCTGAGCTCAAAGATTTTCCAATAGAAGTTATCTATCATCCTAGTGTCACTGAGAGATTCAAAGTCTTAGATGACGAAGAGAAGAAGATTGTACGTCAAAAGATCTATAGTCCACAGATAAACTTAGATGGTTTTATTATGGGATGGGTTGGTCGTAATCAATTTAGAAAACAGAACCATAAGATGTGGGAGGTCTTGCACTACATGATGTATGGAGATTACATCCAATGTAATGCTTGCCATCGCGTAACTCCCAAGGAGTGGGATCATGCTGCAAGGAAGACACGAGAAGTTGGAGCACTAATGATGTATGATGCAGACTACGATTATGAATCGTGTTGGCATTGCAAATCAGATAATGTCGTAGAAGGTAAGCCCCTAGATGACGTGTATCTATGGTTTCATATGAATAAGCAGGATCCAGGATGGAATCCTGATCTTCACAGTCGCCTATGGGATTGCGATACAAGATGCATCTATACAGGCGGTTTGGATACTTCTCAGGGGCTTCCTCCAGATGCACTCGCTCAACTGATATCCAGTTGGGACACGATGCTTTACTTGTCTGGCGGTGAGGGCTTTGGTATTCCTGCATATGAATCAATCCAATGTGGTGTGCCTGTTGTGTACTCTAATTACTCAAGCCATGCTGATTTTTGCAAGCACGGTGGCCTACCAGTACGAGTAGGTTTTCAGCCTGAATTAGCCTTTGCAATCCAGCGCGCTGTCGCGGATACAGGTCACGCAATAGAACAGATCCTAAAGCTTTATAATGATAGACAATTAGGGAAAACATTAGGTCAATCTGGTAGAGAGTATGCTGCTACGCATGATGTAAATATCATAGCAGATAAATGGGACAAAGTATTTACAGAAATGATGGACAAGCCACTTCCTTCTGCTGGTAACGAGAAAATCTACGCACAAACAGTATAATGAACAAAGAATACTCAGACATATCAATCACATGGCATGGAGATGTTACTAGCATCTCTGGATATGCTCAACATGCTCGTAAACTACTAACGCCACTCATGTTTGGCGGTGCATCAGTAAGGATTGAGCCAATTAAAACAGCTAACCCGCAAGTAAAAGATGATCAATGGAACCGTCTATTGTCATCTGCTATTAACAGTCCACCTGGTATAGTTAACATTAACCATTGTGGTCCTGGGTCAGGCAAGCCTAACCCTAACGGTGGTCCTAATATTATTTTTACTCACTGGGAAAGCGCAAACGTACCAGTTTCATGGGTTGCGCAAATCAATAATTATACTGAGCTATGGACTACAAATAAACATGGGCTAAAAGGTAGTAGCGCTATAAATATACCTACTAAAGTAATTAGATTTCCTATGAACTTAGATAACTATAGTAATGCAGGAGAACCTACATCTATAGTTGGACTAGATGACAAGGTCATGGTAATAGGCTGCACTGGTCAGTGGAATAACAGAAAGAACATGTCTGATCTTATCATTGCATACTGTTCTGCTTTTAGTACTCATGACAATGTAGTATTAGTAATCAAGGCCAACACACCTAATGTTGAAAACCCTAATGAAAAGAACAAAGTATTAGATCTTATTAGGCAGATCAAGGCGAACATTAATACGCCAGACATGCCTAAGGTTATAGTAGTACAAGATATCCTTACAGAGAATGCTATGGATGCTTTGTTGCAGCGTTTTACTATTTATGCTACTGCCTCTCGTGGTGAGAGTAAGGACATTAGTCTTCTTAAGTGCTTAGCCATGGGTAAGCCAGCTATATTTATTAATAATTTATCGCATAAAGAAGTTGTTGATAGCACTGGGCTTAATGGCAGCAGATATTTATACCCTATAGACTATGTACAAGAGCCTATTATTCAAATGGGTCAAGTATATACTGCATCAGATAGCTGGGCAAGACCAGACACTACACAGATGGCACAGCAAATGAAGAAGGCTTACATAGACTGTATGTCAGTAGATTTTACTAGAGAAAGAAAAAAGACCATAGAAGGACTAAAGTCTCTCTATGATCCAAAGCTTATTGAAAAGGAGTTCGTTGAAGCCATTAGAAGTGCAATGCCATTCAAGGTAGAGCCAGCTCTAACTGCTAAGTAATCCCAGGCGCTGCTATTCTTCGCTCGCGCGCTGCAGGGCCTGTCGCGCCTGCTCGATCGCACGCGAGGCCTGGCTCTGCTGATCGGAGGTGGCAGGTGATATATACATCTTTGGATACATGTGATGATAGTATAAACTCTTATCATATTCATACTGGCTCGCAGGCATTCCACGTGCTTCAAGCTGCTTAGTTCTTTTACGTAGCTCATCCTCTAGTTTCTTTATCGTATACATAAGATTCTGAATGCTTACTAAGCAATCAGGAGTGTCATGATCAATGCACTTATCTTTATAAGATACAGATCCAGTATGTATACATCTAAAGTGAGGGTTGAGTCCAGTGTATTTACAAATGGACTCGCCCTCTTTAATAGTAATGGTCTTGCCTAAGACTTGCTTAAGTATCCATACTATACTCATCTGCGTCTCCCACTAGGGTGGATGAAAGACTTAGTGAGCTTAGTCTTCTTATAATTATAAGTTTTGTTTACTATATTAGTCGCCCCGCCGTGATGATCCCATAGATTAAAGTCAGAGTCCTTTGTTTTAACTGGCTTAAGACTCTTGGCACCATAGGGTCTTAAGTCTACTCTAGTACAGAACCTTTCACGATCTATAATTAGAACGTCAAGGTACTGTATGCCTTTAAGTAACCAAGCAGATGACTCCATCTTTGGAGATGGGAGCCTTGATATATCAATCCCATTGATAGATGGGTATGCTATAGGTGAGACTGGTCTTGTCCAGACTTTGTTGAACTTACACATAATCCTTGGTGCACCAGTACCTTCTGCTATAAGCCTTAGGTATTGCCATGCTTTATCAAGAATGGGTTCATCAATCATAACTACATTAGTTATGTCCTTGTTACTTACAAGTGGTAGCACTCTTTGAAAGAATACTTGCCAGTGATGCTCAACATGCGGGATGTCCTCTTCATACTCATCATGTATTATTGACATACCTTCGTCTTCGCATTGAATATTATATGCGTCTAAGTTTTTAAGATAATAATCATTCATTTGAATCTTTATCTTCAGATTCATCTTTCTTTGGTCTTCCAAAGGTCCAATCGGCTAACAGCTCTCCTAAATAAGGATCTCCACCTCCGCCGTCTAGAGGAGTATCATCTAGAGCAGGGATAGCTGGCTCATTAAAACCGTTTAAGTTAATGACATTAGGATGTCCTTTTTCACCTTTTTTAATGCTTTCAATATGCTCTAATAAAATTCGCTTAATATTCTCTGCATCTTCAGGAGATATTTTAGTGCCCATCATATCAAGAGCTTCTTCAACAGAGCTGGCAGCCTCTGGAGTTTGAGCTCCCTTCTCAGGGATGTCATCATAGTTAATGACAGGCTTTCTAAAGGCTTTTATTATTAAACCTAGAGTGTCCTTAGCTTCTTCCACGGAGTCACCAATGATGACTACAGGTTCTATACTGCACGAATGCATTAGGCCTTTGTCATCGTAGTATACCTCAAACACACCATAAATTGTAGCTTTAGGTGCCGTAGGGTAATCCTCGTTAGGATAGTTTCTCTTAATTATTCTGTGATTCCAGTGACTCATCGGAAATTATATATGTTTATACCTTTGAATGACGACGCTGACGGTAGACAATTCTGTAAGCTTCTAATGCTGAGTGATAAGCGTACGTACGAGGAGTGTGCCCATATTTTAGATAAAGTTCTTCGCCATCAGGCGCAAGATAACCTTGCTCTATATCATACAGCACTTCAAAGAGAGGCAAGCCGGACAAGTGACTGTACTGTGCCGACATTAGCGACGTTATTGTATCCAAAAAAGGATACTCATAACCTTGAGTCTTGCATCTCTGATCTAAAACTTTACGATAGATATATAGCGTACTTAATTGCGACAAGATCACGTGAAGAGGCTGCCAATATTCTTGGTATTACTCGAATGGGTTTATATAAATGGCTCAGTCGTCGTCAACCAAGAGAGCAGCATTAGCTTGCTGATCTTCTTTTTGAAGCTTATCCATAATTTCAAGCTCTTGCATATCGATTTTGATGTTAGCTTCAGGGAATTTATCTCCTACCCATCTTAGTTGAACAAGAAAAGCGTAAAGAGCGTCATCAATATAATTGCTGCACTCTAATAGTCTTTCAGTGTCATCTATAGGAAGATTATACTTGTTAATGTTCTCTTTTTCTTCGTTAGTCTTTTCTTCACTAGACATAATAGTTTCCTCTATGTTTTGTTAGTTACTCTTTAAAATATTAAGAGTTAAAATCGTGATTTAGTAAGAAAGATAATTTAATTTTTAGATTCACTTATAAGACTTTCCATAGTGTATTGGCTCTCCCGCCTCGATTCGAACGAGGAAGAACTGGTTAACAGCAAACATTAATCGGAAATAAGGTATGGCTCGGGTACTAGGACTCGAACCTAGAACTTCGAAGTTAACAGCTTCGCACTCTACCAGTTGAGTTATACCCGAATATACCATATTATGAATAAATGCAAATCTTGCAACAAGCCAGCTAAAAGATCTTTTTGTTCTATTCAGTGTAAAAATACTCATGGAGTTAAAGCTCTTCGAAAGAGATATAAAAAGAAAGCTTTATCTTACAAAGGAGATAAGTGTTCTATTTGTAGCTACAATAAATCTTCTAGAGCTTTAACTTTTCACCATAAAGACCCAAAGACTAAATCTTTTGGTATTTCATCTGCCTTTGGAACTAAAAGTTGGAATAACATTCAAAATGAACTAGATAAATGTGATCTTCTTTGTGCGAATTGCCACCATGAGCTCCATGCTGAATCATGATACCGTTTCATCACAGGAGATTATTTTTTGTTGTAATTTTAGGGCATTGTTATTATTAAACCGTTACATCTAGTCGGTTATCATTATCGATACCTATATCCGTTATTAAAGTTTCTAACGCAAAGACTTTACTATTATCATCTTTTCCTAAGATTCTTACATATGTTTTAAATGATTCAGAGTAATCATCTCTATATCCTACTGTAGCTAGGATATAAGAACCAATTTGTAAATATAGAGGAGTCATTTAATTTATTTTAGGAACCATAAACTAAAGATAAGGCCGTTGCTACTTTTTATATTTATAAGATTTCTCCAGTCATAATAAGAATATTTTACTGGTCTTATAACAACAATCCTTTTGAATCCAAGTTTATAAAATAACATTATAAATCATATGGAAGTATTATCTATATGCTTTAGTTAAAAATATTTAAGTTTACCATGCTTTACTTTCCAGTTTACCATTTTTTACTTTCCAGTTTGTTTTTAATATTTCTAATGTAATGACATGCTCTTTTGCGCGATCTTCCATTCTAACTAGAGGTTTGCTATATGTTCCAGGTAGTACGGGTTCTCCTACTATTAATAAAGGTATGTTAATAAAAGAACTGCCTCTTTGTATGTAAATTCCAAAATATAATGGCATTACGCTTCAGTTAAAAATATTTTTTTTAGTATTTTCAGGGTATTAAGCCTTCTCTTCTAAGAACAGGTCAAAGATATCCCAACGTCTACCCCCTGTATTTAAGGCTGAGAGAAATCCTACATACCTGCGTTCAAGACATGAATCGTTTCCTATAGTTACTAAAGGAACACCTGACATACACCAATAAAATCTCATATCAAAATTAGTTATTTGTAATTATCTTGGTAAGTTAATCACGAACAACATTGTATTTCCACAAAAAATTCTTCCCGCTAGTTTCCAATGTGATGCGCGATCCGGTTTATTATCTGCGGCTATAGAGAGTAATTTGCCATTACTAAATAATGAAGAGGTCATAGAGTAGAATACCATGTTATTTCCAGGTAGCTCGCGCCATTTTATCTACTATTTCATTATACTTGTTACCACTATGACCCTTAATCCACTTAGTCTTAATAGGAGGAAGTCTCTTTAGTTGTAACTTAACTTGTAAAAGAATATCAGAGTTAGCACGCTTATGCAAAACACCAGCTAATTCCCAGCGTTCTATTTTATTAATAACACCGAGAGCATACTGAGAGTCAGAGACGATCAGTACGTCTTCGTCATCATTAAGTACACTAAGGCCAGCAAGAACAGCGACTAGTTCCATGCGATTATTAGTAGTTTCAAAGTCAATAAAACCCGATGCAGAAGCAATGATTTTATTCCATTCATCGATAGCAACAAAAGCCCAGCCACCTGGGCCAGGGTTTTTACTACATGAACCATCAGTATAGAGAGTTAACATATGTATTGGTTGCTTCGACGGGACTCGAACCCGTAATCTCTAGGTTTGGCCCAGTGTGTTACCCATATCACCAGAGGTCTTAGTTAATGTACACTCGCATAAGACTTGTTACTACTTTTACACTACGAAGCATTGTATTGGTGGAGGTGGAGGGACTCGAACCCTCGTCCTAGAGGCTTCTCGTTAGAGCCATAGCAACTAGTCGAAACCAGTCTCACCCCCAGATTGTCCGTGTTGTATTAAAACTACGGGCCGATATATCTTCGGTAGGATATCTCCTAGCTTATGTAGGAATCGAACCTACTAGGGGTGTCTCCCCGTACCTTTTAAAGCGCTGATCCGTAGTTAGTTGGTGAATAAGGCCAGATTTGATTAGGCCTTAAGGTGTAAAAGAATGCCAGCTGTATACTACCGCACTAAGAGACTTTATCACTTTCATAGGGTCGACTATCCTGATAAAATCGATTTACAACGGAACTTCTATGAATAGAACGGAAGTAAAATTGATAGTGCTATAGGCGTGCGACACCAATAGCAAAGCTGGCATGACTGATCTCAAAGCACAATGAGCAAGCTCAAGGATGTCGCTAGTGGATCAGCTGTATGGTAGCGGAGACCGGAATCGAACCGGCAGTCCGTCCTTATGAGAGACAGCTGAGCACCGAGCCCCTCCGCGACTAACTAGATAGAATTTATTTTTTTTATTAACGAAAAAAGTTTTTGAATTGCTGTTACTATCTATATTGTAAGTCCACTCTAGTTTTTACTGCTATGTTAGCGCATAGCAAGTACTTATAAACCGCTAGACCTGTTACTAATTTGAGACTCATTATGCGTAGTAGCTTTCTTGCTCTCGCTAAAGAGGTGGGCAACTGTGATAACCTGTCGTCTCATTAGTCTGGTACTAGAGTGGAAGACTGGCAATTACTCCAGCCTTGTATTAAATCCTCTCCGGCATGATTAACATACCTTGAGAGGCCAAGAACCTAATGATAATGCATAACATCATTAAGAAATTGTTATTAAGGAGGCCGACTATTGAATGCATTACAATGCCGACCCTTTCGTGCTTGCGCACTACTTGCCTCAATATATTATATTGATTCTTTGCGTTCTAATTGTTAATGAGCTGAAAAAGCTACTAAACTCTAAAAGAGTAAGGTTTTCCGTCTATCTCTTTCTCTAAAAAATATTTTTTATGCAAAATTATGACATTAAAGCCTTTTATTCTAGGTCTGACTCTTTGATACTACGATAAAGAATTTCATCATGGGTGAGTCCCCAGGCAGAAGCAATGCAATCTACTGTCATTTCTGTGGGAGAATGTTCCATATTCTCAACGCTTGAGAGAGTGTCTCTATGGACACCAGCTAGAAGAGCAGCTTCTCGTTGAGTAAGTCGACTGACTTTACGTAGAGTTAGTACATTCTTAGCTAATCTCATCTCACGAGAGTCACTACGATTGTGAATGATCTGAGAGATAATGCCAGGAATTCTAGGAGTACGCCTAGCTCTCTTGTGTGTTAGATCGACATTGTAGTTGTTCTGAACTCTTAATTTTCTTTTATTCATTGTATTGATTGGAGCCTTTTTTCGGGTACGATCCGAAATTTAAGTCTTACTTTTTACTCTCTTGCTTTTTTAAGTAGAGCTCAACATTATTATAGCCTCCATCTGTATACATTATAGTGTTTTCACCATGTTTGTCGATTAATTCTTGTATAAGCTTTTTCCAATCCCCTAATGATATATAGGGATCGCTTATAATACTTATATAACTATAGTTTCTCATAATGTATTGTTTCGAAATAGTAAAGCGAAAATATTAATGGAGCTGGTTATAGGATTCGAACCTATGAGGAATTTCTTCTCCAAATTACAAATTTGGTGCTATCGACCACTAAGCGAAACCAGCATAATATTATGAAAGAACTTAAAAGAGGCCAGCTGTATAGCGTAACCCTGATTCTAAAAGGTTTTCACCAAAACTGACCTCTTTGTTTGAAGAATGCTAGAGCCACATTGTATAGCGGCAGTAGTAGTTAAGTCAATATAAAAAACCAAACAGATTACAAGTTATAAAGACCACCAAAATCCGACTACTAACGTTCTTTTAAATTGTTCAATAAATTGTCCAGATGCTCTTGCATCTGATACATTTTAGTTTTAAGTTCGATGCCTAAGGCTTTGTACATACCTATGGCTTCTATGTTATGAGCAGTAACGTAGGCTGATACCTCTGTTACTTTGTTATTTTTTAGGATTTCCAGTATTTTAATTAATAACTGGGTTCCAATATTATAATTACGATAAGACTTATCTACTACTAGGATATCTATAACTGCACAAGGATCGTAGCTTTTATGAGCTCCGATGTATCCAACGACTGTACCGTTGAAGAGAGCAACGTAACCAAAAGAAGGAAGATATCCTGCGGACTCTAAGTCATTGTTGTTAATGAGGTCAGTGATCTCATCCTTATGATCAGAGGTACTGGGTATAATCTGTGTCTCTAGTTCCGTCACAATTAAGTATTTCTTTTACTACAGGTACATACTTTGATTCATATAGTTTAGCCTTAGGCTTATCTCTATCATATTCACCTTGACTGTATGCTATGGCAATACCTAAAGGCATAATGCCCAGCATAATAGGCCCGCCTATTAACATGCTAGCTAGCCTAAATGGATTAACAATCTTACCTTCAAGATAGGATATTACTATGATACATGTTAGGCCACAGCCAAACCATACAATCCAAGTCATTCGTAGTCTCTGATTGATATAACTCTAGGGTTACGCGGTACATTATCAGGAGTCAAGCCATTATATCTTACAGTAGCTAGCTTGCCTACTAATTTTTGTCTATCATTCCATATTTGTAGTAGGAATTCCATAGACCCTTTGATATTAGCTTTAGACTTACCCAGGCTAGAGGCAGGTACTTCTATCCATAAATGGCCTGCCTTACCTGACCGTTTACCTTTGCCTTCATCGATAGCAAGTATCTTATACTCAGTATCATTTTCAGGCTTTCTCTTTAAGAGATATGATGTCCTTTTATATTGATAATCATCATCTGTTCTAATGATCTGACCTTCGTAACCTTGCTGAAGGCAGAGATTATATTGATAATTTAGATCTGTTGTATCAAGAACATACTTAGTAGGAACCTTTACTATGCATGAGTCAGTAATAGTTCTATTTATTATATTCTTTCTACCAGTATACAACATACTATCTATAATTATATCATACCAATGGAACTGAATAATATCTTTAGTTCTTTTAAAGTCTTCTTCTGTATTATTTTGTCGTTTAATTAAAGAGCAGATTTTATTAAAATCATCTCTTAACTGATGATTATAAAGTTCGCCATCTAATGCTTTAACATAATTAGGTAGCGTATTTAAGATCTTTTGCCCTGCCTCAAGTATATGTGGGCAGCTAACAAATTTTTTGCCTAACCTAGAGAACATACCTTCTTTAGTAATAATACATCTAATACCGTCAAGCTTAGGCTGACAATAGGCGCCAAAAGATACATCGTAGTCATCATATATCTTGGCAAGCATAGGCTTTATAAATTTGGCCATTGCCTTACTGGTATGCTTAATGTCAGTTGTATACCCTGCGTCCAATTTGAGTTGATATTTAGCAGTTGCTTCGAGATATGCTTGTTGTATCGGTGTGGTCTCATTAGATTTTCCGATATTTTTGCCAATACACGTTGTCCAAACGTTAGTTGTAAGCTTGCCACCATGTTTTCCTGTTATAGTTCTATACTTATTGCCACTATACTCTATAGTCCATTGTTGTATTTGATTAACAACATTAGTTTGTTTATATAGTGTTAGTAATTTTTTCATCTGGAAAATTTGCAGTATCTTTAATTAAATCTATACTAGCAATTAGCTTAGTTCTTATTAATGCAAGGTCATCAACAGTTACATGCCCTGCTAGAAAGTCATGCTTTCTAAGCCAGGACACGTAATCATCACAAATATCATACTCTTTAGTATGCTTAAAATTCGAAATCATCGTCTTCACTAACAGTGCATTCTTCAGACTCTAAATTTAAAGCATCAGATAAATTATCAATGCCAGCACGCATTGACAATTGATCTACATTACCTCCAGCGTCTACCATATTTTTGATAGTCGTGGTATTTAAGCTTTGCACTGTATAAGTAGACGTTGGAAACTCATATTCATTGGCGCTCATCCAATCAATAAAATCTTTTATGTTCATGCCCATGGCATCTAGTACTGATAGAAATGAACTGATATTAAAGTTTGGTGCCTTGAAACAGTTATTAACTGTACCAATAGCTAAGCCAGTACGATCTGATATTTCTTTCTTAGTAATATCTGTGGCAGCAAAACATGCGTTTAATGCTTTAGAAATTTCTTCTATTTGTTCTTTAATCATTTTTTGTCTTCAAAATCTTTTAAATCGAATGTCTCAGACTCTTTAGGGATACAGCCAGTTGATCCGCCTTCGGACAAGAACCAGTACCACCTTTCTGGATATTCTGGGTTTACATTGTCTCCCCATCCATCTGTAAATACAAAGATAGCTTTAGGGTAAGCACAATTAGTTTTCTTTATCTCTGCTTGGATAAATTCTTCTAAAATATAGAAGTAGGTACCGCCAAAACCGAAAAGTTTTCTTTTTTTCTTGTCAACTTTGTATACTTTAGTGTCAAAGCAATGAAGCTTTACATCAAAAATATCATCAGGGAATGTCATAGCTGTATTAAAAAATCTTTCAGCCCAGCTAAGGCATGAACCTGACGTATCTTGGAAGAACCATACCTCTTGATATCTTACATCATCAGGAGCTTCAGTAGGGGCATCACTAGGAAGCAATAGGTTTTCATTCAAAAGATGAAACCTTCTGTTTCTCATAGTCCACTGTTCGTTTTGATGATAATCATTCATTGTTCTTTTAGCCCAGTTACGTATGATGCTTTGCCAACATCTTTTTTGTACAACTGCCTTTTTAGGAACATAAGTTGCAATATCACCAGCTACAGTACCAGGTTGATGTCCTGCTGAGGTAGGTTCATCACCTGCTTCTTTGATCATCTTTTTAAGATCAGTTATTTCCTTTTCAGTAAGTGAATCTTGTAAGCCATCAGCAATGTCCTGAGTTACATTCTTATCACTGTCATTAGGTAGTTGACTATGATCATCAATAGGAGCTAGGCCTTTATTTCCTTGCCCTTTACCGCTAGGTCCATTAGAAATTCTTGCCTGTTGATTAACATCTTCCATCAATATAAGGTAGTAGTATTCAAACTCTCTGTTCTTTTGAACTTTAGTTTGTTTACCAAAGACTGTGTCAAAGAAGATGATATCATTCTCTATTGACAAAGCTTTTCTACTAAAACCTAAGTTGTTTACCAGCATTTCATTAATAACAATGTCTGCTGCAACATTAGCAACTTTTGAATTCTCTGCCCCTTGGAGTCTAACTCCATGAGACAATAGGATATGAAACATCTCATGACAAAGAATAAAGCATTTATCATAAATAGTTATGTCATCCCAAAAGTCAGGATTAAATGCAAAGCGTAAACATCTACCTTCTTTATCAAAGAATACTGCTGCTGTTGGTAATGATCTAGTAAAAATGGGAACGCCCATTTCCCATAGCATATAGAATACTGCATGAATTTGTTCAAGATTTCTTCGAACTTCTCTAAATTCTTCTGCGTATCTATGCAGTTCTATGTCACTATCAGAACGATTAGGTAATCCTAAAGATTGCGTTTTCTCAGTAAGTTCTTTATTCATTTAAAGAAATTTGCTTAGGACAGTAGTTTTTTATTAAACAGGTTTTTCTTTTTTTTGAATACAAAACTATAATCTTTATCGCTATCTAAGGTTATGGCTGGCACATATTTAAGCATAAGATTAGGAAATTTTTCAATCATATAGTCTACTAGATTCGTGTGCTCAGAAAGTCCATTCTTAATCATTGCAGTGACACAAGTATTAAATACTTTCATCATGCTCAGATTATTAACTAGTGTATTTACTTGACTTCTATTAGCATAATACTCTAGAGCATTTAGAATCTGACACGCTTGTCTATTTGACATTTGTGTAGTAGCTACTGAACTAAAATTAGAGATAAATCTCTTTCTTTCAATGGTAGGTGTTTGTGAATTGATAATCTTAGTATGTAGTTCAAGAATCTCTCCATTTATCTGAGGAGTAGTTTCAAATGTATTAGTTATATCATAAGCAGATTTATTTACAACTAGATTGTCTTTGACTTCTGTCTTACGAGATTTAGCTGTCGTTGTAATATCCCAAGAAAAGTCTTCAAATTTTAGATCATCTTCTTTTACTTTTTGCTGTTCTGCTTTTAGTTGATCAGCAATAACTGATTGAATCTTAGTTTTAAGATAACGGGGAGCTGAAGAATTATGTGCACCTAGCACTCTAAGAAAATCAAAGTACTTATTATGGTTGTTTAGTACATGCTTTTGTAACTCAGGCTTATCAATGAAGAGACTAGTCTGCTTCTCATTGGATAGTAGAGGGAACAAACGATTCATTACTCTGACACCACCGTCTGAGATATGAGTCTTAATAGCGGCGTAAGTATTCTCGTCATTTATGTGTTCAATAAGCTTAGTGTCGTCTCCACTATCTTTAGCATTTTGGATAACCTTCTTCAGAATTCTAATAGGTTCGCCAGCTTTGATAGTAGCTACTAGCTTAGAGCAGTTAGTACTAGAAGGAAGGACATAGTCCCTGATGTCTCCATCATGCTGTAGCATCTCTAGGGCATAGTCTAGTCTCCTTGGAGACACTAGGTCCTTTTGCTCTGAGCTTAGTGACTTCCACCAAGCAAGAGCAGCATCAGCAGTCTCAGCATCAAACTTATTTCTAAAGTAAGTCTTTGATGGTAGGTATGGAATCTCAAGGTGAACATGGAACCTATCAACCTGTGCAGGGTCAAGATCTTCTACGTCATAACGTAGCTTCTCCTTCTCATCACTCGGGTTGATAGCAGCCCAAATAACTTGAAGATTTGGGAACGGCATACCATTGATGGATTTGAATTGAATCAATTCCATGACAGCATTACGTACCTTTTTATGAGACCTGTTGTACTCATCAAAGAAGATAGCTTGTACATCGCCATCGATGAAAGCCTTAGGCCTAACAAGATCTAAAAATGAATTACCGTTCTCATCTGTTTTCTCCTTAGGAACTCCAATAAAGTCAACCCAAGGATCCATGGTAGAAGCAGAAAAATATAAATACTTTAAGCCAGCACGTTTAAATGCGTCTAACACCATGGTTGTTTTACCAACTCCATGTTTACCGATAAGTAGCACGTTCTTCTGTAGCTCTAGCCAAAAGGCTAGCTTCTCATCCATCTGTTTTGACATTATTCTTAATCTTAATTAGTCTAAGGGGAAACAAAAACGTTTTCCCTAGAAAAGAAAAAGTTTAATACTCATTGTATTACATAAATTATATTAACTTAGCATTCAGAGAATCCGCAAGAGTTACATTTCTTACATCCTTCTGAGTATATTAGTTTTGCTTTATTGCATGATGGACAAGGTGTGCCATAGTCATCGGTCACATGATCATTGGTCTTAGTTTCTATTTCTTTTTGATTTTTATGTTCTAAATATTTCATTAAGGCTTTAGCCAGTGCATCAGGTATAGACACCATTTTCCCGTTGGCAGATGGCATGATCGTTGTTGAACCTATACCTGACCACTGTTCGATAATATCTTCTAGACTGCCGCCACCGCG